>ERZ1034365.924-NODE-924-length-15593-cov-2.700309_pt1 | contig 15593 bp, 20 predicted proteins | sample MGYA00520615_ERZ1034365 | MGnify/ENA primary metagenome ERZ1034365 (study PRJEB33736, sample SAMEA104284505) | Azolla filiculoides | biome: Urban; feature: Water surface; material: Ditch water | place: Netherlands | collected 2015-10-28 | depth 0-0.1 m ... | reverse complement strand
GTAAAGCGTTGTTTATTTTCTTTGTTCATATTAGTTTATTTTAGTTTGGTTTACTAGTTTAGGTTTAAACCCTATTATATATAGGGTTTTAAACCATTAAACCAATTTAGTGGTTTAGTGTACTGGTTTAATATAAACTAAACCACTTATTAACATTATTTTTATTACATTTCATCATTAAAATACATCATTTTGTATGTCAATATCAGTTCCAAGATAATATTTATTATCTGTTTGACTTTTAATAATATACGATGTTTCAATTAAATCTTTAATATGTTTCTCACTTCTTGATAGTTCTTCATTTGTTGAGTTTTCTTTTACTTGTATTCTAAAATATTTTCCAACAAAATAAGTACCAACATCGCTGAGTTGAATGCCCAAACTATTATGGGATTTTACATAATGTACAGAATCTAAAATATTTTGACAAACTACATTATTATAATTACCAAGGGAAGTACCTTGCCTCTTAAAAGATTCTAAATCCTCAATAAGACTCTGTTCATGTTCTTTTATTTCATCACAAACCATAAGTCCATATTTATCATTTTCTATTAAATAATTCTCAAATTTTTCTACCATAAATCTAAATGCCAACTGATGAGGATGCATAGGATTTTTATATCTTTGTTTTAAATTTCTTTTATCTATTATTGTTGTAATTGTTTTAAATTTATATTTAGAAAATAGATTAAAAATCTTTTCAGTAATTTCTATTCTTTCATCAACTTTCTTATTTTTATTAAAAAATTTTCCTTTATATAAATCAAAACCTTTAAATTCAAAATCGCTTTTTTCAAACTCTACATAATGTTCTTTTGCAATACTAGACAATTCCAATTGTATTGTTTGTAATAATTTATGTTCAATAATTACTCCAAAAAGAATATGAAAAGGCTGTTCTTCATTGTCTAAATCAAATCCACTATTACCTGTCTCATCTATAAAAATAAATTGCATATTAAACCTCTTATGTATATTGCACTATTTAAAACTAAATTGTACAACATAATTTATAATATTATTATTTTAGATAATTAGGAACACTAATTGCATATTATCCATAATTATCCCTCTCAAGGAGAGCTTATGGAAGCCATCTCGAAAAAACCTCTACAACTAAATCCAATAAAACTTTCTCAACCAATGGGGGCAATGCTTTGCTTTTTGGGTGTTAAAAATTGTATGCCATTGATGCATGGGGCGCAAGGGTGTGCATCATTTTCAAAAGTATTTTTTACTCGTCATTTTAATGATCCAATTGCTGTTCAAACAACGGCTGTAAATGATATAACAGCTGTTATTGATGGGGGAGATTATGCTATTAGCGAGAGTATTAAAAACATCACAAAAAAAGTAAAACCTGATTTAGTGGGACTATTTACCACTGGACTTACTGAAACAAAAGGTGATGATATAAAAGGAGCTTGTAAATTGGTTGAAGATGTTCAACAAATGGTTTATGTAAATACTCCTGATTTTGAAGGCTCACTTGAGAGTGGTTTTTCAAAATCTATTGAAGCAATTATTCAACAGCTTGTACTTCCTTCAACTGAAACAGACTCAAACAAAGCCTTGATTATTCCAAATGTAAATCTAAAACCAATAGAAGTGGAAAAAATCAAAGATACCATTTCGCTTTTTGGTTATGAAGTTTTTGCACTTCCAGATTTAAGTGATTCACTTGATGGTCACTTGGGATTAAAACAAGGGGCATTAACAAGTGGTGGAATTAGTGTTGAAGATATAAAAAAACTTGCCAACTCTTCACTTGTAATTACTATTGGAAAAAGTGTTGAAAAATGTGGAGAAAAAATGTTAGAGAAAAATCCAAATATAAATCTATTTCATTTTGACTCTTTAGGTGGACTTGAAGCTAGTGATAAATTCTTTAAAGTTTTGTGTGAAGTAAAAAATATTTCAAAACCACATCCATCAATTGTGCGATGGAGAAAAAGAATTCAAGATGCACTTTTGGACACTCACTTTGTAATTGGAAGTGCTTCTGTTGTAATTGCCCTTGAACCAGATCAAGCTTTAAGTGTTGCAAATACAATCATAGAAGCTGGGGCAAATATAAAAGCAATAGTAACCACCCATAGAAATGATTTATTAGATGAAATACCTTGTGAAAATATTTTAATTGGCGATTTTGAAGATGTGGAATCATTTTTGCAAGAAAGTGATGTAGTTATATCAAATTTCCATGCTGAACGACTTGCTATTAAACATAAAAAAGCTTTGATTCTAAGAGGTTTCCCAGATTTTGAGAGCCTTGGAAATCAACTTAAAAATGATGTTTTATACGAAGGAAGCTCTTATTTTCTTTTTGAATTGGCAAATTTGATAAACCATCATAAATTAGGAGCAAATCATGAGCATTAATCCAACTTTACAATTAGTTCCATTTACAAGTGTGAAAATGTTAAATGAAACTATGAAACTAATAGGAATGCCAAAATTAAACGCACAAATTATTATTACACTACCAAATATTGATGAATTTAATGAAAAACTAAAACATAGTATTAATCACTCAAAAAATGACATTGAGTGTTTTATCATAACTTCAAGCCCAAAAAATGAGATAAATAACATTATCAAAGAGTTTGGTTTAAACGAATCAATAATATCAAATGATTTTAAATCATTTGCAAAAACATTTAGCCTAGATGACAAAGAAAAAGGCTTAATTAAATCATTAATAATGATAAATAAAGATTGTCAAATAATACACAAGGAAATTTTATAAATGCAAGTTACATACAAAAACACAAGTTATACTTTAGGTAAAAAAGATAGAAGCGTTGAAGGTGAAGCACCAGCTGTTAGAGTAAAAATGGCAAATGCTGAGGTTAAAGTAATTGGTCTTATGGCACCAAGCGTTCAAGTGATGATTACTTTAAATGATATTAGTAAATATAATTCTGATATTCATGAAGTAATAAATACAACAAAAAGAAAAGTAAATGCTTATATCATCACTTCAAGTGCAATGGAGCAAGTTGAAGATGTTGCAGAAAAGTTCGCAATTGATAAAGGTTTTATTTCAAATGAATTCAAAGATTTTTCACTTAAATTTGGTGTAAATATTGATGATTCAATGGTTGCAAACTCTATTTTTGTGATTGATAAAGAAGGAATTATAAAATATAAAGAGATTCCAGCTGATTTGGAAGATGATTTTAAAATCGAAGATTTTTCTATTACTTTAAATGAAGTTGTAAACTTCAAACCTAGTGGTCACACTCACGAAAATTGGATGGGTGTTTAAAATGACTACTACATTAAAAGAGTGGTTAATCTTAAATGAATATTCCCTTGATGATTTAAATAGCGTAGGAAAATATGGAAATTCTGCACTTATGAAAGCCTGTAGAGAGGCAAATATTCAAATAGTTGATGAATTATTAGCTTTGGGTGTGGATTTGAATATCAAAAATGTTGATGGAAATTCTGCTCTTTGGAATGCTTGTTTTGGAAACTCTTATGAGTGTTTTGAAGCACTGGTAAAGGCTGGAATTGATATAGATTCACAAAATGTAAATAATGTAACTTCTTTGATGTATTGTGCAAGTGCAGGAAAAGAGGATTTTGTGGAACTACTATTAAAATATAAAGCAAGAACTGATTTTGAAAGTTTAGATGGATTTAAAGCTATTGATTTAGCAGTAACTTCAAAAATCGTAAAACTACTAAAAAATGCAACTTTATCATAATCAAACGGATATAAATTATAAAAAGTATTTTAGTCAAGCAAATTTTATAGATTATAGAACCCAACCAAGAGCCTATAAAAAATACCCTCATTTTTATCAAAGATTTAGTCTTGATGATTATGGGGAGCTAAAATTTATAAAAAACTTTGGAAAAATCACAGCAACAAAAACCTATGGAAAAGAAAAAGTTGAATTAAGAGCAAATCCCAGTGCTGGAGGATTATATCCTTGTGAGATTTATATTCAAATTCGAGGGGTAAAAGAGGTTGTTAGTGGAATATATCACTATGAAGCTCTTGAAAACAATATTACTTTAATTCATGAATTAAGTAATGATGGAGTTGAATTCTATTTTGATGATAAAAGCCAAAAGAAATTTGTTTTTTTAATCTCAAATGCCTACTTTAGAAGTGCATGGAAATATGAAAAAAGAGCTATTAGATACCTATTACTTGATACTGGTCATCAAATGGGCTCAATAATTTCAGCTTTAAGATTAGAAGATTTAGAGTATGAAATTGATTTTAATTTTGATAAAAAAGCTCTAAATGAAGAGTTCTCATTTGATAATTTTGAATCATTTTATACAAGTATCACTATAAAATCTGCAAAAACAATAGAACCAAAAAAACTGCGAAGCCCAATAGTAAATGTATGTGCTTGTGATTATCAATTAAAAGATAGTTTTATTGAAGAGTTTTATGAAAATTGTCAAAAAGACAACTTTAATAAAATTCCTAATCTAAATCTATTTGAAAATATTTCCAATGAAAAATTAGAAGATGCAATAAATAATCGACGCTCAATAAGAGCTTTTAAAAATGAATCTATTACAGAAGAAGATTTTTTATTTATCACAAAAGATATATTTGAGTTTGCCTCTAGTTTTGAAATTGATATTTACTTTATAAACAACAATATTCAAGGCATGCCAAAAGGTCTTTACAAAAATGTAGATTTAATAAAAGAGGGTGATTTTAAAGAAAAAGCTACTCTTTTAGGACTAAATCAAAAGCTTGCGGGTCAAAGTGCATTTACACTATTTTTTACATCAAAAGAATCTGCAAACTACTTTTATACTTATATTTTAACAGGATTAATAGCTCAAATTTTATATCTAAAAACAACTTCATTAAATCTATCTTGTAGCGGAATTGGCGCTTATTTTGATGATGAATGTCAAGAATTTTTAGAGACTAAAAACAATATATTTTATCTATTTGCAATAGGAAAATAAAATCTAAAATATTGTGGAACACTAATTGCATATATACAAAAATATATAACTATTAGGATAGAGATATGAAAAGTATAAAAATAACAACAAATGAACAATCAAGTGGAACTGTTAGAATTGCTTTTGCTACAAGTGATTTAGAAAATATTGACTCTCATTTTGGAAGTGCAAAACAATTTGCAGTTTATGAAATAGGTAAAGAGGCAACAACGGTTTGTGAAATTATAAAAATTGAAGATAAAGATACTGATAAGACTGTTGAATTACTAAAAGGAATAGACATTGTTTATTTTACAAATATTGGAGCAATCGCAGCTGCAAAAATCATAAACAATGGAATATTTCCAATCAAATATAAAGATGTGGTTTCTATTGAAGAAGAGATCAAAAAATTAACAACTATGTTAAATACAAATCCTCCTCCATTTATTAAAAAAATTATTGAAAAAAAGGCTGCATAAATGGACGCTAAAAAACTATTTATTGATACTTTAGTTGGACAAGTAAGAGCTTTAGATCAGTTCGGTACTTGGACAAATAAAAGTAATGAAGAATTAATTGTTGAAAAATATATCAGAACAAAAGAGGATTTAAAAAATATTCCTATTATTGCTGATATTGATGAGATGCAAATCAAAGATATAAGACTTATTTTCCAAGCGGTTGCACTTGCTTTTGAAAAAATCACAGGAGTTATGTGTTCAGTGGTAATGGAAATGAGCCATGAAGGATTTGGAAGAGTTGTGGTTTTTGCAGGGAAAATTGTACTTTGTGAAAAATTCTTTAAAGATGCTCATAGATACTCATTTAGAGCTTATGAGGATTTAGAAAAAGAGGGTGAAAAGTTTCTTCTAAATGCACAAGAGACTTATGATAAGTATAAAAACATTTAAAAAGGATGACTATGAATATTGGAATTTTTTGTGGAACAGCTGGTGGTACTTCAATGGCGATTGCAAAAGCCTTGGCAAAAGAGTTTGATGTTGATGAAATTATAAATATGGAAGAAGATTTTGACAATGTTGATCAACTTCTTGAATATGACATCCTATTTTTAGGAAGTTCAACATGGGGACAAGGTGATGTTCATCACTCTTGGGTTGATCCAATTTTAGAAATTGAATCTGATAATGTTGATTTTTCTGGAAAAACTGTTGCATTTTTTGGAGCAGGGGATTGCGTGAAACATGGAGAACATTTCTGTTCTGCTTTAGGAAAACTATATAAAACATTTACAAAAGCAGGTGCTACTGTGGTTGGATTTGTTCCAGTTGATGGATATAAATTTGAATTCTCACTTGCTCAAATGGATGATAAACTTTGTGGATTAGCTATTGATAATCACAATGAAAAAGCTTTAACAAAAGCTAGAATCAAAGATTGGATTGAAACTTTAAAAGATGAATTAGACCTATAAAAAGGATAAGAAATGCAAACTGTTAATGATTTTTATAAGCTAAGAGATACTGAAGATTTTTTTAATTTTTTTGGTTTAGAGTTTGACCAAAAACTAATAAATGTAAAAAGATTTCACATGATGAAAGAGTACGGCACTTTAATCAAAAAAGGACTTGACTCTATTGCTGATGAAAACAAACTTCTAGAATTTTTAAAATTCTCACTACTTAGAGTTTATGGTGACTATAAAACTGGTCACTCTCCAAGTGCTGCTGATGTTTGGAATATGTATGAAACTGGAAAACTAGAAGGTTGTTCTTCTTGTGGAACTAGTACAGAATCTAAAGGGGGAAGTTGTGGGTGTTGAACATAAACAAATTGTAGATGCTGAAACTATTTTATACGATAGTGTTACAGCTTCAAGATCTGGACGAGATGAAGACAAACCAAAATTTGGAATAGGTCAAAAAGTTAAACTTCTTGAAGATATTAAAAATGATGGTACATATCCCCACGCTCCTATTGGAACAATCATGGTTCAAAAAGATGCAATTGGATATATAAAATCAATTGGGGAATTTTTACAGGTTATTAGGGTTTATGAAGTTCATTTCTTAGATTTAAATGCTCTTATTGAAGTTGTAGGTTGTCGGGAACACGAGCTACTAGCAATGGAGGATTATAGGGATGAAGTTCAAGAAGAACTTGAGTTTATGAGAAATCATAGGGAAAAATATTACTCAAAATAGTTTTCATTCAAGCCAAGCAAAAGGGTTTAAAAGAACTTTTTTGCTTGGCTTGATGATCTTATTTTAGTAAACAAGTCTATTAAATAGTAGAAGGAGGAAAATATGGCAAAAGTGATTTTTATGCATTTTGATGTGGAAAATGATGGGGTATATGATGCGAAAATTGGTGAACCAATAGTAAGGTTAGCAAAAGAGAAAAATGTACCAATTCCATTTGCGGTTAATGGTGATTATTCTGAGTGTTTAATTTCTGTTGAAAACTTAAGTAATGAAGAACCAACTAGTTATATGGAAGATGAAGAGTTAGATATTTTAGTAAAACTTGGAGCTATAACTGCAAGTGAAGCTGAGCAATGTCAACAATTTACAATCAGTCCAAAAATTAGAATTGCACCAATGATGTTAATCAAAGGTGATATTTTAGTAAAACCATTCAAATTAAAATAAGGAAAAAAAGATGACAACAAGAGTAGAAATCGTAAACGACTTTTTAGCAATTAATGTAAAACCAGGAAGTACAATTCAAGATGTTGTTGAAGCATCTGGATCTGCATTACCATTTGGTTGTAGAGATGGTCAATGTGGTACTTGTTTAGTAACAATCGAGCAAGGTATGGAATTTATCTCTGAGTTAAATGAAAAAGAGAAAAAAGTTATAGCTGAAGCTGGTGCTGGTACAAATGTTGAAAAAGCAAGATTATCTTGTCAAATGAAAATAGTTAAACCAAACGGTGTAATTAGAATAAAGTATTAAAAAATATACTAAAGGATTGCCCAAATTGTAAAAGATTTGGGCAAAATTAAAAAATGGCACAAACATTCTCAATATCAACTGCCCAAAAGCAGAATTTAAACCTATCACTTAAGTTGTGGCTACCAATGCTACAAACATCAATCCAAGATTTAGAATCGTACCTAACAAACTTATCTTATGAGAATCCATTTTTAGAAGTGACAAAATCAAAAGATTTTTATAGTAACTTCACATCAAATGGCACAAGTGGAGAGTTTATAGAGTCACTAGCATTTTATACAAACTCTTTAAATGATAAATTAAGTGACCAAATAGAGAATGACTCTTTATTTCCAACGCCCAATTCAAAAAAAGTTGCCCTTGAAATATTGTGTGATATAAATGAACATGGATACTTTGATGGAGATATAGAAAAAATTGCAATTACTTGTAATGTGTATAAAGAGTATGTGGAATCAATTAGACAAAGATTTGCAAGACTAGAACCAAGTGGTGTTGGAGCTTTAGATTTAGAAGAATCTTTTTTATTCCAGCTTGATGCCCTTGATAGAAAAATTGATGATGAATTATATAATTTCACCAAAAAAATCATAAAAGATATAGCTCATGTGGACAAATATGCAGCACATCATAGATTCAATGATGCAAAGGATATTATAAAATATTTTAATAATCCACCAGCAGTTGAATATATGACTGATAGTGTTCAAGTAATCCCTGATTTTTTTGTTGAGATAAATGAAGAGATTGATATAAGAATCAATAATGCTTATTATCCAGATATAAAAATAAAAAATCCATTTAACACAAAAAATGAAAATATAAAAGAGAAACTAAAAGAGGCAAAAGATTTAGTAAATCTATTAAATCTTAGAAAATCTACACTTTACAAAATTGTTTTGATTATTGTTGAAAAACAAATATCTTTTTTTGTAGGTGGAGAACTGCGACCTTTTTCTATGCAAGAAATAGCAAGTGAACTAGGATTTGCAGAATCAACAATAAGCAGAGCTGTTTCAAATAAATATATAGAGTGTAATCTAGGAGTTTATCCATTAAAATACTTTTTCTCAAATGCAGTTGATAAAGATTTATCATCTTCACAAATAAAAAGTTATATAAAAAATCTTGTTGAATATGAAAATAAAGAAGAGCCTCTAACAGATGAAGCAATTCTTGAATTCATAGAGACAAAATTTGGTCTAAAAATGGTTAGACGAACTATCACAAAATACAGAAAAATATTAGACATCCCTTCTTCTAAAGAGAGAAAAAAATTATATAAGGTTGAAAACCTATAATTTTAAGCGAAACTTGCGAAGCAATGTTGAGAAATAAACTCTACAAAGTAGAAAATTTATAATAAAAGTTTTCTACAAACTCTTTTCATCACTTTAATTTTTATCAAATTTATCTCTTATTTACATTTTTGTAAACAAAAAACAAAAAAGTATTACTCATTTTTGTTTTTCATTTACAAAATTATCTTATGAAATTTACAAATTTTTATCAAATTTAAAAGAAGTAAAATAAGACAAAAATTATCCTAAAAATAAATTTTAAATTTTTTTTTGATTTAAAAAGCCTATTTTATGGGCTTTTGTCAAAAATTTAATTTTTTTTATCAAAAAAACTTTCTATGGAACGCAAAGTGCAATTATCTATTTCGTAAACATATATATCAAAGGAGTTAAAATGTCAGCATTAAGACAAATAGCGTTTTACGGAAAAGGTGGGATTGGTAAATCTACTACATCTCAAAATACATTGGCTGCAATGTGTCACTACTATGGTCAAAAAATATTAATCGTTGGTTGTGATCCAAAAGCGGATTCAACAAGATTAATTTTACATGAAAAAGCTCAATGTACAATTATGCAATTAGCTTCTGAAGCTGGAACTGTTGAAGATTTAGAATTAGAAGATGTATGTAAACCAGGTGCTGGTGAATTTCACCCAGATAACAATGACATAACTGAAGGTTATATCAATTGTACTGAATCAGGTGGTCCAGAGCCAGGTGTTGGATGTGCAGGTAGAGGAGTTATTACAGCTATTAACTTCTTAGAAGAAGAAGGTGCTTATAACGACGAATTAGATTTCGTTTCTTATGACGTTCTTGGGGATGTTGTTTGTGGTGGATTTGCTATGCCTATTAGAGAGGGTAAAGCTCAAGAAATCTATATCGTAATGTCTGGAGAAATGATGGCAATGTATGCTGCTAATAACATTTCAAAAGGTATCTTAAAATATGCAAATACTGGTGGAGTAAGACTTGCTGGTCTTATTTGTAACGCTAGGATGACAGACAAAGAGTACGATTTATCTAAACACTTAGCAATGCAAATTGGTACTCAATTAATTCACTTCGTTCCAAGATCTAACCACGTTCAAAGAGCTGAGTTAAGAAGAATGACAGTTGTTGAATTCTCACCAAGTCATGACCAAGCTATGGAATATAAAGAATTAGCAAGAAAAATCATTGCTAATGACTTAAAAGTTATTCCAACACCTTTAGAAATGGATGACTTAGAAAACCTATTAATGGAATTCGGATTAGAAGAAGAAGCTGACTTAGAAAATGTTGGTAAAAAAGCAGAAGAAGCTTAATAATTTAGATTAAAAAATAAAAATAAAATAAAAAATAGTAGTAAGGAGAAAATTATGTTTGTATGTGGATACCACTTCCCAGCGAGTGAAGGAAATGATGTAAGTTTTGAAAAAGTTATTGAAAAAGTTAATGAAGGTATTGATGCAGCAGGGAAAACTGTAACTTTAACAAGTGAAACAAGAGAAGGTGTTAAATTAGAAACTTTAGAAGTTCCTGCTAATACATTTTTACATACTGCACTTGTTGATTATTTTACAAATACTGAGTGCAAAGAAGTTGATGGTTTCAAAATGGTTTATTACACAAATAAATACCAAATTTCTGAAATTTCAAAAAGCGTAGATGGTGATGCAACTAAAGCAGTTTGTAAAAAATTAGATGACATGAATCTATATAGAGTAAAAGTAGCGTAAGCTACTTAACTCTTCCTAAGGAGAAAATAATGGGACCAGAAACATTAGAAAGTCTACAAAAAGAAGCGATTGCTGAAGTATTAGAGGCATACCCAGAAAAAGCTAAAAAAAGTAGAGCAAAACATTTAGGTGTAGATTCACCAGAAACAGGTAAAGGTTCTTGTGATACAACAAGAAGTAATAAACAAACAGTTCCTGGAGTTATGTCTCAAAGAGGATGTGCATACGCAGGTTCAAAAGGGGTTGTTTGGGGACCAATCAAAGATATGATTCATATTTCTCATGGACCTATTGGATGTGGACAATATTCAAGAGGTGGAAGAAGAAATTATTATATAGGTACAACAGGTGTTGATACATTTGTTACTATGAATTTTTCTACTGATTTTAATGAAAAAGATATCGTATTTGGTGGAGATAAAAAACTAAAACAAGCACTAACTGAAATTGATGAATTATTCCCATTAAACAATGGAATTTCAATTCAATCAGAGTGTCCAATTGGATTAATTGGAGATGATATTCACGCAGTTGCAAAAATGCACAAAAAAGAGACAGGTCATCAAACAATTGCCGTTTCTTGTGAAGGTTTTAGAGGGGTTTCACAATCACTTGGTCACCACATTGCAAATGATATGATTAGAGATTATATCATGCCAGATACTTCTTATAGAAAAGATTTCGAATCAACTCCTTATGATGTATCAATTATTGGGGATTACAACATCGGTGGAGATGCTTGGTCAACAAGAATTATTTTAGAAGAAATGGGTTTAAGAGTTATTGCTCAATGGTCTGGAGATGCAACTTATAAAGAGTTAGCAATTGCTCCAAAATCAAAATTAAACTTATTACATTGCTATAGATCTATGAACTATATTGCAAGACATATGGAACAAGAATTTAATGTACCTTGGATGGAATATAACTTCTTTGGACCTACTAAAACAACTGAGTCTTTAAGAAAAATTGCTTCATTCTTTGATGAAACAATTCAAGCAAAAACTGAAGCAGTTATTGCTAAATATACAGCTATGACTGATGCAGTTATTGCTAAATATAGACCAATGTTAGAGGGTAAAAAAGTTATGCTTTATGTTGGTGGATTAAGACCAAGACACGTTATTGGTGCTTACGAAGATTTAGGAATGGAAGTAATTGGAACTGGTTATGAGTTCGGACATGGTGATGACTATAAAAGAACAAAAGACGAAATCGAAAGATCAACACTTATTTACGATGATGCAAATGAGTATGAATTAGAAGCATTCGTTAAAAAATTAAGACCAGACTTAGTTGCAGCTGGTGTAAAAGAGAAATATGTATTCCAAAAAATGGGATTACCATTTAGACAAATGCACTCTTGGGATTACAGTGGTCCTTATCATGGATATGATGCTTTTGCAATTTTTGCAAAAGATATGGATTTAGCGATTAACTCACCAGTATGGAACCACACAAAAGCTCCATGGGAAAAAGAAGCGTAAGGAGAAGGCTATGCAAGATTTAGATAATATAGTAAACGGACAAAAACTTTTTTTAAAGCCTGAATACCAAGAAGTTTTAAAAAATAAAAAAGAATTCGAGAGTGCTGCAGGTGCAGTTGCTCCTGAAAAAGTTGCAGAAATTGCAGAGTGGACAAAATCTTGGGATTATAGAGAAAAGAATCTAGCAAGAGAAGCTATCACTGTAAATCCAGCAAAAGCTTGTCAACCTTTAGGTGCTGTTATGGTAGGACTTGGTTTTGAAAACACTATGCCTTATGTTCATGGATCTCATGGATGTGTTGCATATTTTAGAACTTATTTTACTAGACACTTTAAAGAACCAACTCCTTGCGTATCTGATTCAATGTCAGAATCAGCAGCGGTATTTGGTGGTTTAGCAAATATGAAAGATGGTTTAAGAAACTGTAATGCACTTTATAAACCAGAAATGATCTCTGTAAGTACAACTTGTATGGCAGAAGTTATCGGTGATGACTTAAATGCATTCGTAATTGGTGCTAGAGAAGATGCTGAGGGTGATTTAGATAATACTTTAATTACTCATGCGCATACTCCTTCATTTGTTGGATCTCATATTACTGGTTATGACAATATGATGAAATCAACTTTAGAGCAATTATCTGAAGGTGTTGCAAGAGAACTTGATGCTGAAAGAATTAATATTATTCCTGGATTTGAACCATACCTAGGTTCATTAAAAGAGATCAAAAAAATCTCTAAAATGTTCAGTGATAAAATCATCATGATCGGTGACCATGAAGAGCAATGGGATACTGGAGCTGGTGAATATAAATTATACGCTGGTGGAACTAAAATTGCTGATGCTAAAACTGCTATCAATGCAGCTGCAACAGTAAGTTTACAAAAATATTCAACTATTTTAACTGCTAAAACTATTAAAAACAAATGGAAACAAAAATATGAAACTTGTAATCCAATTGGTTTAAGTGGAACAGATGCATTTGTTATGAAATTAGCTGAATTAACTGGTAAAGAAGTTCCTGCTGAATTAAAACAACAAAGAGCTAGATTTGTTGATGCAATGCAAGATTCTTATCCATATATGCATGGTAAAAAAATTGCAATCTGGGGAGATCCTGACTTCTTATTAGGAATGGTTTCATTCTTAGTTGAAATGGGTTCAATTCCAACTCACATTCTTTGCAACAATGCACCAAGAAAAGGTTGGGAAGATGATATGAAAGCTATTCTTTCAAAATCTCCTAGAGCTGCTGAATGTAATATTTGGGGTGGAAAAGATTTATGGCATTTAAGATCTTTATTATTCACTGAACCTGTAGATTTCATGATTGGAAATGTTTACGGTAAAGAGTTATATAGAGATACAAAAATCCCATTAATCAGAATTGGTTTCCCAATTTTTGATAGACACCACTTACATAGATACTCTATTAGTGGTTATGAGGGTGGATTAAATCTATTAACATGGATTACAAACTCTATTCTTGATCAATTAGATGAAGAGACTAAACACATCGCACAAACAGATTATTTCTTCGATTCAGTAAGATAATTTTAAAAACTAGAAGATTTTCTTCTAGTTTTTTTTAAACTATCGTTATGTATTAAGTTACATAATGATAGTATTTTTTTAATAAGCGTTATATACAAGAAGTTATAACCAAAAGGATTAATGTGGAGCTTTCGTCAAATTTAACTTTAGAGATTTTTAATCAACCTTTTTTACTTGAAAAAAGAATTGATTTATTAATTGCTATTAAAAGAACTGGTTCAATTAGTAAAGCGGCTATTGAAGTGCCTATGAGTTATAAAGCAGCATGGGAAGCAATTGAATCTATGAATAATCTTTCAACAATTCCAATAGTGCAAAGGGAAACGGGAGGAGTTGGAGGTGGTGGAACTACACTTACACCTTATGGGGAGAATCTTGTAACTACATATGAGATTTTACGAAACGAACAAAAAAAGTTTCTTCAAAATTTAACTCAAATAACTGATATAAATACTGGGACGTTAAAAACTATTAGGAGATTATCAATGCAAATAAGTGCAAGAAATCAGATAAGTGGAACTGTGGAACTAATTGAACATGGAAAAATAAATGCAGAAATATTTATTAAACTAAAAAGTGGTTACACACTTGTTTCAGTTATTACAAATACAGCAGTAAATAATCTTGATTTAAAACTAGGCGATGAAGTTGTAGCAATTTTTAAATCAAGTACAGTATTAATAACAACTGATATTACACTAAATATTAGTGCTAGAAATAAATTTCAAGGAACGGTAGATTCAATCAATCAAGGAGAAATAAATTCTGAATTAATAATAGATATTGGAAATGGTGACAAAATTGCATCTATAATTACAACAAATTCTATTGAAAAATTAGGGATTATAAAAGGTTCACAAGTAAGTGCAATTATAAAAGCATCTGATGTAATGATCGGGAAATAAAGGATAAAAAATGAGAAAGATAATTTTAGCCTTGATGGTTTTGTGTTCAAGTATATTTGCAGGTCAAATAAATATTGCAGTTGCTGCAAATGTAAGTTATGCAATAGATGAATTAATAAAAGAATTTAATAAAACAAACCCAAATACAAAAGTTCAAGTAACCCTTGGAAGTAGTGGTAAATTTGTTGCACAGATACAAAATGGTGCACCTTTTGAGATTTTTATGTCAGCTGATATGAAATTCCCACAAACTTTATTTGATGAAAATATTGCTATTACTAAACCAGAAGTTTATGCACAAGGAAGTATTGCAATGTTAAGTTCAAAAGAGCTTGATTTTACAAAAGGAATAAATTTAATAAAAGATGATTCTATTTCAAAAATTGCTATAGCAAATCCAAAAACAGCACCTTATGGAACAGCAACCCTTGAAGCAATAAAAAATGCAAAAATATCTGATGAAGTTGAAAAAAAATTTGTATTTGCAGAATCAATTTCACAAGCAGTTACTTATGCCACAACAGCTGCTGATATTGGATTTGTAGCAAAATCATCTTTATATGATGAAAAAATGTCTCAATATAAAGAAAATATTCATTGGATAAGTGTTGATCCAAAACTTTATACACCAATTGATCAAGGAATTGTAATTCTTAAAAATGCAAAAGATAACAAAGAAGTTAAGGCTTTTTATGATTTTATCTTAAGTAAAGAAGCTAAAAAAATATTTGAAAATTATGGATATATAACAAAATGAGCCAA
>ERZ1034365.921-NODE-921-length-15643-cov-3.399396_pt1 | contig 15643 bp, 9 predicted proteins | sample MGYA00520615_ERZ1034365 | MGnify/ENA primary metagenome ERZ1034365 (study PRJEB33736, sample SAMEA104284505) | Azolla filiculoides | biome: Urban; feature: Water surface; material: Ditch water | place: Netherlands | collected 2015-10-28 | depth 0-0.1 m ... | reverse complement strand
TCAAAAAATAAAAAATACGCACTCAATAAAGACACAGCCGTTTTAATTGTCAGACCCAGAGGATTGCATCTTAATGAAAAACATCTGTTGATGGACAATCAAGAAGCATCAGGATCGCTAGTAGATTTTGGGCTCTACGCTTTTCATAATTACAAACAACTGATTCATGACGGCACGGCTCCCTATTTCTATATTCCAAAATTAGAACACTATTTAGAAGCCCGATGGTGGAACGAAGTGTTTGAATTTTCACAGGAATATTTAGGCATAACCAATGGCACTTTTAAAGCAACCGTTTTAATAGAAACGATAACTGCCAGTTTTCAATTGGATGAAATCATTTTTGAATTAAAAGAACATATCGTTGGTTTGAACTGTGGAAGATGGGATTATATTTTCTCGTACATCAAAAAATTACGAAAAAACACAGATTTTATTGTACCAAATAGAGATCAGGTAACAATGACTTCACCTTTTATGAGCGCTTATTCACATCTGGTTATTCAACGGTGTCACAAACGAAATATTCATGCGATTGGCGGAATGGCAGCACAAATTCCAATAAAAAATAATGACGAGGCCAACACAATAGCATTCAACAAAGTAATAGCTGACAAAGAAAGAGAGGCAAAAAACGGACATGACGGAACCTGGGTTGCACATCCGGATTTAGTACCGATAGCAATGAAAGTATTTGACAAATACATGCCTTCTAAAAATCAGATTTATCTAAAAAGAGAAGATGTAAAAGTAACCGAAGCCGATTTACTTGAAGTTCCTGAAGGCACAATTACCGAAGAAGGCATTAGAAAAAACATAAACGTTTCTATACTGTATCTCGCTTCATGGTTAAACGGACAAGGCGCAGCAGCAATTCATCATTTGATGGAAGACGCAGCAACAGCCGAAATCTCAAGATCACAATTGTGGCAATGGTTACAAAACAAAGTAATATTAGACAACGGAAAAGTGCTAACCGAAAAATACTATCATCGCTTAGCCATGGAAGAATTCGAGAAAATAAGAAATTTAGTTGGCGACAAAAATCATGAGAAAGGAAAATACAAATTGGCCGAACAACTACTGGATATTTTAGTCGTAAATCAAAATTTCATAGAATTTCTAACCATACCGGGATACAAATACATTTAAAAAACCACCAAAAAACAATAGATTATGAAAACTACAGAAACAAGAATTCAAGAATTAGTTACTGACTGGATTACAAACCCAAGATGGAAAGGCATCGAACGTCCATATACAGCGGAAGAAGTGGTAAAACTTCAAGGTTCTTATCAAATAGAACATAGCATAGCAAAAATTGGCGCTAATAAATTGTGGAACAAACTAAATGCACAGGATTTTGTAGCCGGACTTGGCGCACTTACCGGAAACCAAGCTATTCAGGAAGTAGAAGCAGGCTTAGAAGCCATTTATTTAAGCGGATGGCAAGTTGCAGCAGATGCCAATGTTGCAGGAGAAATGTATCCTGACCAATCATTATATCCTGCAAACAGCGTTCCATTGGTTGTAAAACGAATTAACAATGCGCTTTTGAGAGCAGATCAAATTCAAATTGTAAACGGAACAGCTGACAAAAAAGATTATTTAGTTCCAATTGTAGCAGATGCTGAAGCTGGTTTTGGCGGTAATCTAAATGCATTTGAATTAATGAAATCAATGATTGAAGCCGGCGCAGCAGGAGTACACTTTGAAGACCAATTAAGTTCTGCAAAAAAATGTGGACACTTGGGAGGAAAAGTATTGGTTCCTACGCAAGAAGCCATCAACAAACTAATTGCTGCAAGATTGGCTGCTGATGTTATGGGAACTCCAACACTTGTTGTTGCTCGTACAGATGCAGATGCAGCCAACCTATTAACTAGCGATATTGATCCAAGAGATGCTAAATTCATCACTGGAGAAAAAACAGGAGAAGGATTCTTCTATGTAAATTGCGGAGTGGAGCAAGGAATTGATCGAGGATTGAGTTACGCTCCTTATGCCGATTTGATTTGGATGGAAACCAGCAATCCGGATTTAGAATACGCAAAACGTTTTGCCGAAGGAATACACGCCAAATTTCCGGGAAAAATGTTAGCTTATAACTGTTCTCCTTCTTTCAACTGGGCTGCAAAATTATCAGTTGCGCAAATGGAAACATTCAGAGAAGATCTTGCCGCTATGGGATATAAATTTCAATTCATCACCTTGGCCGGATTCCATGCCTTAAACACAAGCATGTTTGAGTTATCTATGGCTTACAAAGAAAGAGGAATGGCAGGCTACTCTGAATTGCAAGAAAGAGAATTCGCTTTACAAAAACACGGATTTAAAGCAGTAAAACATCAAGGTTTTGTAGGAACATCCTATTTTGATGCTGTACAAAATACAGTTACAACAGGAAAAAATTCCACAACAGCCATGAAAGATTCAACAGAAACAGCACAATTTTAAGAAACCTATTGCTTCACAAAAGCATCCTTTACAAAAATTCAATTGCCCTTAATTTGAATTTTTGTAAAGGGTGCTTTTTTATTGAAATAAAATCAGTCTTTTCTTTTAATGACGAAATTGCAGATATAAGTTAAATTCATAACAAAAACGATTTAAACTTCTTATTTTTGAATATTCAAAGTATAAAAACGAATTGTTATGAAATATCATCAAATAGACAGCGCCCTTTTTATAAAAAATCGCGCAAAATTTACGGCTCAGATGAAGCCAAAAAGTGTTGCCATTTTTAATTCAAATGATATTTATCCCGTTTCTGCCGACAGTACGTTGCCGTTTGCACAACACCGGGATATTTTTTATTTATCAGGAGTAGATCAAGAAGAAAGTATTTTATTGCTTTTTCCGGATGCTCCTTACGAAAACCAAAGGGAAATTTTATTTTTGAAAGAAACCAGCGAACATATTGCGATTTGGGAAGGCGAAAAACTAACCAAAAATCGCGCATTTGAAGTATCAGGAATCAAAACGGTGTATTGGCTACAGGATTTTGAAAAAATACTAAATGAAATGATGACTTATTCTGACATCATGTACATTAACACCAATGAACATTATCGCGCAACTGTTGAAACAGAAACTCGGGAAGCCCGTTTTGTAAAATGGTGGAAAGAGAAATATCCGGCGCATCAAGTGGCAAAAAGCAATCCAATTTTGCAACGTATTCGCTCTGTAAAAGAAAGCGAAGAATTGGATTTAATCCAAAAAGCATGCGACATTACCGAAAAAGGATTTCGAAGATTATTGCCATTTGTAAAACCAAATGTTACCGAATACGAAATTGAAGCCGAATTAATCCATGAGTTTATCCGAAACCGTTCCAAAGGTTTTGCTTACACGCCTATTATAGCTTCAGGAAACAATGCAAATGTGTTGCACTACATCGAAAACAACCAACAATGCAAATCTGGAGACCTAATTTTACTTGACGTTGCAGCCGAATATGCTAATTATTCCAGCGATTTAACTCGAACAATCCCAGTTTCAGGGCGTTATTCTGATAGACAAAAAGCCGTTTACAATGCTGTTTTACGAGTAAAAAATGAAGCTACCAAAATGCTGACTCCAGGAACACTTTGGAAACAATATCATCTAGAAGTTGGTAAATTAATGACTTCGGAACTACTTGGACTTGGATTAATTGACAAAGCCGATGTGCAAAACGAAAACCCGGACTGGCCCGCTTACAAAAAATATTTCATGCACGGAACGTCACATCACATGGGATTAGACACACACGATTATGGATTGTTACACGAACCGATGCAAGCCAATATGGTTTTCACGGTAGAGCCGGGAATTTATATTCCTGCCGAAGGTTTCGGAATTCGATTAGAAGATAATGTAGTGGTTCAGGAAACGGGAGAACCATTCAACTTGATGCGAAATATTCCAATTGAAATTGAGGAAATTGAGCATTTAATGAACCTCTAAAAACAAATAATTGTCTTATTTCTAAACGGCTTTCAGCAATGAAAGCCGTTTTTTTCGCGTCAAGGAATATTCATTTATCATATGTTTCAAAATTTAAAATACTATTTTTGTTCAAATAAAAATCCATTTTGAAAGATATCCTATACAAGAACACCAAAATCTCTTATTCCGATACCGGGAAAGGAACTGCAATTGTATTGCTTCACGGTTTTCTGGAAAACAAAACCATGTGGCAGGATTTTATTCCTGAATTAAGTCTTAAAAACCGAATTATCACAATTGATTTATTAGGACATGGCGAAACGGAATGTTTGGGTTATGTGCATTCTATGGAAGATAATGCCGATGTAGTTCATGAAGTTTTATCGAATTTACGCATCCGAAAAGCCGTTTTCGTAGGACATTCTATGGGCGGTTATGTGGCTTTGGCTTTCGCCGAATTGTTTCCCGAAAGTATAAAAGGATTAGTGCTGCTAAACTCCACTTCAAGAGCAGACAGCGACGAACGAAAAGCAAATCGTGACAGAGCTATTGTAGCGGTAAAACAAAATTACGCCAGTTTCATCCGCATGTCTATTGCTAATTTATTCAGTGAAGACAATCGCGAAAAACTAATCGACGAAATTGAAAAAGTAAAAACAGAGGCGCTTAAAACACCTTTGCAAGGCATAGTTGCTTCGCTTGAAGGAATGAAAATAAGAAAAGACCGCGAAGTGCTCTTGCATCTTACACCTTATCCTAAACTATTGATACTTGGCGAAAAAGATCCTGTTTTAAATCTTGTTGAAACAAAAGAACAAATAGAGAACACAACCGTTCAATTGGTGACTTTTCCAGACGGACACATGAGTACAATAGAAAACAAAAAAGAAGTATTAAAAGTGCTTTCCCGTTTTTTTAAAAACATTTAAATTATACTTTTTCTTTAAACGGAATAGTTTCATCTAAAATTTCATTCAGCAGCAAAATCATTTGAGCCAGATAATTGTCTAAAATTTCTGTGTTGATGACTGTATTTTCGTTTTTTTCTTCTTTAAAATTAAAAGGCAAAAAACCACCTCTTAAGTTTTTAAAAGAGATAATTCCAGCTTCAATTGGTTTATTATTTGCTTCTTTTTCGAACATATAGGCATACGCCAAAACCTGAATAATTTTATCGTTTTTTATATCTTCCGTCAAGCCTTTCCATGATTTTAACGTAACACCTGCCTTTTCTACCTTACCCGTTTTATAATCAATAATTCGAATAATTCCGTTACGCTCTTCAATTCTGTCCACATTACCTCTTATCAATACTGGAAATGGTAAACTGGGATGATTTAAAATACGCTCAAATGTTTGTTCCAAAGCCAGAATTTTTATAGCATCTCCATTTTTGATACTTTCCAATTCCACTTTTAGAAAATTAGAAACATTGCGTTTGGCCACTTCAAACGCTAATAAATTTCGACCTTTTTTGATTTCGCCTTCTTTGTAAACCAATTTAAATTGCTTCAGAACCTCGTCATCAATTTTTTTGAAACCGTTTAAGATATCATTTTCCGAAATAAATTTTCCAATGAAAGGTTCATACAAAACTTTCAATGTTTCGTGAATAATGGTCCCTAAAGTATTCAAAGCAATATTTTCCTCCACTTCTTCTACTTCTCGGATGCGTAGAATCTTTTGAAAATAAAACTGAATTGGATTCCGAATATAACTAGTCAAAGCTGATGGAGAAAAACCATTTTCGGCAATTTCTTTTAAGCGCAACAGAACCGCTTCCGATTTTGGAATTACCATCGGCTGATATGCCGTTTCAGGTAAAACTGCATTATAAATCTCATGCGTCAAGGTATGATTTGGTTGCTTTTCAACTTCCAATTGCGTTATGAAACGACTTTTTTCACCTGCATCCAATCCTTCACTTTCGGTATTATACAACAAATAAATGTTTTTGGCGCGTTGCAATAAATGATAAAAATGATAGGTATAAATGGCATCTTTTTCTTTGAATGTTGGCAAACCCAATTCTTTTTTCACATCATAAGGAATAAAGGAATTCTGCGATTTACCCGCTGGAAATTTCCCTTCATTCATCGATGTCACAATCACAGTTTCAAAATCTAAAACTCGGCTTTCAAGAACCCCCATAATTTGCAGACCATTCAAAGGTTCTCCTTCAAAAGACACTTCGGCTAAATCTATTACTTGCTTATAAATAGCATAAAGCGTTTCAATTTTATCGATATGTTCATGCTTCGAATAGTAATTTATAAGTTTATTAATGACTTTGAAAATAGCAAAAACAAATGCTTTGGTGATTTTTTCTTCTTCATTATCGTTACTTAGATTTAACTTGATGGTTTGCAATAATTCAGAAATAGTTTCTAATACTGGAATTGAGCCCTTTTCCCATTTTTGGAACAGCAACAGAAACAATTCGCTGGAGTTCTCACTCAACTCCAACAGTTTATTATGCGCGATAAAAGTATAATTGTTTTGATTAATGATTTTTACTAAATCATTTGTCAGTGCATATGGCTCTACTAATGGATGAGTCAATACATCCAGAACATCTTTATAATAAAAAACGTAACTGCTGTTTTTTCTTGACAATGCATTGGTGTGCATTTTAAATAATTTGGCTATCAAAATCTGTGCTGGATTGTTCTTTCCTGAATATCCCATGGTAATATTTAACGCACCTACAGTTGCCGGAAGCGCATACAAAAGCGGAACCAATAAATTCTCTTCTCCAAGCACTACTGCTACTTTATCTAATGTTGCAGTTGGATCATCAAGAATAATATTTTCAATAATACTACCCGTAATTTTGGCTTGACCAATAGTTTTTGGTGTTCCAATAACTTGAATGTTTTTAGTTTTTGAAAAATCATCCACAATCCATTCAAAAGGATTGGATTTATACTGTTTCCAACTGGATTTAAAACGTCTTACAAACAATCCGGCGTCATGATAAGGATCGTTCAAAAATGTTTGATCAACATCCCAATAAATCTTAGCTTGGTCTGATGCGATTAATTGTTGAACTATTTTTTCTTCGGCAGCATTTAATGCATTAAAACCTGCGAATATAAATTGTTCTTTTTGAAGAGCACTCGAAAAATGATTCAAATTGTTTACAGCTTCACGATATATTAAACCTTGATAACCGATTCCTTTTTTTAATAAATGAGCATAAAGTGACTGGTAATAATTAGGTAATAATTTCCAAAAATCAATGTAGTTTTCGAGTAATTGGGTTTTATTTTCGACTTCTATTCCCCATTTTTTTATGTCTTCGATGTCTTTTAAATAAGAGAGAACATAAGATGGATCTAACAAATACCTGTCAATTTCATTAAAATCTTGCAAAAGCGTTTTAGCCCAATTAGCAAAAAGTTCAAATGTTTGTTGCTTTGATTTTTCGGTTACTGATAAATAAACCTCATAGAATTCAAATAATAATTCAATTGGATCAACTGTACGAACAGCGGCTATATCCTGAATAAAATCTTCTATGCTAATAATCTTTGGAGAAAGAATATTGTTTGAGACTTGTTTTTTAAGTGCTTCTATCAAGAACACTTTAGCTCGTTTATTAGGCAGCACTACTATTGTATTGGATAGTTTGTCTGAATAATTTAGAATTAAAACTGTTGCTATTTTGTCTAGAAAAGAAGTATTTGTCATTTTATAAAAATAAAAAAAACGCCTCGATAAATCGAGGCGTTTTCAATAAATATTTAAAGGAAATTATTTTTGCAATTTCACTTCAGTTCTTCTATTTTGAGCTTTTCCTTTAGCCGTTTTGTTAGTTGCTACTGGAGCAGACTCACCAAAACCTACAGCGTTTAAGTTACTTTCTTTAATACCTCTTTCGATTAAAGCGTTTTTCACAACACTTGCTCTAGCCTCAGAAAGTTTTTGATTGAAAGCATCTGAACCATCGCTATCTGTGTGTCCTTCAATACTAAATTTAGCATTTGGATAATTTTTAAGGATATCAGACATTGCATCTAATCTTGCAGGAACATCTCCAGTTTTGAAAGTAGATTTTCCAGAATTGAAATAAACTGCTCTTGCTTGAATTTTAAGATTATCCAAAGCTTCAGTAGTTACTTCTGGACATCCTTTGTTGCTAGCAGAACCAGCTACAGTAGGACATTCGTCATCTTTATCAACAACTCCGTCTCCGTCAGTGTCTGGCCAAGGACATCCAGCATTTTCTTTAGGACCAGCTACAGTAGGACATTTGTCATCTTTATCAGCAACTCCATCTCCATCAGTATCAGGACAACCGTTTAATGATTTAGGACCAGCAACTTCTGGACAAGCATCATCTTTATCAGCAATACCGTCTCCGTCAGTATCAGGACATCCATTCAAAGCAGCTAAACCAGCAACTTCTGGACAAGCATCACTTGCATCAACGATTCCGTCTCCATCAGTATCAGGACATCCGTTGAATTGTTTCAAACCAGCAACTTCTGGACAAGCATCTTCTTTGTCATAGATTCCATCACCATCTGTATCTTTTCCTCCAAATTTGAAGATAAGACCAGCTGTGTGTTGAAAATGAGATGGAGCATCTGGAGTAATGTTATTACCTACAGTTCTATCTCCAAACGATTTTTTGTATCTAGTTGCAAATTCTAATCCGATACCTTCAGTTAACCATAAAGTCAAACCTGCACCAGGATTAATAGTTCCGTAGCTACTATCTCCAAAGAAAGTATAACCTCCTCCAACAGACAAAGACGGATCAATAACTTTAGATTTAATCAAGCTCATAAAACTGTATTTAACAGTAGCATCAATACCATAATACATCAAATCACCCGGATTTGTTACGATATATCCACGAGAATCATGACCAGCTGCAGTTGGATCAAAAGTTACATACTTTGTAATTTTATTTACAGATCCAGAAATTCCAAAAGAGAAATTATCACCAACATATTTAGATACGCTAAGATAAGATACAGATGGAAGAATGTTCCAGTTGTCTTTTACAGCAAATGGTTGAGAAAAATGACGATCTAGCCAATTATTTCCTCCACCAGCACTAGTTTTAGTGTCAACGGCATTAACTCCAAATGAGATAGCCCATGGATTGTTACTGTCTTGTGCATGAGAAGTTAAACCCATCACCATCATCACAGCAACTAAAAGTTTGTTAAGATGTTTCATACTTAATTTTTTTAATTACGATTTAGTTAATTGTAGACAAAAGTAGTGCGTAATTTTTTAAATACAAAATCAAATGTTGAAAAAAACCTACAAAACACAGTAAAAGTGGGAATTACACAACTTTTAATGCTTTTCCAACTTCAGTAAAGGCTTTAATTGCCTTGTCTAGATGCTCTTTTGTGTGGGCTGCCGACAATTGTACTCTAATTCTTGCTTTATCCTTTGGAACTACCGGAAAAAAGAAACCTATCACATAAATTCCTTTTTTCAAAAGCTCATCTGCCATTGTTTGGGACAATTTTGCATCATATAACATAACTGGAACAATTGCCGAATCTCCATCAATGATATCAAAACCTGCTTTTTTCATCCCTGCTTTGAAATAATCAGTGTTCCACTCCAATTTATCTCTTAAAACAGTATCTCTTTCTAATATTTCAAAAACTTTTATAGAAGCACCAACAATTGCAGGAGCCAAAGAATTAGAAAACAAATACGGTCTGGAGCGTTGACGCAATAATTCAATAATCTCTTTTTTAGCAGTTGTATAGCCCCCCATTGCTCCGCCAAGAGCTTTACCTAATGTTCCGGTAATAATATCAACCCTCCCCATTACGCCTTTTGCTTCAAGCGTTCCTTTTCCAGATGCACCAATAAATCCGGCAGCATGACATTCATCTACCATAACCATCGCATCATATTTATCGGCCAAATCACAAATTTTATCCAAAGGAGCCACAACACCATCCATAGAGAAAACACCATCTGTAACAATTAATTTGAAACGAGTTCCAGCTTCAGTAGCTTTGATTAATTGTTGTTCCAAATCTTCCATATTACTATTTTCATAACGATAGCGTGCCGCTTTACACAAACGAACTCCATCTATTATAGAAGCGTGATTCAAACTATCTGAAATTATTGCATCGTTTTCACCTAATAATGGTTCAAAAACACCTCCATTTGCATCAAAAGCCGCTGCATAGAGAATGGTATCTTCAGTACCATAAAATTCAGAAATCTTTTTTTCTAAGGTTTTGTGAATATCCTGCGTACCACAAATAAAACGCACAGATGACATTCCGAAACCATGAGAATCCAATGTATCTTTTGCGGCCTGAATCACTTCCGGATGCGATGATAATCCCAAATAATTATTGGCACAAAAATTCAAAACCGTTTCTCCATTAACTATAATTTCTGCACCCTGCGGCGAAGTAATAATTCTTTCTTTTTTGAAAATTCCATTATCAGTAATGGTCTGCAATTCGGACTGTAAATATTCTTTAATTTTTCCGTACATAACTTAATTTCTTTGATTTAAAATTTCACAACAAACACCTAAAAGCGAATTTTTTTACAAATTTACTACAACGATTTCTTTCCCTATATACACCAATGCCTTTTTAACTACTTTGTAACCCATTTTCTCAATAGCATCCCGATAATCCTCCAATTGCTGCTGATATTTAACATTATGTGTTCCGGTTTTATAATCCAATAACAATACTTCTTTGTTTTTCGTTAAAACCATTCGGTCTGGTTTTACTGTTTTCCCTTCTTTTTGAATGATTGTTTGTTCATTCAACACTTCATTTCCTTCGGCAAAACAAATTTCTAATTCACTGTGATTGATAATTTCCTGAATCGTATTGAAAACTGTTTCTTTTTGACCAAAAGTTATCAATCCGTTTTCAATAGACTTTGTAATTGCTGTATCAACATCGTTTTTCGTTTTCACAAAAGATAAAATTTCGTGAATGAGATTTCCGTACTCAATTGCTTCCTGTTGTAACGTTCCCCACATCAAAGCTTCTCGTTGTGCAATTTTTATATTCTTTGGATTTAGAATTTCTGAAACTAAAGGAATCGTTTTTGAAGTATCAACGTGTTCTTTCCCAGCAGACAATTTCATCGAATTACCAAATTCATATTCCAATTTATTTTCATCGAATTCGCTTTTGCTGTCCAAATAATTAATGAAAAACGAACACATATTGTTTTTTGGAAGTTCCCCTTTACTGGATAAATTCATATTCGAAATTACATACAATTGTTCTTCAGCTCGGGTTAAAGCCACATACAAAACATTAATATTATCCAATAATTCTTCCTGCTTTTTTTGATTGTAAACCTCAGCAGCCTCTTCTCCAAACCCTTCTACCGCACTGCTATTATCTATTAAAACTTTTGGCAAACCAAAATCCTGTTCCTCTGCGTTGAGCCATAATTTATCTTTTGGCTTTAGACTATAATCTTCTTCTGCAAAAGGAAAAATCACAACTGGAAATTCCAATCCTTTCGATTTATGAATCGTCATAATCCGAACTGCATTAGTTCCTTCCGGAGACGGAATACTAAATTTCTCCGCATTTTTATCCCAGAAATTCAAGAAATCAGAAATTCCTGCTTGGTTGCGAATATCTCGTTCCAGAACAATGTCCAGAAAATATTGAACGTAAGCATTACTAACTTTTGGGTTCAGGAACTTTGCTATTATAGTTTCCACCGCTTCATACAATGATTTTTTTCTAATGTTTTGAAACGAAAGCGAAACATCAAAACTCATTAACCACTCTTCAAAATCAGTTTCCTGAAACAATGCCATTCCTTGAGCAATAAAATCGTGAATCGGTAATTTATCCTGACTATTTTGAGCTAAATATTGAAGAAAATTTGCTTTGGATTCTAGATCAGAACTGTTTTTCAAGTATTTTAATAAATGAATAATTAATCGAACTTCGGTGGCGTTTTGAATCATCAAGGTTTCTGATGACAAAAGCGGAATTCCTTGTTCTGTCAAATAATTCGCAATCGCAATTCCTTGACTTCGTTTCCGAGTCAGAATCACAATATCTTTGTATTGAAAACCATGTTTTAACGTTTTTTGAATCGTATTTAAAGTCGCTAAAACATACAAATCGGTTTTATCCAACGTTTCTTCGTCTTCCGAAGTTTCAACTTTTGGAATGAAAGAAATATTTACGTATCCGCCGGTTTTATCATTCGTTTTTTGATGACTGTGATTTTCATATAAATCTTTATAATCCAAATGTTTAAATTCATTCGAAATCAATTTGAAAAAATCATTATTAAATTCGATTATTTGCGAATAAGAGCGGTAATTTTTATCTAAATGTTCGAGTCTTTTATCGGGATTATTGAACGGATTTTGATCTTTACTCAATTCAATAAATTGTTCCGCTTTTCCGCCACGCCATCTGTAAATAGATTGTTTTGGATCGCCCACAATCATCAAAGTTCCTTTTACTCCAAAATCATCTTGACCTGAAAGCGCATTATCAATCAGCGGAATCAGGTTCTGCCATTGCATTTCGGAAGTATCCTGAAATTCATCAATAAAAAAATGACGGTAGCGCTCGCCCAATCGTTCGTATATAAAAGGAGCAGGTTGGTTTTGAATTTCCCGATGGATAATGGCGTTAAATTCTGAAATAGAAAGTACATTTTGCTCTTCCTGAATCTTGGCTAATTCATTGCTGACCGTATTCAGCAATGACAAAGGCGTAATATTTTTCAGGAACGCTTTATAGAAATTTATCTTTTCGAAAGTCGAATAAACTTTCGATAGAATTTGCAAAAATTCAGGAATCAAATTCTCGATAATCGCTCGATCTTTGGCAGTTTTATTGATTGCAATATCATCAAACTCATGAAACATTTTATTCTTAGGATTGAATTTACCTTGTTGAATACTCGTAATATGATTGGGAAAAGTCCCTCTAGAAAAGGATTTTACATCAATTCCGTTTTTATCAATTAATAATAACGCATCTTCAGCAAAAACAATAGTTTGCTTTTCTAAGTCTTTGCAGGCTCCGGAAAGTTTATTTTTTATTTCGACAAACTCCGCGATGGATTTATCATGAAAATGGGTGATTTCGTTTCGATTATTTTCGTTTAAAACCAAACGGCCGGTTTCGAGGATTTCACGAGAAATATCCCAAGATTTGTCATCATCGGTTTTTTCCATCGTGAAATCAATTAACAGTTTGGTTAATGTTTCATCTTCCCCGGCTTGCGCGATAATGGCATCAACGGCTTCTATCAATAAATTCTCGGTGTCCAAAGTGACTTCAAAAGTCATAGGTAAATTCAAATCGTGGGCAAAAGCCCGAATCACTTTGTGCGTAAATTTATCAATCGTAGAAATATCAAAAGCGGCATAATTATGAATAATATGCTTGATAATTTGCTGTGATTTGGTTTTGATTTGAATAATGGATAATTCTGTGTCAATGGATAAATCCTGCATTAAATCCTGTGCTTTTGAACTTGGTTCGTCCTTGGCAAATTCAGAAAGACTGCCCACGATTCGGGATTTCATTTCGTGTACCGCTTTGTTGGTAAACGTAATGGCGAGAATGTTGCGATAAGCATCGTTTTTGGGTGAGACAAGGATGATTTTTAGGTATTCTTTGACAAGCGCATAGGTTTTTCCGGAGCCGGCCGATGCGTCGTATATGGAGAATGAAGGTCTTTGCATTAAGATTTTAGATTTCTGATTAACGTTTTTAGGTTTCTGATTTAGAATTAGCGTTCTAATTTCCCAAATCCCCTAGCCCTGATGGCAGCAGCATCCTTTCCTGCCGGTGTTCGGCGGGAAAGATATAGCGTACAGCAGGAAATAGCTCCTAAAAACACAACAATTTTTAGGTTACTTTTAAAATTTGTTCGTATAAAACTTAAAAGTAGTATTTTTGCAGCATGGAAACAAATAGACAGAAAAAAATAGGTGGGGTTATCCAAAAAGATTTGGTTGATATTCTGCAAGGTGAAGTGAGAAAAAACGGAGTGGCAAACTTAGTCATTTCGGTATCCAAGGTTACGGTGACTACAGATTTATCAGTAGCAACGGTGCATTTAAGCGTTTTCCCTCAGGATAAAGCCAAAGAAATTTTAGAGGCGGTGAAGTCCAATGCTAAAAACATAAAACATGATTTATCACAACGTGTTCGTTTGCAATTGAGAAAAGTTCCCAATTTGGTTTTCTTTATAGACGACTCATTAGATTACATTGAAAAAATTGACAATGCGTTAGCGAACAGAGATAATCCTATAGAAAACAGAGATCTTTTGGACAAACGCAGATTTCAATAAAATTTGAATTTCCCCCTTTACATAGCCAAACGCTATATTATTAGCAACAGTAAAAATAATGCTATTAATATCATCAATCGCATTGCCAGCTTGGGAATTATTGTTGGCGCATTGGCTTTGTTCGTTGTTTTGTCGGTTTTTAGCGGATTGAAAGATTTTAGTCTTTCGTTTACCAATGATATCGATCCGGATTTGAAAGCGAGTTCGATTCTTGGGAAATCTTTTTTTATTTCTCCCACACAAGAAAGTCAAATTAAGAAAATTGACGGTATCGTTTCGTATTCTAAAATTATTGAGGAACGTGTTTTATTTACTTTTAATGACAAACAGGAAGTTACTTATTTGAAAGGCGTTGATGCCAATTTTGTTCAAGTAAATGCTATCGAAAAAAAGCTTTTTAATGGACAATGGTTCAAAAGCGACACCTACCAAGTGGTAGTTGGCTACGGAATTGCCCAGAAATTCTCGATGGGATTATTTGATTTTAATAATCAGTTGGAAGTTTTGGTTCCAAAACCAGGAAAAGGCGCTATTGAAAATCCAGAACAAGCTTTTAATAAAACGGATGTAATTCCTGTTGGGATTTATGCTATTAGCGAAGATTTGGATTCCAAATATGTTTTTGCCGATTTAGGTTTAGCACAAGAATTATTGGAATACAAAACCAATCAGGTTTCCGGAATTGAAATCAAAGTAAAAACTGGTGCCGATGAAAAAGCTATTATCAACCAACTTCAAACTATTTTCGACCATAAAATAACTGTAAAAAACAGGGCGCAACTCAATGAATCGCTCTATAAAATGTTGAATACCGAGAATATTGCCGTGTATTTAATTTTTACCTTGGTGATTGTTGTGGCGCTATTCAACTTGATTGGCGCACTGATTATGATGATTTTGGACAAAAAAGGAAACCTAAAAACCCTTTTTAATCTGGGAACTGAAATCAAAGATTTAAGAAAAATATTCTTGCTTCAAGGCACGTTATTAAGTGTTTTTGGCGGAATTATTGGCTTGGCTTTGGGAATTGTAATTGTGTTATTGCAACAGCAATTTGAATTGATTATGATTACGCCAACACTCGCTTATCCTGTTGTTTTTTCTCTTGAAAATGTACTAATTGTTATGGGAACAATTGTTACACTAGGATTTGTTGCTTCGCTGATAGCGAGTAGTCGCGTGAGCAAGAAGTTGTTGGATTAATTTTTTTGATTTCAGATTAAAAAAAAAACTCAAATTCTACTATATAACCTCATATCCTGCATACGCTTCTTCAATCTCATTCAAAGCAGCAAACAATTCTTCCGGACGATCCAGCGTTACTAATTTTTGTTTGTAGGTTTTAAAAGAATGAATTCCTTTGAAATAATTCGTATAATGGGGTCTTGTTTCAACAATT
>ERZ1034365.919-NODE-919-length-15656-cov-4.180178_pt1 | contig 15656 bp, 17 predicted proteins | sample MGYA00520615_ERZ1034365 | MGnify/ENA primary metagenome ERZ1034365 (study PRJEB33736, sample SAMEA104284505) | Azolla filiculoides | biome: Urban; feature: Water surface; material: Ditch water | place: Netherlands | collected 2015-10-28 | depth 0-0.1 m ... | reverse complement strand
CGAGCGGTTCTCCGACAACTGGCCGCTGGTCGGTGGCAAGATGGACCTGACCGAAGGCGGCATCCGCGTGCCATGGATCGCACACTGGCCCGCCGCCATCGCGCCCGGCGGCGTGAGCCCCCAGCAATGCATGACCATGGACTGGTCCGCCACGATGCTGGATGCCGCGGGTGCATCGGCCGATACGGCGCATCCGCTGGACGGCATTTCGCTGCTGCCCGTACTGCGGAACCCGGCCCACAGTTTCCGCCGCCCCCTGCACTGGCGCATGAACCACCGCGGCCAGCGCGCGCTGCGCGACGGCGACTGGAAGTACCTGCGGGTGGACGGCAACGATTTCCTGTTCAACCTGCCTGCCGACGAGCGTGAACGCGCCAACCTGGGTCCACGCGAGCCGGCGCGATTGGCCGCAATGCGCGATGCCTGGGAAAGCTGGAACGCCAGCGTGCCGCCGATTCCCGAAGACGCCACCATCAGCCTGGGCTACTCGGTCCGGGACATGCCGCAGCGTTAGCATCGACGCATGAAGTCCCTGCAACGCTGGTTTCCCTTTTTGTCCTGGCCCCGGCCTGATGCGGCGCTGCTGCGTGGCGAGGCGCTGGCCGGGCTGACTGTCGGCCTCATGGTGATTCCCCAGGGCGTGGCCTACGCCGCGCTGGCCGGCATGCCGCTGGTCACGGGCATCTACGCCTCCATGCTGCCGGCGCTGGTGGCGGTGCTGTTCAGCGCCTCGACGCGGCTGTCGGTCGGCCCCACGGCGCTGAGCTGCCTGCTGATCGGCACCTCGCTGACCGGGCTGGCGGAGCCCGGCAGCGCCCGCTGGGTGGAGCTGGCGGTGTGGCTGGCGCTGCTGACCGGGCTGCTGCAGGTGGTGCTGGGGTGGGCCCGCTTTGGCTGGCTGCTCAACCTCATCAGCTCCCCCGTGCTGATGGGCTTCACCCAGGCGGCCGCGCTGCTGATCATTGCCTCGCAAATGCCGGCCCTGCTGGGCTTTGCCGCAGGCTGGCGCGAGTTGCTGCAACAGCCGCAAATCCACCTGCCCTCGGCGGCGTTTGGCTTGATCAGCCTGGCGCTGCTGGTGCTGGTGCGCCGCTGGCGCCCGGCCTTTCCATCGGTGCTGTTCATCGTCGTGGGCACGGCCGCGGTCAGCGCGGGGACGGGTTTCGAGGCGGCGGGCGGCAAAGTCGTGGGAACCTTGCCGGCGGGCCTGCCCACGCTGGCGCTGCCCGGCTGGCTGGACTGGCACACACTGGGCCAGTTGCTGCTGCCCACCATGGTCATTACCCTGGTCAGTTTTCTGGAAACCGCCTCCAGTGCCAAGGTGGAGAACCAGCGCGGGGGCCAGCGCTGGAACCAGGACCAGGACCTCATCGGCCAGGGCTTGGCCAAAATTGCCTCCGGGCTGAGTGGCGCCTTCCCGACCAGTTCATCGTTCTCGCGCTCGGCGCTCAACCTGTACGCAGGCGCCAGAACCGGCTGGGCCACGGTGATCTCGGTCGGCGTGGTGCTGCTGGCGCTGCTGGTGTTCACGCCCACGCTGCGGCATGTGCCCCAGGCCGTGCTGGCCGCCATCGTGCTGGTGGCGGTGGTCGGGCTGCTGAAGCCCGCCGCGTTTGTCCGGCTCTGGCGGGTCTCGCGCGTGGAAGCCTCCACGGCAGGCGTCACCTTTCTCATCACGCTGCTGGCCGCCCCCAAGCTGTATTGGGGCGTGCTGGCCGGCGTGCTGATGGGCCTGTCGCATTTCCTGCACCACCGGCTGCACCCGCGGATCATTGAAGTCGGCCTGCACCCGGACGGCAGCCTGCGCGACCGCCACCTCTGGCACCTGCCGCCGCTGGCGCCGCATCTCTACGCCCTGCGCATGGATGCCGAACTGGACTTCGCCGCCGCCAGCGGTTTCGAGCGCGCCATTGTGGAGCACCTCGCCGCGCACCCCGGTGTGCGGCACGTCTGCCTGTTTGCCCAGCCCATCAACCGGATGGATGCCACCGGCGTCGAAATCTTTGGGCAGCTGCGCCACCAGCTCGCCAGTCGAGGCATCACGCTGCACATCAGCGGCCTCAAGCTGCCCGTGGAAAAGGTGCTGCGTAGCGCCGGCGAACTGCCCAACGGGCCCCTGCTGAAGCTCTACCGCACCGACGCCGACGCGCTCGTCGCACTGGCGCGGCTGCGGGAAGACCCCATTGATCTGGCTGCGGTGATGATCTGAACGCGCTACCGCCCTGCAGGCACCGGCGCGGCGTGGCACGCCATCCGATCAGATCACCTGGATGTCTCTCAGGCCGGCCAGCACACCTTCGTCCAGCCCCAGCTCATCGCGCAGCACCGCCGAGGTATCCGCCCCCAACGAGGGCGGCGCCCGGTAGGTGAGCGGTGTTTCGGAAAACCGCAGGGGACTGCGGATCATTGGCAGCTTGCCGTAGACGGGATGCGCCACCTCCATGCGCAGCTGACGATGCTTGACCTGGGGATGGTCAAACGCCTGGGCGATGTCGTTGACGGGCCCACAAGGCACACCGATAGCACCGAGTCCATCCGCCAGCGCCTGCTTTTTCCATTGCGCCGTGATGGCGGAGATCCGTTGGTCCAGTTGTGCCGCATTCTTGACACGGTCGCCATTGGTGGCGAAAGCCGCCTCAGACAGCCAGGCCTCCTGCCCCAGAAACTTGCACAGACGCGCCCACTGCAGGTCGTTACCGATCTGGATCAGGATATGCCCGTCCAGACAGCGGTAGCAGTTGGAGGGCGCAAACAGCAGACTGCCGTTCCCGACCCGCGTCGGCAACTGCCCCGAGGACAGGTATTTCTGACCGACATAGACGGTTGCGGCGAGCGCCACATCCAGAAGGGCGATGTCGAGATACTGCCCCTCCCCGGTCGCCTGCCGGTGGTACAGCGCCCCCAGTACGGCCGAAGTGGCGACCATCCCGGTCATCACATCGACAAACGGCATCATGGCCCGCATGGGGCCCGCGCCGGGCTGGCCATCCGGAATGCCGCAGGTGCTCATGATGCCGGAGATGGCTTGGAATACCGGATCGTAGCCAGGCTGCGCCGCCGAAGGCCCCTCCTGGCCATAGCCCGTTACCGAGCAGTAAACAATGCCGGGGTTGAGGGCCCGGATGCTGTCGTAATCCAGGCCATAGCGCTGGAGATCCCCCACCTTGAAGTTCTCCACCAGCACATCGCACCGGGCCGCCAGTTTCTGGAGCAGCGCCTGCCCCTGCGGCTTGGTGAAGTCAATCGTCAGGGAGTATTTGCCACGGTTGACCGTCAGAAAGGGGATGGAGTCAGGGGTGGCCCGGCCCGCGTCGTCATGGAGAAAAGGGGGCGAATGCCGCAACTCATCGCCCACGCCGTATTTTTCGATCTTGTAGACCGTTGCCCCCATGTCCGCAAGTGCCTGGGTGCACCAGGGGCCCGCGACGACGCGCGTCAGATCCAGAACCTTGATCCCGCCGAGAATTGTTTTCGACAATGTCGTCTTTCAGAAATTGAAGGGAAAAGACGCTTACTCAACCACCAGCTTGGCGCGGGTCTTGACGTCGGCGTAGAGCCGGATGTCGCTCTCCACCTGTGCGCGGAAGGGCGCGCTGCCCTGCACCTTGGGGATCAGCCCGAGATTCAGGAATTTCTTGCGGGTCTCCGGGTCTTCCATCACTTTTTTCGATGCAGCCTCCAGTTTGGCCACCACTTCCCTGGGCAGGTTGGCTGGGCCGAACAGGCCGAACCAGGCATCAATCGCCATTTCAGGGCCGCCCGCCTCCTTGACCGTTGGAATGTTCGGCTGCCCCTCCACGCGCTCGCTCCCGGTGGTTGCCAGCACTTTCACCCGCCCGTCCGAGGACTGCGGCAGGACGATGGGATCAAACATGAGCTGGACCCGTCCGGCCTTCATCTCCATCACGGCCGCCGCGCTGCCCTTGCCAGGGATGTGGACGATATCGGTGCCAGTCATCAACTTGAAATACTCCCCCAGAAAGTTGCCAAAGGAGCCGCTGCCGGAAGAACTGTAGTTCAGCTTGCCCGGTTCGCGCTTGGCCAATGCGATGAGTTCCCCCACGTTCTTGACCGGCAGATCGCCATTGACGCCGATGAACGTGGACGCATCCACGAACTTGACGATGGGCGTGAAATTGCGCAGCGGATCGTAGGGTGAAGGGGTCTTGACGATCGACTGCACGATCATGGCGCCGCTGTTCGTGGACAGCAGCGTATAGCCGTCCGGCGTGGCATTCATGACCGCATTGGAGCCAACGATCCCCGCCGCGCCCGGCACGTTCTTGACGATAAAGCTCTGCCCGAAGAGGCGCTGGAATCCCTCGGCGAAGATGCGCGCCGGCACATCGTTGGTGCCGCCAGGGTTGTAGGGCGACACGATGGTGACGGCCTTGCTGGGCCAGTTGTCGCTTTGCGCGTGTGACAGCAGGGGGGCGCCCGTCAGGCAGGACGCGCCCACCAGGACCATCAGGGTGCGCCGCAGCTTGCTGGCTGGTCGGCTTTCATGGCCTGGACGACGGGTAAATGATGCGTGCATGCAATAGCTCCTTGTTGATGTTATCGGGGGTAATCCAGGTCTGGTCCTACTCCAGCAGGACCGGAAACCAGTACCTTTCCGGGATTCAGGATGTGGTGGGGGTCCAGGCTCTGCTTGAGCAGACCCATCAGCGCGATCGCCTCGGCACCGGCTTCCTCCACCAGATAGTCCATCTTGTGCAGACCAATGCCGTGCTCGCCGGTACAGGTGCCGTCCATGGCGATCGCCAGGCGCACGATCTCGCCATTCAGGCGTTCGGCAGCGGCCATCTCCTGTGGACTGTCGGGATTCACCAGCAGCAAGGCGTGAAAATTGCCATCGCCCACATGCCCCACCAGCATGGACGGGAACGGCGCATCGAGCAGGATCTGGCGCGCGCCCTCTAGCGAGGCGGCCAGGCGGGAAATGGGCACACAGGTGTCCGTGCTGATGGCACGGCACCCCGGGCGGGATTGCGTCGCGGCAAACAAGGCGTTGTGGCGCGCGTTCCAGAGACGGCTGCGGTCCTCCGGCCGGATGGCCCATTCGAAGTTCATGCCCCCCAGATCACGGGCAATGGCCTGCACCTGCACGGCCTGCTCCTCGACGCTGTCCGGCGAGCCCTGAAACTCGAAGAACAGTGTCGGCGCCTCGCGCAGACCGGTCTTGCTGTGGGCGTTGAGCGCACGAATCATCTTTTCACAAAGAAACTCACTGCGGGCCACCGGCACACCGAGCTGGATGGTCTGGATCACCGTGTGAATGGCGTCCGCCACACTGTCAAAGCTGCAGACGGCAGCCGACACCGCTTCGGGCTGCGGATAGAGCCGGACGGTCACCTCGGTGATGACGCCCAGCGTGCCTTCGGACCCCACGAACAGGCGGGTCAGGTCGTAGCCAGCCGAGGACTTGCGGGCGCGTGTGCCGGTCTTGACCACGCGGCCAGCCGCGGTCACCACAGTCAGCGCCAGCACATTCTCCCGCATGGAGCCGTAGCGCACGGCGTTGGTGCCGGAGGCCCGCGTGGCCGCCATGCCCCCCAGCGACGCATCGGCACCGGGGTCGATCGGGAAAAACAGACCGCTCTGGTCCAGTTCCGTGTTGAGTTGCCGCCGCGTCACGCCGGCTTGCACCGTGGCGGTCATGTCCTCGGGATGGATCGCAAGGATCTGGTTCATGCGGGAGAGGTCCAGCGACAGACCGCCATGCAGCGCCAGCAGATGCCCCTCCAGCGAGGAACCCGCACCGTAGGGAATCAGGGGCACGCGGTGTTCTGCGCACAGCTTGACCGCCACCACCACGTCGGCAGTGGATTCGGCAAACACCACCGCATCCGGGGGCATGCACGGATACACGGATTCATCGCGGCCATGCTGCGCACGCACCGCCATGGCGCGCGAAAACCGCGACCCAAAATGTTGCTGGAGTGCGCCAATCAGCACTTGCGGCAGGGGCTGGCGCGCCGGTGCGCTGGCCGCAGGCACGGGGGACGAGGCTGTGCCGCCACTGACAAGGTGTGCTGCCATGCCGCTCACCGGCCTTCAAATCTAGGCGCGCGTTTTTCGCGGAACGCCGCCACGCCCTCCTGCTGGTCGTGGCTGTTGGCGATGCCGTCCAGCAACTGCTTGTGCGGGTAGTAGGTCGCCATCGGATTGCGCGGCAGGGTCTCCAGCGCCAGATGCTTCATGGTGCGCACCACCAGCGGTGCATTCGCGGCGATCTTTTGCGCCAGGGCCATGGCCGTCGCCAATTGCGCGCCCTTGGCGCAGACCTTGTTCACGAAGCCGATCTCGTAAGCCCGCTGGGCGCTCAGGGGATCGCCGGTCAGCGCCCACTCCAGCCCCACCTTGTAGGGCATGCGCGCAGGAAAACCTCCCATGACGCCCGCGAAGGCGCCTACCTTGGCCTCCGGGTAGATGAAACTGGCGTCGTCGCTGCACACCGCCATGTCCGCCAGCATGACCATCGTGGCTCCGGCCCCAATGGCGTAGCCGGTCACTGCCGCAATCACCGGCTTGTCGCAGGGCACGGCCAGATTGGGCATGGCCAGCCAGATGTCGCGGGGGAGATCCTTCAGATCCGCGCCAGCGCAAAAGCACTGGTGGCCTGCGCCGGTGAGCACAGCCACGCGGTCGCCCTCCCGGGCAAAGCGCTGCCAGGCGGCGTGCAGGCCCTGCACTACCTCGTTGTTGACACTGTTGCGCTGGGCTTCGCGGTCAATGGTGATGACGGCAATACCGTCCCGGGATTCGTAGCGAACTGCAGACATGGAAAGGCTTTCAGGTTGGATCCAATGGAACGCAAGGCACCGCCACAGCACAATGCGGCGTGCGCGCATCCTATGGGCTCGTGCGTGACAAGAAAAATGATCAATATTCAAGAATGCAAAGAGTTTTCTAATGAATGTGACCCTGCGCCAACTGCGTGCCTTTGTCAGCGTGGCCCGGCTGGGCAGCTTTGTGCATGCCGCCACGCCGATGTTTCTCACCCAGGCGGCCCTCAGCCACCTGATCCGTGAACTGGAAAGCAGCGTTGGCGTGCGCCTGCTGGACCGCACCACCCGCTCCGTGCGGCTCTCCAAGGCAGGAGAGATCTATCTGCCCTACGCCGAACGGGTGCTGTCGGACATGGCTGGCGCCGCGCTGTGCGCCAAGGACCTGCGGGACGGCAAGCTGGGCAGCGTCCGGGTCGCCGCGACGCACCTGCTGTCGTCCATGAAGCTGCCGGCACAGATTGCCGCGTACCGGACGATCCAGCCCGACACGCGCCTGATTCTGGTGGATGCCAGCGCCGACACCCTGATCAGCCAGATCGCCCACGGCGACGTGGACCTGGCCCTCGGCCCGGAGCGCCCGCTGACCGAGGACGTCGTGGCCGAGCATGTGTTTTCAGACGACCTGATGCTGGTCTGCGCCGCGCAGCACCGTCTGGCCGCGCTGACCAGCGTGCCGTGGCAGTCGCTGGCGCAGGAGTCGTTCATTGTGGCCGGGCCGGGCGCGGCGCTGCGTACCATGCTGGACATCCATTTCGCATTGACCATTGAGCCGGAAATCGAAGTCGAGCATTTCACGACCGCGCTGGCCCTGGCCGCCGCCGGACAGGGCATCACTGTCACCACCGCCTACGTGCGGCCCTTTCTCGCGCTCCACGATTTGCGGATGATCCCGCTGGTCGAACCTGGCGTTCGCCGGCGGATCATGCTGTACCGGCATGCCAGTCGCGCGCTGTCGCCTGCGGCGGAAAAATTTTCTGCTTTTCTGCTGCAGCAACTGGCCGAACCCGGCGCGCACCCGCCACCGGGTTGAATCGCCTGGCGCCCCGACAGGGTGGCGGCCTCAGCGCCAGAGCGCCACACCCAGGTGGGCCAGCGCGACCAGACCCACCACCGCCACGGCACCCGACAGCCACAGGAGCCGGATGCGGTGACTTTCGGCACGCTGGATCAGCTGGTTGTTCTGATCCGCCAGGGCCTGGATGAGTTCGGAGGACGCCAGCATCTGCTGGTGCAGGTCCGCGATGGCCGCCTCGGCCACCGCCAGTTGCGCCTGGAGCTGGGCCAGGGACGGCACGGGGGCGGCAGGCACCACGCCCCCCTCGCCGGACTGAACGGCGCCGCCATCCGGCTTGCCGGCCACCGCGCCCCAGAGCTTCTTCGCGCCCTCTGCCACTTTCGGCGCGTTGTGGATGACATCGCTCCAGGGCACCATCTGCAGTACCGAAAGCCAGCCGATGGCCATAGACGTCCCTTTCATTCTTGTGTGTGTTCAACCGGCGGATGCAGGCAAGCTGCACCGCATTGTGCCCACACCGGCCGGCCCGGAGCAGGGTGCACGGCCCTGCCGGCGCCTGCGCGCGCGTCCTGCCTGCAACGCCCGGAGCAAAATCCTGCGCGGAACCCTCTCTCAGAAGTTATTTTTCCATAGCATAAAAAGTCCGTTTCACAATGGGGAAAGATCATTTTCTATTACTTTTTTACCCGCACTGTGCTCGACGCACAGGAATGCATTCGTTCTCACACACCCTGCATGGAAAAGCCATTGCGCCCAACCACAGACCTTTGGAGAAATGCATGGATACAACCCGACGTGCCCCGTTCCTCCCTCCAATGAAATTGGCCCTGCCCTCCTGGCTTGCGCAGCACGGCCGCTCCCGCTCTGTGCGCACCCGCTTCGCCCTGACCATGGGTGCGGGCGCGGGCGGCATTGTTTTGGCCTGCTGGTGACCTGCTTCATGGCCTGGCGCCTGGAGGCTGGCACCAGAGAGGCCGTGCACCACGGCCTGGCTCTGACCGCCAACGTGTTCCACGGGGACCAGGCGCGCTGCCGGGCGGCGGGCATGAACGACTTCATCGGCACACCGGTGGACCCGGACGCCTTGCTTACCCTGCTGCTCCAGTGGCTGCGGCGCTGAACCAGCACGGCCCCGCCGTCAGCGCGGCGCAGTGACCTTCAGGCCGTCACGATCCACCCTTCCAGCGCATCGAACGCCGGCAAACCCCAGCCGGGGCCGCCGGGCGGGCTGCGGCCTGCCGCTTGCTGCTGTGCGGCCCAGGCGGCCTGCACCATGCAAAGGACGGCGTCCAGGCTGTCGCCGCTGGCGTCGTCGGCCAGGGCGTCGCGCTGGGCATGGGTCAGCTTCAGGCGCAGGCCCAGCCGGGTCTGGCCGTGCTCCAGCGCGGTGAGGAGGTCCTTGCGGGCAATCAGGCGTTCGGGCGTCTGTTTGGCGCGGTCATCGCTTTTGTAGCTGCGGCGCACCGCGCGGCCGGCGCGGGTGTCCAGGGCCTCCAGGATTTCGCGCGCCAGCAGGCCGGGATAGGCCTCCAGCGCGACCCGGTTCAAGTCACCGCCATGCAGGCCGGGCAGGTGCGCGCCGGCGTCAAGCAGCAGCGGCACGCCCGCATGCAGCATGAAGGCCACGGGGGGATTCACCCATTTCATGCTGGGACTCGACCCGGCGGGGCCATCGGTGGCGCGGTGGGCAAATTTGCCGCCGGCGGGACGTGCATTGCAGAACGCCGCAAAGGTGGCGCGAATGGCCGCGCGGTCCAGTGCCGCGTAATGGCGCATGCAGGCCAGCCAGCCAGTGGGCCAGCCCAGGGTTTCGACCAATTCGCGCGGCAGGCCGAACGGCAAGTCAAAGCCGCCCACCCACGGTGCGCGCGGCATCTGCAGCCAGCAGGAAAAGGCCTCCAGTGTCTCGAAACGCTCCAGTTTCAATAGCGAAACAGTACCATTTGGCGCTGGGTTGATGCCATTTTGACTTGAAAACCCACCCCCGGACGCTACCCCAACTGCCACGACGACCGGTTTGCGGCGTGAGGGGCTGCTGCTGAAATCGCAGCCCAGAAACAGGTCTGGCAACGGCGCCGCTGCCGTCAGGTGCGCCCGACGATGGACGCGGTAGCCATCAATTCTTCGAGCAGCGCCAGAGACACCGCACCCGAGACGCTGTAGGGATCGAGTTCGGCACGTTCGGCGTACTTGAGCAGGATGCTGGTGTTGATGCGCGCCACATTGACCTGGCCCATGGTCCAGCCGCCAAAGCGCCGCTCGGTGATTTCCTCGTAGTGCAGCAGCACCACGTCCTTGTGGCGCGGGTCTTTCTGGATATGGCCGTAGAGATCGCTCACGGCAGTGCGGCCGCCTTCGAGGGCCTGCAGGAAGATGCCACCGCCGTAGCACAGGATGCCGGTGATGCCGCCGGCGGGGTTGAACTGGCGCGACTGCGCGAGGATGTCTTCGATGACCTCGGGGTTCGGGTCCAGAGCGCGGCTGGCGTAGAGCAGGCGTACAAGCATGACGGGTTCCTAGCGGGGAATGAGGGAGAGGAATTCGCGGCGCAGGTTGGCGTCCTTGAGGAAAGCGCCCCGCATCACAGAGTTGATCATCTTGCTGTCCATGTCCTTCACGCCGCGCCAGGCCATGCAGAAGTGGCTGGCCTCCATCACGATCGCCAGGCCATCGGGCTGGGTCTTTTCCTGAATCAGGTCGGCCAGCTGGATGACGGCTTCTTCCTGGATCTGCGGGCGGTTCATGATCCACTCGGCGATGCGCGCGTACTTGGACAGACCGATCACGTTGGTGCGCTCGTTGGGCAGCACGCCGATCCAGATCTTGCCGATGACCGGACAGAAGTGGTGGCTGCAGGCGCTGCGCACGGTGATGGGGCCGACGATCATCAGCTCGTTGAGGTGCTCGGCGTTGGGAAACTCGGTAATGTTGGGGCCATGCACATAGCGGCCCCTGAACACCTCGTTGACATACATCTTGGCCACGCGGCGCGCGGTATCACCGGTGTTGTGGTCGTGCGCCGTGTCGATCACCAGGCTGTCGAGCACGCCCTGCATCTTGACGGTCACCTCGTCAAGCATTTTCTCCAGATCCCCGGGTTCGATGAAATCGGCGATGTTGTCGTTGGCGTTGAAGCGCTTGCGCGCGGCCTGGATGCGTTCGCGGATTTTCACGGAAACCGGCGTGCCTTCATCAATTTCGGCTGGGCTCATGGCGTCGGGTCTCTTCATTAACATGGAACGATGGTAACAGCGATTGATATTTGGGGTTATTGGCATGATCCCAGCGTCAAACGGACATAGTACGCTATTCATTAAGTAGCAATCACGCCTTCAGTAACGCTTGCCGCTGAGGAACAGCGCGAACCGCATCAGGCCCAGCGCAATGCGTTCCTTCACCCGCTGGCCCAGCGGGCGGTGGGCGTAGTCCGCCGCGGCCACGGCCCGGCTCTCGTGCGCCATGGCATGCAGCAGCCGCACGCGCAGGCCTGCGGCAAACGGCGCATCTTCCACCACCACGTTGGCCTCGCGGGCCAGCAGCAGGCTCAAGGGGTCCAGATTGGAGGAGCCCACCGTGGCCCAGGGGTGGGCGGTGGCGGCGTCGATCACGGCGACCTTGGCGTGCAGGAAACTGGCGGTGTATTCATGGATTTCCACGCCAGCGGCCAGCAGTGCCCCATACACAGGCCGGCTCGCATGGAACTGCATGAAGTACTCGTAGCGGCCCTGCAGCAGCAGACGCACCTTCACGCCGCGCCGGGCCGCATGGATCAGCGCCTTGCGCAGCTTGCGCCCTGGCAGAAAGTAGGCATTGGCAATGATGATTTCCTGGCGCGCGTTGCCGATGGCCTTGCGGTAGGCGCGCTCGATCTTGCTGCGGTTGAGCAGGTTGTCACGCAGCAGCAGACCCGCGTGGACGGCCGGCCGGCCGTCCAGCCCGGCGTCCCGGCTGTCACGCTCCCAGGGCAGGTGGACGCCCGCCGTGCGCAGGGCGCTGAAGGCGTGCGGAAAATCGTGCTGGCGCACGTTACGCACCGACTGGATGCGCCACCAGAGCTGGGCCGTGGCTTCCTGCGCCTGCTGCACCAGCGCGCCGGACGCGCACACGGCAAAGTCGAGCCGCGGGTGCTGGAGCGTGCCGTGCTGCGGATCGTGAAAGTCGTCCAGGATGTTGATGCCGCCACAAAACGCAAGGCGCCCGTCAATCACGCACAGCTTGCGGTGCAGCCGCCGCCAGCGGCTTGGAATCAGGAGCCCCAGCGTGCCCAGCGGCGAATAGACGCGCCACTGCACGCCGGCGGTGTCGAAGCGCTGCTGCCATCCCTCTGGCAGCGCGCCGGTCCCCACACCGTCCACCACCACCCAGGTGGTGACGCCGCGCCGGGCCGCGCGGATCAGCGCCTCGGCCACCTGCGCGCCGTCACCGGTGAAATCAAAGATGTAGGTTTCCAGGCGCACCTCGGAGCGCGCCTGGTCCATGGCCGCGATCAACGCCGGGAAATACTCCAGACTGCCCTGCAGCAGCTGGATCTGGTGGCCGTCCCGCAGGGCGGACGCGGCTTGCGCCATGTCAGAGCCCGAACTCGGCGATCAATGGCAAATGATCCGACATCTGGCCCCAGATCTTGCCGCGCGGCACGTGCAGGTGCAGCGGCTTGAGCCCACGTGCGTACACGTGGTCGAGCTGGACAATCGGCAGGCGCGACGGGTAGGTGGGGCAACGCACGGTGTCGGCGGACTTCAACCCCATCGCGTTCATGGCGCGCTGGATCTGGTGGCCCCAGTCGTTGAAATCACCGGCCACCAGAACCGGCGCCCCGGCCGGAATCTCGCGTGCAATGTAGCGGCCCAGCTGCTCGACCTGGCGCAGGCGGCTGGCCGGGATCAGCCCGAAATGGACCACGATCACGTGCACGGGAAGCCCTTGCACAGCCACCTCGACGTGCAGCAGGCCGCGCTGCTCGAAGCGGTGGTCGGACATGTCTTCGTGTTGTTCCGACACCACCGGCCAGCGCGACAGCAGTGCGTTGCCGTGTTCGCCGTGGCGGGTCACGGCGTTGGTGCGGTACACCGCCTCGTAGCCTTCGGGCGCGAGAAATTCGGCCTGCGGCATGTCGGGCCATCGGGTGAAATACGCCTGCTCGCGCCGATGCACCTTGCGCACCTCCTGCAGGCAGACAAGGTCCGCATCAAGCTGCTCCACGGCATGGCCCAGGTTGTGGATCTCCAGCCGGCGGCGCGGCCCGAGGCCTTGTACGCCCTTGTGGATGTTGTAGGTCGCGATGCGGAGCGTGTCTTGCGGTGTATTCACACCGCAAACCTTACCGCAAAAACCGGGGCAGCATCAACACGGCTTCGGCATTGGAGGGAGAAAAACAGGCCTTGGCGGCTTCGCAGCAAGGCAGCCACTGGAAGGCCGTGTGTTCGCGCGGACTCAAGGTCACGGGGGTGCCAGCCGGCACGCACAGCCCGAAGACCCGTTCCAGGTTGTGCGTGACACCTGGCGCATAGCGGTGCAGCCAGCGCGGGTAGATGCCGTAGCGATTCTCCAGTCCCCAGTCGGCCAGCCCGTGCGCCAGTGCGCTTCCAGGCGCGCAGTCGATCCCGGTTTCCTCCAGCACTTCGCGGATGGCGGTCTGAAGAAAGGACTCTTCGGGATCGTCCTTGCTGCCCGTGACCGATTGCCAGAAGTCTTCCTGCGCATCGGCGCGGCGGATCAGCAGGACGTCCAGCGCCGGGGTATGGATCACCACCAGCACCGACTGCGGAATCTTGAACGGCCGTGCAGCAGACGCCGCAGGGGAGGCATCAGGCACGGCCATGCCTGCGTCAGTTCAGCGCCGTGCGCACGTTGCCCTTGAAGGTGTAGAGCGTGACGGCCGGGGTCGTCAACTCCCCCTTGGGGGTGAAGGCAATGTTGGCGGTGACGCCCTTGAACTGGGTCTTGCCGATGAAGGGCACGTACACCTTGGGGTCCACCGATTTCGCACGCTTCATGGCATCCACCAGGACAAAGGCCGCGTCGTAGGCGTACGGGCTGTACACCTGGAACGCGCCGGGGAAGCGGGCGTCGTACTTCTTCTTCCACTCGGCGCCGCCCAGCATCTTCTGCACCGATGCGCCGCCGGTGGCGCAGGTCACGTTCTTCAGCGTGCCGGCCTTGCTGGACAGATCCAGCAGCTTTTCGGTGCACAAGGCGTCGCCACCGAAGTACTTGACGTCGGTCATGCCCAGCTGCTCCAGCTGGCGCAGCATCGGGCCGGCCTGGGCGTCCAGGCCGCCATAGAAGATGGCGTCAGGCTTCTTGCTCTTGATGGCGGTGAGGATGGCCATGAAGTCGGTCGCCTTGTCGTTGGTGAACTCCTCGCCCACGACCTTGATGCCCTTCTGCTGGGCCGTGGCCTTGAACACGCCGGCCAGCCCCTGCCCGTAGGCCGTGCGGTCGTCGATGATGGCCACCGTCTTGAGCTTGAGCGTGTCATGGGCAAAGATCGCCAGCGCCGCGCCCAGCGCGTTGTCGTTGGCGATCAGCCGGAACGTCGTGGGGTAACCTGGCTTGGTCACATCCGGATTGGTGGCGGCTACGGTGATGTGCGGCAGGCCGCACTTGTTGTACACGGTGGACGCGGGAATGGTGGTGCCCGACTGCAGGTGCCCGACCACGCCAGCGACTTTGGCGTCGCACAGCTTTTGCGCCACGGCGGTGGCCTGGCGCGGATCACCCGCGTCGTCCTCGGCAGCCAGCTCAAACTTGATGGTCTTGCCACCAATCACGATCGCCTGCGCGTTCAGGTCGTCGATGGCCAGACGCACGCCGTTCTCGGTGTCCTTGCCGATATGGGCAATGCCGCCGGAGGTCGGGCCGGCATGGGCGATCCGGACCGTCTGCACGTCCTGGGCAAAGACCGGGGACAGCGTGAATGCCAGCGCGGCAACAGCCGTCAGGTGGAACGGGGGAAAGAGGACGGAGCTTGCTTTCATGTCAAAAATCCTGCATCGGGATGGTAAATAAGAAGAACAATGAGGGTAAACCCTGGTGGCTCCATGTTACTACTTCGCCTATTTCCGGTGCGGCAGGATCACTCGCCGAGGTAGGCTGCGCGCACTTTCGGGTCGTTGAGCATCTCCTTGGCCGGCCCGTTCATGGTCACCACGCCGGATTCCATGACATAGCCGCGGTCGGCAATGGCCAGTGCACGGCTGGCGTTCTGCTCAACCAGCAGCACGGTCACGCCCTGGGCGTACACATCACGCACCACTTCGAAGATCTTGTCCACCATGATGGGGCTCAGGCCCATCGACGGTTCGTCAAGCAGCAGCACTTTCGGGCGGCTCATCAATGCACGCCCCATGGCCAGCATCTGCTGTTCACCGCCCGACATGGTGCCGGCGAGCTGGTCGCGGCGCTCGCGCAGGCGCGGGAAAATCGTGAAGACTTTCTCGATATCGTCCGCGATGCCGCCCTTGTCGGTGCGGATGTAGGCGCCCATCTGCAGGTTCTCGGTGATGGTCATGCGGGTGAACACGCCGCGGCCTTCCGGCACCATGGCCAGACCCTGCTTGACGAGATCCCAGGGGCCCTGGCCCCGGATGCTCTTGCCCAGGTACTCGATGTCGCCATCGTTGATGGGCAGGGTGCCGGTGATGGCCTTCATGGTGGTGGTCTTGCCGGCGCCGTTGGAGCCGATCAGCGAGACCAGTTCGCCCTCGCGGACTTCAAAGTCCACGCCCTTGACGGCCTGGATGCCGCCGTAGGCCACTTTCAGGCCCTTGACTTTCAGAAGCGTAACGGCCATCTCAATGTCCTCCGGTGCCCAGCTAGGCCTCACTCGCTTGTTCGTTCTTCTGCCC
>ERZ1034365.918-NODE-918-length-15666-cov-3.626211_pt1 | contig 15666 bp, 13 predicted proteins | sample MGYA00520615_ERZ1034365 | MGnify/ENA primary metagenome ERZ1034365 (study PRJEB33736, sample SAMEA104284505) | Azolla filiculoides | biome: Urban; feature: Water surface; material: Ditch water | place: Netherlands | collected 2015-10-28 | depth 0-0.1 m ... | reverse complement strand
CGCGCCAGCCAGGTCGAGGCCCGCATCCCGGACCTGGCGCATGCGCCGCAGCTGCAGATCAAGGGCCAGATCGCCGGTCCGGCCGCCGATGCACTGGCCTTTGTCAACCGCTCGCCGCTGCTGGACATGACCGGACATGCGCTCGAGCCGGCACAGATCGACGGACAGACCCAGGTCCAGCTGCGGCTCGAGCTGCCACTCGAGCGGATCGAGACCAGCCGGGTCGAGGGCCTGGTGCAGTTCCCTGGCAACAACATGCAATTCACACCCGACACGCCGACGCTGGCGAGCACCAGCGGCTCGCTGCGCTTCAGCGAGCAGGGCTTCAGCGTGCCACAGGCACGCGCGCAGCTGCTCGGTGGCGAGCTGGTATTCCAGGGTGGCATGACGCCTGGCAAGGGAATCGTCAGCTTCAACGGCCAGGGCAACGCCAGCGCCACCGGCTTGCGGGCGGCCCCTTGGGACGGCTTGACGGCATTGGGCCGGATTGCCAGCGGCAGCACCGCCTACCAGGTGCAGCTGGAATTCGAGGGCGCCGCGACCGCGCTGACGGTGAGTTCGAACCTGCAGGGCCTGGCACTGGCCCTGCCCGCCCCCTTGGGCAAGACGGCAGCCGAGAGCCTGCCGATGCGCTACGAGGTCGTGCCCCAGGCGCCAGACAATGGTCGCTGGCGTGACCTGCTGAGCCTGGACCTGGGCCCGGCCGCCAAGCCGGTTGTGAGCGCACGCTACGAACGCGAGCATGACGGCGAGCAGACCCGGGTGCTGCGCGGCGCACTGGCGCTGGGAACCGAGCGCCCGGCCCTGCCGGCCCGTGGTGTCCAGGCCCAGCTGGCCTTCGACCGGCTCTCGCTCGAAGACTGGCAGGACGCCTTCGATGTGGTGCAAGCGGCGCCTGGCCCTGCCGCGCCGACTGTCGGCGCAGCCAGCCTGACTGGCGACAGCCGGGCCTACTGGCCCGCCGTCGTGGCGCTGCGGGCGCGCCAGATCGATCACGAGGGTCGCAGTTTCCACGACCTCGAGCTCAAGGGCCAGCTCGAGCGCAACAGCTGGCGCGGCACGATCGCGGCACGCCAGCTCAAGGGCCGGGTCGAATACCAGCCGGCCGACGCCGACTCACCCGGTCGGGTCTATGCCCGGCTCGAGCGCCTGATGTTGCCGCACAGCGCGGCCAGCGAAATCGAGCGGCTGACCCAGCAGGCGCCGGTCCGGCTGCCGGCGCTCGACATCGTGGTGCAGGACTTCGAGCTCGGCTCGCGCAAGCTGGGCCGGCTCGAGATCGAGGCCGTCAACCAGCAGCCCAGTCCGGCCCAGCGTGAAGCCGGCAGCGTCTGGCGACTCGAGAAGCTCAATCTGAGTTCGCCCGAGGCCAGGCTGCAGGCCACGGGTCACTGGGCGATCGCGGCGGCGCCCAGGGGCGTCACAGGTGTTGCCAGCGCGGCGGTCCAGCGGCGTACTGCGCTGCAGCTCAAGCTGGAGATCGAGGACGCCGGCGCGCTGCTGGCGCGGCTGGGCATGCCGGGCGTGGTGCGCGGCGGCCAGGGCTCGCTGACCGGCCAGGTCGCCTGGCTGGGCTCGCCGCTGGCGCTGCATCCGCCGAGCCTGAACGGGGCGCTGCAGCTCGCGCTCGAGCGCGGCCAGTTCCTGCAGGCCGACCCTGGCCTGGCCAAGCTGCTCGGCGTGCTGAGCCTGCAGGCGCTGCCGCGCCGCCTGACGCTGGACTTCCGCGACATCTTCAGCGAGGGCTTCGCCTTCGATTCGGTGCGCGGCAGCGCCCGCATCGCCCAGGGCGTGATCAGCAGCGACGACCTGCAGATGCGGGGCGTCAACGCGGTCGTCTTCCTCGACGGATCGGCCGACCTCGGCCAGGAAACGCAGGACCTCTCGGCGCTCGTGATCCCCGAGCTCAACACCGGCGGCGCCTCGCTGATGGCCAGCCTGGTGAATCCGGCCGTCGGGATCGGTAGTTTCGTGGCGCAATACCTGATCGGCAAGCCGCTGCGGGCGGCGGCGACACAACAGTTCCATGTCAGCGGGTCGTGGTATGACCCGAAAGTCGAAAAAGTCGAGCCCGGCGCGGCTAAGCTACCGGAAAAAACCCAAGGAGGACAACCATGAAAGTCGCCGCCATTCAGATGGTTTCAGAAATCAGCGTGGACCGCAATCTGGCCCAGGCACACCGCCTGCTCGACCAGGCGGCCGCAGCCGGTGCCGAACTTGCCGTGCTGCCCGAGTATTTCTGCTTCATGGGTCGCAGCGACCGCGACAAGCTGCTGCTGTCCGAGACGCCCGGTCTAGGCACGGTGCAAGACTTCCTGTCCGATACTGCACGCGAGCTCGGGCTCTGGATCGTGGGCGGCACCCTGCCGATGGCCACCGACGACCCCGAGCACGCGGCCAACGCCTGCATGGTCTACGACCCCAAGGGCAAGGTCGCGGCCCGCTACGACAAGATCCACCTGTTTCGCTACGACAACGGCCGCGAACACTACGACGAAGCCGCCGTGCTGGTCGCGGGCGAACAGCCAACCGCCTTCACGCTGAAGGACCGCAGTGGCAAGGACTGGCGTATCGGCCTGAGCGTGTGCTACGACCTGCGCTTTCCAGAACTCTACCGCCAGCTCGCGGCCGACATTCTGGTCGTGCCATCGGCCTTCACCTACACGACCGGTCAGGCACACTGGGAGACGCTGCTGCGCGCGCGCGCGATCGAGAACCAGGCTTTCGTGATCGCGAGCGCCCAGGGCGGCCTGCACGAGAATGGCCGCCACACCTGGGGCCAGACCCTGGTGGTCGACCCCTGGGGTCAGATCCTGGGCCAGCATGCGGTCGGCGCTGGCCTGGTGGTCTGCGAGCTCGAGCACGATCGGCTGCAATCGGTGCGCCAGCAGCTGCCGGCCTTGCAGCATCGCAAGCTCTGAGACCAGGGCAAACGCCTCTCTGCGGGGCTGTCGCCCCCGCCGAGAGGCGCGCTAGTTGGCGTTGCGGTCAGCGGTTTGACGCCGGCTGTGCAGGCTGTGCTTGCGGTACTGGGGATCCTGGCGCAACAAGCAGTGGCCGCGCAGCTGTTGCCGACATAATGCCTGTTTTTCGCATTTTCGCCACGACCTCATGTCAGACTCCTTGCCCGATGCTTCGCCCGCCGGCCCCCCGGTCAGTCACGACCGGGCGCAGCTGGTGCTGCCACTCAAGCGTGAACCCGGTCATCTGATCCGGCGCGCGCATCAGCTTGCCGTGTCCACTTTTCACGAAACCCATGGGCGGGATGTGACACCGGTGCAGTACGCCATTTTGCGTACCTTGCACGACTCGCCCGAGATCGATCAGAGTACGCTGGCACAACATGTGGCGCTCGATACCTCGACCACCGCGGATATCGCCGCACGTCTCGAAAGCAAAGGCTGGATCGCACGCCAGATGCTGCCGCGACGCCAGCGCAGTCTGTCGCTCACAGCCGCGGGCGAGCGGGTGCTGCAGGACATGCTGCCGCGCGTGAACGCGATGTATGAGCACCTGCTCAGCCCGCTGCAGCCCCAGGAGCAAGCCGAGTTCCTGCGCTTGCTCGGCAAGCTGGTCGATCCAGTTCAGGCCACCAAGACCACGCCAACCTAGCGCGTGTCATGGACTTTCACCCGTGGGTTGTGGGGCTGCCCGCTGGTGAAATGAACAGAAAACCGTATGCGCTGACCCAACCGGACAGGGGCTGCGTGGCGCCTGCTGCCCAAGGCCGTGATGCTCCTGGGCAGCGGACAAAATCCATAACACGCTCCAGGGTAAACACGGATCAAAATGGGTCCCGACAACCCTCTTCATTCAGTATGATGAATCACCTTGTGCATACTGAATGATGGATTGTCATGTTTCCCAAAAATACCTGGTACGTGGCCTGTACGCCAGATGAAATCGCAACCAAGCCCCTGGGTCGCACCATTTGCAACGAGAAAATCGTTTTTTACCGTGGCCTTGAGGGCAAGGTGGCGGCATTGGAGGATTTTTGCCCGCACCGTGGCGCAGCCCTGTCACTCGGCTATGTGTGCGAGGGCAAGCTGGTGTGCGGCTACCACGGCCTGGTCATGGGCTGCGACGGCAAGACCGTGTCCATGCCGAGCCAGCGCGTGGGCGGCTTCCCGGCCATCAAGTCCTACCCCGTGGAGGAGCGTCACGGCTTCATCTGGGTCTGGCCAGGCGATCCGGCCAAGGCAGACCCCGCCACCATCCACCATCCCCACTGGGCCGACAACCCCGAGTGGGCCTATGGCGGCGGCCTGTACCACATCCAGTGCGACTACCGCCTGATGATCGACAACCTGATGGACCTGACGCACGAGACCTATGTGCATGCCACCAGCATCGGCCAGAAGGAGATCGACGAGACGCCCGTGTCCACCAGGACCGTGGGCGAGGAAGTGATCACCAGCCGCTTCATGGACAAGGTGACCGCCCCGCCCTTCTGGCGCGCCAACCTGCGCGCCAAGGGCCTGGACGAGCACCAGCCGGTGGACCGCTGGCAGATCTGCCACTTCACGCCCCCCAGCCACATCATGATCGAGGTCGGCGTGGCCGTGGCCGGCAAGGGCGGCTATGACGCCCCGGCTGAATACAAGGTGGCGGCCACCGTGGTGGACTTCATCACCCCCGAGACGGAAACCAGCATGTGGTACTTCTGGGGCATGGCGCGCAACTTCCGCCCGGAGGACACCCAGCTCACCGCCCAGATCCGCGAGGGCCAGGGCAAGGTGTTCTCGGAGGACACCGCGGTGCTCGAAGCGCAGCAGCGCAACCTGACCCGGTACGGGAACCGCAAGCTGCTGATGCTGAACATCGACGCCGGCGGCGTGCAGTCGCGCCGCATCATCGACAAGAGGATCGCGGCCGAACAGGCCGCCGCCACCGCCGTGACAGCCTGACCTGGCATACCGACATGACCCAATTCCAAGTCAAGGTCCTGCGTCGGCGCGAGGAAGCGCAGGATATCGCCAGCTTCGAGCTGGTCCGCGCCGACGGCGGCGCACTGCCCCCCTTCAGCGCCGGATCGCACATCGACGTGCACCTGCCGATCGGTCTGGTGCGCCAGTACTCGCTGGTCAACGACCCGCACGACGCCGCGCATTACCGCATCGGCGTGCTGCGCGATCCTGACTCGCGCGGCGGCTCCGCCTCCATGCACGCTCATGTGCACGAGGGCGACATGCTGACCATCAGCGAGCCGCGCAACCACTTCCCCCTGGTGCACGCGCCCCACACCATTCTCCTGGCCGGCGGCATCGGCGTGACGCCGCTGCTGTGCATGGCCCAGCGCCTGGCGGCGACGGGCGCGAGCTTCGAGCTGCATGCCTGCAACCGCTCGCTGGCGCGCAGCGCCTTCGTCGAGGAGATGCGCGCCTTCGGCGAGCGCTTCCAGCTGCACCTGGACGACGGCGATGCCGCGCAGAAGCTGGACCTGCCAGCGGCGCTGGCCAAGGCCCCGGCGGGCAGCCGCATCTGCGTGTGCGGCCCGACCGGCTTCATCGACTTCGTGGTGAACACCGCCAAGGCACAGGGCTTTCCGGATGACCACGTGCACCTGGAATACTTCGGCGCCGCGGCACAGGACAGCTCCGGCAACCGGGAATTCGAGGTGCGCCTCGCCTCCACCGGCCAGACATACACCATCCCCGTCGACAAGCCCGTGACGGCGGCGCTGTCCGAGCAGGGCGTGGAGATCATGGTCTCATGCCAGCAGGGCGTGTGCGGCACCTGCCTGACCCGCGTGCTCGAGGGCGAGGTCGACCACCGCGACCAGTACCTCACCGACGAGGAGAAGGCCTGCCACGACCAGTTCCTTCCCTGCTGCTCTCGGGCGAAAAGCCCGATGCTGGTGCTGGACCTATGAACACGACGTGACGATCACGGCGCGACGACACGATGGCCTTCAAGCTGGCCGTGGTCGCGCCGGTGGAAAAAGGCGCGCTGACGTACCGGCGCAGGCCCAGTACGGCATCCAGGGGCGCACGGCTTGCCATGCTGAATGACAGATGGTTATTACATATAACAAAATGTACTGACCGAGCGGGTCAACGACATCCGCAAAGGCGAGTTGCTGCTGCAACGACCCGCCGATCTGCAGCAGGCCAGGCGCATGCTGGAGGAGTCGATGAGGATCTACGGTATCACTCGAGCCCCAGCAGGCGCACCGCGTTGCCCTTGAGGATGCCGGGCATGACCTCGGGCTTGAAGCCCGCTTCCTCGAAGTCCTTCATCCAGCGCTCGGGCGTGATCAGCGGGTAGTCGCTGCCAAACAGCACGCGATCCTTGAGCAGCGTGTTGGCGTACTGCACCAGCTGCTTCGGGAAGTACTTGGGACTCCAGCCGGACAGGTCGATCCACACATTGGGCTTGTGCGTGGCGACGGACAGCGCCTCGTCCTGCCAGGGGAAGCTGGGGTGCGCCATCACGATCTGCATGTCCGGGAAATCGATCGCCACGTCGTCCAGGTGCATGGGATTGGAATACTCCAGCCGCAGCCCGCCGCCGCAGCGCATGCCCGAGCCGATGCCGCTGTGGCCGGTGTGGAAGATGGCCGGCAGCTTGTGCGCGTTGATCACCTCGTAGATCGGCCACGCCATCTTGTCGTAGGGGTGATAACCCTGCACCGTGGGGTGGAACTTGAAGCCGCGCACGCCCTGCTCCTTGATCAGGCGCTCGGCCTCGCGCGCGCCCATCTTTCCCTTGTGCGGATCGATGGAGGCGAAGGCCATCATCATGTCCGAGTTCTCGCGCGCGGCCTGGGCGATCTCCTCGTTGGGGATGCGACGGCGGCCCAGCTTGGACTCGCTGTCCACGGTGAACATCACCAGGCCGATCTTGCGCTCGCGGTAATAGGCCACCGTCTCGGCGATGGTGGGCCGCTTGGCGTTCCTGAAGTACTTGTCCGCCGCGCGGTCGTACTCCTCGCCATAGTTGTCGAACGGGTTCCAGCAGCTCACCTCGGCATGGGTGTGGATGTCGATGGCGATCAGGTTCCTGTGGTCCATGGGGAACATCTCCTAGGGTAATTACCATTCGGCAAATCAGCCGATCTGGTTATCGTACATAACATTCCTCCTTCCGCGCAACAGGCATAACCCTACATGACACTGCGCGCGGCGCGCTGAACCCTTTTTCGCTTCACTTCATCCACCACCCCGAGAAACCAGGAGATCTCCCATGACCACTCGTCGTCAGTTCGTGCAATCCGCCGCCTCGCTCGCCGCGCTGGGAGCCTTCCCGCTGGCGGCGTTCGCGCAGGCCCTCGACCAGGTGAAGATCCTCTACGGCTTCCCGCCCGGCAGCTCGGGCGACTCGGTGGCCCGCCGCGTCGGCGAGAAGATCGCCGGCTCGGCCTTCACGAAGAACGCCGCCGTGGTGGAGAACCGGACCGGCGCCGGCGGCCGCATCGCGCTGGAGTCGCTCAAGGCAGCCCCGGCCGACGGCTCGGTGCTGGCGGTGGCGCAGGTGTCGGCCCTGGCCAACTACCCGTTCATCTATTCCAAGATGAACTACGAGGCCAAGGACTTTGCCCCCGTGTCCATCGGTGCCATCATGCAGCACGGCCTGGCCGTGGGTTCGATGGTGCCCGCCAGCGTGAAGACGCTGAAGGACTTCCTGGCCTGGGCCAAGGCCAACCCCAAGGACGCCAGCTACGGCTCGCCCGGCGCCGGCTCCACGCCCCACTTCCTCGGCACGCTGCTGGGGATGAACACCGGCACGGACATCAGGCATGTGCCCTATCGCGGCTCCATCCCCGGCGTGACCGACATGCTGGCCGGTCAGATCGCCGCCATGGTGACCCCGCACGGCGACTTCATCCAGCACCACAAGGCGGGCAAGCTGCGCGTGCTGGCCACGTCCGGCCCCAAGCGCTCGCCCTACCTGCCCGACGTGCCCACCTTCGCCGAGCAAGGCTTCGCCGACCTGACCACCGAGGAGTGGTTTGGCTTCTACGCCCCGGCCCGCACGCCCAGGAACGTGATCGCTGCCGCCAACGCCGCCATCATCGCCGCCCTCAAGGACAAGTCCGTAGTCGACGCCCTGGCCGCCGTGGGCCTGATCGCCAACCCCTCCACCCCCGAGGAGATGCAGCGCTGGCAGGATGCCGAGGTCAAGAACTGGGGCCCGCTGATCAAGAAGATCGGCTTCACCGCCGAGTCCTGATCACTGCAGCGCGTACCGGCACCCCCGCCACCCAGGTGTTGCAGCCGCACAGCCGTTCATCCTGACTTCAGCGCCAAAGTGTGTCGGTGGAGCCGATGCTTCCACGCCACGCGGTCATGGCGCACGAAGCTGCCTCTGGCTGGGAGTCTCGATTCAAATGCGATTGCCCTGAGCTCTGGGACCAGGGCCGCCCTGCCAGCGCTCGCACGTGCGAGAATTTCAGGCATGAACAGCCTGATCTTGCCTTCCCCGACGTTGCCATGCGACTTGGCGCGCCAGCCTGGCGCGGCCCTGCTGCGCCGTGCGGCCCTGCTCGCCAGCGCCGCGCTGCTGGCGGCCTGCAACACGGTGCCGCTGCCGCAGGAACGCATGGCGCGGTCGCGCCAGGCCACGTTCGACCCGGCGGGGCGCACCGCCATCGTCACGCCGCAAAGCTCGGTCGCCTGGCAATGGGCCGACAGCCAGCCGCTGCCGGAGGCGATCGCCCGCGGCAAGAGCGTCTGGACCCCCGCGCGCTGGAGCGAACTGCCGGGCTGGGGCTTTGATGCACTGCACGAGGCCTGGAACGCCTGGCTGCGCAGCTGCGAGCGACCCGCGCCCGGCTTCGGTCCGGTCTGCGCCGAGGTGCGCCAGCTCACGCTGGCCAGCGCCGAGGAACAGCATGACTGGCTGATGCGGCGCCTGCAGCCCTACCGCCTCAGCGCACCGGCCGGCGAGACCAAGGGCCTGCTGACCGGCTACTACGAGCCGGTCATGAGCGCGAGCCGGCTGCCCAATGCCGGCTTCGGCGTGCCGCTGTATCGCCTGCCGGCCGGAATCAGGAGCGGGACACCCTGGTACAGCCGACAGGAAATGAGCAGTTCGCCGCAGGCCAAGGCCGCGCTCAAGGGCCAGGAGATCGCCTGGCTGGCCGACCCGGTCGACGCGCTGCTGCTGCAGATCCAGGGCTCGGGCCGGCTCAACATCACCGAGCCCGACGGCAGCCAGCGCCAGGTGCGGCTGGCCTACGCCGGCAACAACGGCCAGCCCTACCAGAGCGTGGCGCGCTGGCTGCTCGATCGCAAGCTGATCCAGACCGGCAGCTGGGAGGCGATCCGCGCCTGGGCCCAGCAGAACCCGGGCCGCTTGCCCGAGATGCTGGCCGCCAACCCGCGCGTGGTCTTCTTCCGCGAGGAAGCCCTGGGCGAATTCGAGGCCCGCTTCGGTCCGCGCGGCGCCCAAGGCGTGGCGCTGACGCCGGGCCGTTCGATCGCGGTCGACCGCGACAGCATCCCCTACGGCACCCCGGTCTGGCTGCGCAGTGCCGGCCCGGCCGCGCAGTTCGAGAAACTCGTGCTGGCGCAGGACACCGGCAGCGCCATCGTGGGCGCGGTGCGGGCCGACTATTTCACCGGTTGGGGCGACGACGCCTACACCCTGGCTGCCGGGCTCAAGCAGCCGCTCGAACTCTGGGCGCTGTGGCCACGCAGCCAGTAAGCCAGGCCCGCCAGCGGGCCGCTACCAGGAGACCGACATGCGCATAGGCGTGCTGACCGGCGGCGGCGACTGCCCCGGACTCAATGCGGTGATCCGCGCGGTCACCAAGTCGCTGCTGCGGCAATGCGGCGCCGAGGTGATCGGCATCCGCAACGGTTTTGCCGGACTGATGGGCGAGGCCCCGCTGACCCGGCTGCTCGACTGGGACAAGGTCAGCGGCATCCTGATGCAGGGCGGCACCATCCTCGGCACCAGCAACAAGGCCAATCCGATGGCCAGTGAGGCGAGCGCGGCCCAGGCCATGGCCCACGCACGCGCGCTGGACCTGGACGCGCTGGTCGCGATCGGCGGCGACGGCACGATGGCGATCGCGCATGGCTTGAGCCTGCGCGGCCTGCCGATCGTCGGCGTGCCCAAGACGATCGACAACGACATTGTCGGCTGCGAGCGCAGCTTCGGCTTCGACACCGCGGTCACGACCGTGACCGAGGCGATCGAGCGGCTGCAGACCACCGGCCAGAGCCACGGCCGGGTCATGATCGTCGAGACCATGGGCCGCTACGCGGGCTGGATCGCGCTCGAGGCCGGGCTGGCTGGCGCCGCCGACGTGATCCTGCTGCCCGAGATCGACTATTCGGTCGAGGCGGTGGCCGCAGTCTGCCGCGAGCGCGAACGGCGCGGGCGCCACAGCCTGATCTGCATCGGCGAAGGCGCCAAGACCCGTGGCGGCGCGCTGACGATCGAGCGCCAGGTGGCCGACAGCCCGGACCCGATCCGGCTCGGCGGCGTGGCGCACGCGCTGCGCGAACAACTGCAGCCGCTGCTCGACAGCGAAGTGCGCGCGACCGTGCTGGGCCATGTGCAGCGCGGCGGCGCACCAACCCCGTTCGACCGCGTGCTGGCGACGCAGTTCGGCAACGAAGCCGCGCAGCTGCTGATGGCCGGACAATTCAACCGCATGGTCACGCTGCAGTGCGAGCGGCTGGCCAGCCTGCCGCTCGCCGAGGTCGCGCACCAGTCGCGCCAGGTGCCGCTCGATCATCCGCTGCTGCGCACGGCGCGCCAGATCGGGATCTCGCTGGGCGAGGACTGATCCGGAAAGACTGCCATGACCCGCCAGACCGGCGGCCGGCGCCGCGACCGGGCTCAGCCGCGCGGCGGCAGCCGCCCGAAGGCGTCGAGCGCCAGGCAGAGGTCGGCCCAGGACTTGGCCTTCTCGCCCGGGCTGCGCAGCAGATAGGCCGGGTGGTAGCTGACGACCAGCGGCAGGCGCCGGCCGGCGATCTCGACCTCGTGCACCTGCCCGCGCAGCTTGCCCAGCGGCAGCTTGCGCAGCGCCTCGGCGCCGGGCTGGGTCGAATGCGCCAGCAGCGTGTGCGCCGCGAAGCGCCCGAGTGCAAGGATGAAGCGCGGCTGCAGCAGCTCGATCTGACGCAGCAGATAGGGCTCGCACTGCGCGATCTCGACCGGGTCGGGATTGCGGTTCTGCGGCGGGCGGCACTTGATCACGTTGGCGATGTAGACCTGGTGCTCGCGCGACAGGCCCATCGCGGCCAGCATGCGGTCGAGCAGCTGGCCGGCACGGCCGACGAAGGGCAGGCCCTGGCGGTCCTCCTCCTCACCCGGTGCCTCGCCGACGACCAGCCAGTCGGGCGCGGGGTCGCCCATGCCGGGCACGGCATGACGGCGCCGGGTGCCGAGTTCGCAGGCGCTGCAGGCGCGGATCGCCTCCATCAGCGCGGCCTGGTCGGCCGGCACCTCGGCCGGTACCACAGCCAGCGGGATGGCAACCCGTGCAGGGGCGCGGGTCACCGGGGCCGCTGTAGCGGGAGGCGACGCCTGCGGCGCAGCGGGCCGATGCGATGGCGCTGCAGCCGACGCGGGCCGCATCGGCGACTGCGCCATGCCAGCGGGCGCCGCTGCCGGCAGGGTCGGAACAGGGGGCGCTGCTTGCGGCCGCACCGCCCTCGCCTCCTGCTGCGGCACGCGCGCGGCGGCCGGGTTCGTTGCCATGGCGCGGCGACCGGCCGCCGCAGTGGCGGACGGGCGCGCCGCCGGCTCCTGCGCCGGCGTTTCCTGCCACCAGCAGTTGATCCCCATCTCGGCCAGCATGGCACCCTGGCGGGCGTCGAGCCTGGGCCAGGCCGGGCTGGCCTCGGCGTCGCCGCTGGCGATCGGGACCTGAAGTTCGATCTCGCTCATGCGCCGACCTCTGGCTGCGCTGGGGGCAAGGCCGACACCAGCGGCAGGCTCATGACCACGGCGTCCTCGCGCTGCGCGCCGTCCGCCGGGTAGTAGCCGCGGCGCAGGCCGACCTGGCGAAAGCCTTGGCGCTCGTAAAGCGCGCGCGCGCCCACATTGCTCGCACGCACTTCCAGCCACAGGCATTCGGCGCCCTGCCACAGCGACCAGGCCTGCAGCGCCTCCAGCAGCAGCCGGGCGCAGCCCTGGCGCCGATGCAGCGGCACGGTGGTGATGTTGAGCAGATGACTTTCACGATAGCCCGGCATCGCGACCAGATAGGCCAGCAGCAGGCGGCCATCGGCCAGGCGCGGCGCGTTGGCCCAGTCGTGCGGATCGTCGGGCAGTGCAGGCGTGACCAGCAGCTGGCACCAGTAGCCGGCCGCGATCGAATCGCGGAAATGGCCCTCGCCCCAGGGATGGGCATGGGTGCCGCGTTCGACCTCGGCCACCAGCGGCAATGTGGTCTCGTCGAGCGCCAGCAGCGCCCAGGACCGACCGGTCCCGGCGTCATCCGAGGCCAGCCAGGACGGCGTGGCTTGGCGGGCGGCAGCCAGGCTCACGCGCCGGCTCCCGCGCTGGCCGCGGACGCAGCCGCCAGCTTTTCGGCCTTGATGCGCTCGCGCTCCTCGGTGGTCTGCGCGACCTTGTCGCGCACATAGAGCGGCTGTGCCGCCGCAGCCGGCACGGCGGCACCGGCCGCCCAGAGCGCAGGCGCCAGTCTCAGCATCGCGGCGGCGGCGGGCCAGGCGGCCTCCTGGGGCGCGGCCTGCCAGGCGGCGGACAGGCGCGGGCCGTAGATCGGCACCGCGTTGCCGGCCAGCAGCGGGGTCGAACCGGTGCCGGCCTCGGGCCAGCCGTCGGCCAGCTGCAGCGCCTCGGGCGCGCTGAGCCAGGGCCCGCTGCTCAGGCGCGGCTGCGCCGGACTGCCGGCCAGCGCCAGTTCGGCGACATAGAGCTCGTCCATGCGCGCGTCGAGCGCGGCGACGATGCGGTCCGGGCAGGACTCGCCACGCTGCTCGCGCTGCCAGCGCGCCTGCTCGGCCACGGCCAGCAGGGTGTTGACCGGCAGCACCGGAATGCCGTCGGGGCGGGCTGCGAAGGCCAGGCCCTGCACCACCGCGCAGGCGGTGCGCAGGCCGGTGAAGGAGCCAGGCCCGCAGCCGAAGGCGATCGCGTCGAGCTCGGCCAGCTTCCAGCCAGCCTGCGCGAGCAGCGAGCGGATCAGCGGGATCAGCGTGGCCGAGGCCTGCGCGCCGCCGACACCCTCGTGCAGCAACCAGCCGTCAGGCTGGTCCGGGCAGCCCAGCGCGACGCTCAGGCGATCGGTGCTGGTGTCGAGCGCGAGCACCCGGGCTCCGGGCGGCAGGGTGGCGGGCCGGTCGGCGTAGGGCGAGATGGACAAAAGGGGCGCGGCGGAAACGGACATGGCGTGATTATCCTTGGCACGGATAATCGCCGCCATGCTCGAGCGATTCCGCATCCAAAAACCCGCAAGCGCCGCGCTGCTGGCCCTCGCTTGGGCCCTTGCACTGGCCGGCACGGTACGGGCAGAACCGGTGCTGCCGCCCGAGGTCGCCAGCCTGCTGGCGCGCGCCAAGCTGCCGGCCGATGCGCTGGCCGCCGTCGTGCTCGACACCCGCACCGGCGCTACGCCGCTGCTGGCCTGGCGCGCCGACGCACCGGTCAACCCGGCCTCCACGCTCAAGCTGGTCACGACCTATGCCGCGCTGGACCGGCTCGGGCCCGACTTTCGCTGGCAGACCCGGGTCTACAGCGACGGACCGATACGCGACGGCGTGTTGCAAGGCGACCTCTATCTGCAGGGCGGCGGCGACCCCAAGCTCGTCAGCGAACGGCTCTGGCTGCTGCTGCGCCGGGTCCAGGGCCTGGGCATCCAGCGCATCGCGGGCGACCTCTGGCTCGACCGCAGCGCCTTCGACCTGCCCGAGACCGACCCGGGCGCCTTCGACGGCGAGCCGCTCAAGCCCTACAACGCCGCGCCCGACGCGCTGCTGATCAACTACCGCAGCCAGCTGTTCGGCTTCACGCCCGACCCGGAGGCCGGCGTCGCGCATGTGACGCTGGAGCCGCCGCTGGCCGGCGTCACATGGCCCGCCACGGTGCCGCTAGAGACCAGCCGTGCCGATGAAGCGCAGAGTTGCGGCGACTGGCGCGGCGCGTTGCGCGCCGACTTCTCGGACCCGCTGCAGCCGCGCTTTGCCGGCCACTACCGGACTGCCTGCGGCGCGCGCGAATGGCCGATTGCCCACCCCGAACCGGCCCGGATGGCCGCGCGCGCGGTCGCCGGCCTGTGGCAGTCGCTGGGCGGCGAGCTAACGGGCCGGGTGCGCGAGGGCCGGGTGTCGCCGCAGGCCAGGCTGCGGCTGAGCTTCGAGTCGCCCCCGCTGGCCGAAGTCGTGCGCGAGACCAACAAGTACAGCAACAACGTGATGGCGCAGCAAATCTTCCTGACCCTGGGCCAGACCGGGCGCGAAGGCACGTCGACCGGCCTGGCCGAGGCCAGGCAGGCGCTGGAAAGCTGGTGGCAGGACAAGCTCGGGCCGGACACCCGGCTGCCCGAGGTCGGCAACGGCAGCGGCCTCGGCCGCGACGTTCGCCTGAGCGCCAACGCGCTGGCGCGCCTGCTGCAGCAGGCCTGGAACTCGGCCCTGATGCCCGACCTGGCGGCCTCGCTGCCGGCCAGCGGCGTGGACGGCACGCTGCGACGCAGTGCACTCGACGCGGGCCAGGCCCACCTCAAGACCGGCAGCCTGCGCGACGTGCAGGCGCTGGCCGGCTATGTGCACGGCGCCAACGGCCAGCGCCGCGTGCTGGTCGCGATCGTCAACCACCCGGAAGCCCGCGCCGCCAAGCCGGCACTCGAGGCCCTGGTGCGCTGGGCGGCACAGCAATCACCCTGAAACGGCGCCAGCGCCCCTGGCTGGCCTGCATCGGCATGTTCGGCATCCTGCTGACGCTGCTGGTGCCGATGGCGCGCAGTGCCGCCAACCGCTGACACCACAGGGCTGCAACAGCAGTCCTCTGACAGGCGGAACGTGAATACGGAATCAGACCGCGTCGGGCTGGGCCGACGGCGCCGCCTGGCGGAAGGCCTCCAGCTCGCCGCAGGCGGCATCGATCGCGCTGATCAGCGGCCAGCGGCTCAGGTCGACCTTGAAGCGGCGCGCGCTCTCGACCTGCGGGATCAGGTAGCAGTCGGCGATCGTCGGCGCATCGCCGTAGCTGAAACGGCCACGGTTCCGGTCGGCCGCCAGCAGCGCCTCGTAGGCGTCGAAGCCGGCCGAGATCCAGGTGCCACACCAGGCATTGATCGCGTCATCGTCGGCAGCAAAGGTCTTGCGGAGGTATTCGAGGATGCGGCGGTTGTTGATCGGATGGATGTCGCAACCGACGATCGCAGCCAGCGCGCGCACCTTCTGCCGACCGGCGGCATCGGCCGGCAGCAGCGCCGGGGTCGGGTACTGCTCTTCGAGCCACTCGATGATGGCGGGCGACTGGATCAGCACCTGCTCGCCGGTGTCGAGCGCAGGCACCAGCTGCTGCGGGTTGACGGCCTTGAACTCTTCGCTCAGGTGCTTTTCCTTGCCCAGGTGCACGGCCACGTATTCGGTATCCAGCCCCTTGAGCTTGAGCGCGATGCGCGTGCGGTGCGAGGTGCCGCTGCGCCAGAAGTTGTAGAGCTTCATGAGAAAAATCCTGAATCAGCTTGGAAGACGGGCACACAAGCTAGCATGCCCGTCACGCAAAAAACCC
>ERZ1034365.916-NODE-916-length-15685-cov-3.609175_pt1 | contig 15685 bp, 15 predicted proteins | sample MGYA00520615_ERZ1034365 | MGnify/ENA primary metagenome ERZ1034365 (study PRJEB33736, sample SAMEA104284505) | Azolla filiculoides | biome: Urban; feature: Water surface; material: Ditch water | place: Netherlands | collected 2015-10-28 | depth 0-0.1 m ... | reverse complement strand
GGAGCCGCAACGGCAACGTGGCCTACCGCATGGGCCGCGCGATCAAGGCCGGCCGCGTCTGGACCAACTGCTACCACGCCTACCCGGCGCACGCGGCCTTCGGCGGCTACAAGGAATCGGGCATCGGCCGTGAAACCCACAAGATGATGCTGGACCACTACCAGCAGACCAAGAACCTGCTCGTTTCCTACTCCGAGAACAAGCTGGGCTTCTTCTAACCTGGCAAACCAGTTGGTTGAAACCCGCAGCGCGCATTGGGTATCTGACTGCGCGAATGTCCCCCGGCGTGGGGCGCGCCCCACGCCTCCTCCTTGACTTCGCTGCGTCAAACACCCAACGCACGCCGCTGGACGTTGCCAAAATTCTTCATCAATCCGGGGCAACAGTTCACCAACGTGTGTTCTATTTTCTGGAGTTCCCATGGTTGAAAAAGTCATTGCCACCGAGGCGGCGATCGAACTCATCGCCTTCCTGAAGACCCAACACGGCCCAAACCTGATGTTCCACCAGTCCGGCGGCTGCTGCGACAACAGCGCTGCCAACTGCTTTCTGCCCGGGGAGATCACCATGGGCGCGGGCGACGTGTACCTGGGCGACATCGGCGGCTGCCCGTTTTATATCGGCAAGGCGCAGTACGGCTACTGGCGACACACGCAGCTCATCATCGACGTGATCGAAGGCCACGGCGGCACGTTCTCGCTCGAAGGCCCGGAAGGCAAGGCCTTTCACACCCGCTCACGGGTGTTCAGCGAAGCCGAGCTGGCGGAACTGGACGCACAGGGCGGCTGAGCCAGTTTTCGAGAGAAATCCAAGAAAAAATGACCACTCCCCAGCGTCAAATGGTCATTGTTTGCTACTGATTCAGGACTCCCCTGTCGCGCATCACAGCGCGCAGGACCGGAAGCCAAAGAAGCCCTCATCCTCGCCGGGCCCGCTGAAGCCCCGGAACTTCGGGTCTTTCAGCCGCGCGCGCGTCGCCCACGAAGCGCCGCGCAGCACCCGCGCCCGGCCGAACGACGGCGCGGAATAATCCGCCCAAGGGTCGGGCGTGAAGCCGGGATAGGGCTGAAAACGCCTGGCCGTCCATTCATGCACCTCGCCCCAGCGGAATCCGCGCCGCGCCGTGGTGTGCGCCGCCAGCTCCCACTCCACCTCGTCGGGCAGGCGCCGTCCGGCCCAGCGGCACCAGGCGTCCGCCTCCCACCAGCTCACATGCGTAACCGGGTGGTAGCCGGCCAGCCGCACCGGCTGGCCAAAACGGCTCTGCAGCACCGCGCCCGCACCGCCAAAGCGCGCCACGCCGATCTGCTCCACATGGCGCGGCCCGCGCCGGCCACCGCTGGCCGCCTGGGCCTGCAGCCAGACCCAGCCGTCCGGGTGCCAGAATTCCGGCGCGTCGTAGCCGCCGTCATCCACGAACTCGACAAACTGGGACCAACTGACCGGCTGCGCATCGATCTCGAACGCGGGCACCGCCACGGGGTGGGCCCACTTCTCGCTGTCAAAGACGAACCCGCCCGGCGCCGAACCCAGCATCCAGCGCGTGGCCGGCACCCCGATGGGCTCGCGCGGCGATGCGGCCTGTGGCGGCGTCAGCCCCAGCGGCACGCCAAGCGTTTGCGCCAGCACCACCAGACGCTCGCCCAGCAGGTCTTCGTGGCACAGCGCCAGCCGGTAGAAATACAGTGCGTCGTCGCTGTCCGGCGCCTTTTCGAGCAGGTCGAGCGTGGTTTCCAGTGTTTCGAGCAGCCAGGCGCGGGTCGCTGCGAAATCCGGCATTGCGGGATCGCTGGCGCCGCGCCTGTCCTCCGGCACACCGGCCCACCAGTGATCCGCCTGCGGTTCGATCGACGCCAGGCGCACCGGCTGCGCCGGACACGCGCTGCCCAGCGATCGCTGGGTGTTGCGCCCGATCCAGGCCTCGGAGAACCAGCCCGCATGGCCGGCCAGCCAGAGTGGCAACCAGCCCTCCAGCGGTGGCGCACGCAGCCACTCGGGCGTCAGCGCCGCGGCTTCGTGCCCCGTCAGCAGGTGCAGGGTGTGATTGCGGGCGTCGATCAGCGCCAGCGACAGAGCATCCCGGCCCGCCTGGCGAATGGCCGGCTGGTCGATCACATCGGACGAAGGGGTGGGCGGCATGTGGGGCATGGCCGATTATTCAACCAATGGACGCGGGCGATGGCCCCTGCCCCGCGTCGGGCTTTGGCCCACGGTCCGGGATGTAAAATCCAGCCCCCGCCTACCCCACCGTGTACTTCAAGAGGACTGACCATGAGAACAAACGCCTTCAAGACTTCGCTTTTCGCGCTGGCAATTGCCGGCCTGTACAGCACTGGCGCCAGTGCAGCAGACATCAAGCTCGGTGTGGCCGAAGCCCTGTCCGGCGGCGCAGCACAGTATGGCGTGGCCATCCGCAACGGCTTCCAGCTGGCTGCCGACGAGATCAACGCCGCTGGCGGCGTGCAGGGCAACAAGCTGGTGCTGGTCGTTGAAGACGAGCAGGGCAAGAAGGAAGAGGCCATCAACGTCTTCAAGAAACTGATTTTCCAGGACAACGTGCTGATGGTGTTCGGCCCCACGCTGTCCAACTCGGCCCAGGCGGCGGACCCGATTGCCCAGGGCGCCAAGACCGTGGTCTTCGGCACCTCCAACACAGCCGATGGCATCACGTCGATCGGCGACTATGTGTTCCGCAACTCGGTCACCGAAGCCGACGTGTTGCCCGAAACCATCAAGATGGCGGTCAAGAAAGCCGGCATCAAGAAGGTGGCTGTGCTGTACGGCAGCGACGACGTTTTCACCAAGAGCGGCTATGACAACTTCAAGAAGGCCCTGGAAGACCTGAAGATCCCCGTCACCACTACCGAGACCTTCGCCAAGGGCGATGTGGACTTCAAGGCCCAGCTCACCAAGATCAAGGCCGGCAACCCGGATGCCATCGTCCTGTCCGCACTGCTCGCCGAAGGTGCGCCCATCATGGTGCAGGCGCGCCAGCTCGGCCTGAACGTGCCGGTCATTGGCGGCAATGGCATGAACTCCGTCAAGGTGTTTGACTTGGCCAAGGAAAAGGCGGACGGCCTGTACGTCGGCAGCCCCTGGTCTTCCAGCAATGCAACGCCGGAAAACACGAAGTTTGTGAAGGCCTACAACGACAAGTTCAAGGCCGTGCCGGACCAGTTCGCGGCGCAAGCCTATGACGCCATGCACATCCTGACGGAAGCCCTCAAGCGCGTGAAGCTTACCGGCAACCTGACCGCCGACCGGGCCGCGCTGCACGCCGCGCTGCCCAGCGTGAAGTGGACCGGTGCCACGGGCGCCTTCCAGTTCCGCCGTGCCACCGACAAGGCTGGCAAGCCTGCGGGTTACGACGCGCAGCAAACCCCCATCGTCAGCGTGACGAAGGGTGGCCAGTTCGTGATCGAGAAGTAAGCCCCTCCCCCCGTCGGACGGCGCGGGCTTTCGCGCCGTCCTTTCTTTTTGTCACCGTCATTCGGTTCACCCGGGACTGCCCATCGTGCTGGAACAGCAATTAGTCAACGCCTTGTCACTCGGGTGCGTCTACGCCCTGTTTGCGCTGGGCTTCACCCTGATCTTCGGCGTCCTGGGCGTCGTCAACCTCTCGCACGGTGCTGTGTTCATGGTGGGCGCCTATGCCGCCCGGGCCGTGGTGGCGCGCTTTGACTTTCCGCTCTGGGCCGCCCTGCTGTTCGTGCTGCTGTTTTGCGGCCTGCTGGGCCTGGTCATCGACTTCCTGGTGCTGCGGCCGCTGCGGGCCCGCAACGCACCGCACCTGATTCCGATGATCGCCACCATTGGCGTGGCCATCATCCTCAACAACGGCGTGCAGGGCCTGTTTGGCGCGGAGAACCTGCGCTTTCCGTCCGGCCTGGTCTCGGAAGAAACCCTCAGCCTGGGCGGCCTGCACCTCACCGCGCTGGACCTGGGCATCATCCTGCTCTCGTTCGCCCTGATGGCGGTGCTGCTGCTGGCGCTCAAGAAAACCCAGCTGGGCCGCGCGCTGCGGGCCATTGCGGAGTCCCCCAAGGCGGCCTACCTGCTGGGCATCAATGTCGAGGGCCTGTTCCTGCTGACCTCGTTTGCGGCCGCGGCCCTGGGTGGCCTGGCCGGCGTGCTGATCGGCCTGTACTCCAACGCGCTGTTCCCGCTGATGGGGCAACCCATGCTGCACAAGGGCATCGCGGTCATCATCCTGGGCGGCATGGGCGACATCCGCGGCGCACTGCTGGGCGGGCTGTTTCTGGGCTTTGCCGAGGTGCTCTCGGTGGCCTACATCGGGTCCAGCATGCGTGACGCCGTGGCCTTCGGCCTGCTGTTCCTGATCCTGCTGGTGCGGCCCAAGGGCCTGTTCGGCAGCCAGCAAGAACGCAAGGTATGAACATGGACAGTCTCACCAATTTCTGGTCGGTTTACAGCAACCTGGTGCTCACGCTGGGCACCAACGGCCTGCTGGCACTTTCCATCTATCTCACACTTTCCTGCGGCATGCTGTCCATCGCCAACGCGGCCTTCATGGGCATTGGCGCCTATGCCTCGGCGCTGTTGACCATGCATTACGGCGTGTCGTTCCCGGTGGCGCTGGCGGCCGGCATGGTGGTGCCCTCGGTGACAGCCTTTGTGATCGGCAAGCCCACCTTGCGGCTGTCGGGCGTGTACCTGGCGATGGCGACCCTGGCCTTTGGCGAGGTGGTCCGCATTGCCGTGCTCAATGCCGAGCCCGTTACCGGCGGCGCGCTGGGCCTCAACGGCATTCCGCAATCCACCGAATGGTGGCATGTGGCGCTGGCGCTGGTCTCCACGCTGGTCCTGCTGTGGCGGCTGCGCCAGTCCAAAGTGGGACGCGCCTTCGAGGCCATCAAGGAGGACGAAACCGCAGCCGGCCTGATGGGCATCGACGTGGGGGGCCACAAGCTGCTGGCCTTCGTGCTGGGCGCAGCCATCGCGGGGCTGGCGGGCACGCTCAACGCCCACCTGACGTTCTTCATCGGCCCCAACGAATACGGGTTTGATCGCGCGGTGGACATTCTCACCATGACCATCCTGGGCGGCATTGGCGGCCTGACCGGCCCGGTGGTGGGCGCCGTCATCCTGACGCTGCTGCCCGAGCTCCTGCGTTCGCTCAAGGATTTCCGGCTGGTCGTCAACGGTTTCATCCTGGTGCTGATCGTGCTGTTCCTGCCCAAGGGCATCTGGGACCCGGCCCGCATCCGCCAGTGGTTTGGCAGGAAAGGAACCTCGTCATGAGCACCGCGCTGCGACTCAGCAATCTCTCGCGCCACTTCGGCGGACTCAAGGTCCTGCAGGACGTGAACCTGGAGATTCCCAACGGCGGCATTTTTGGCCTGATCGGCCCCAACGGTGCGGGCAAGACCACGGTCTTCAACCTCATCACCGGGCTGCTGCTACCCACCGGCGGCTCCATCGAGTTCATGGGCGGCAACCTCGCCGGGCGCAAGCCCCATGAAATCACGCGCATGGGCATTGCCCGCACCTTCCAGAACATCCGCATCTTCAAGGAAATGTCGCTGCTGGAGAATGTGATGGTCGGCATGCATTCGCAGCTGAAATACGGCCCGCTCGGGCTGCTGGCCAGCTCCGGCCTGTTCCGCAGCGAGGAGCGCCGGGCCCGGGAACGGGCCAGCGAACTGCTGTCCTGGGTTAGGCTTGACCACAAGGCCAGCGACCAGGCGGACAACCTCTCGTACGGCGATCAGCGCAAGCTCGAACTGGCCCGCGCGCTGGCCAGCGAGCCCAAACTGCTGCTGCTGGACGAGCCGGTGGCGGGCATGAACGGCACCGAAAAAACCGAGCTGATGGGCGAGATACGCAACATCAGCGCGCGCGGTTACACGATTTTCATGATTGAGCACGACATGCGTTTTGTGATGGGTCTGTGCGAGCACATCGCCGTCCTGAATTTTGGCCACATCATCGCGCGCGGTGGCCCCGAGGCCATCCGCAACGATCCGCAGGTCATTGAGGCCTATCTGGGCCGCGAGGACGACGAAGTGACGGCAGACGGAGTGACGGCATGAGCGCGGACACACCTATTCATCCCCAGGCGGGAACGCCAGCCCCCACCAAGTCGCCGCTGCTGGAGGTCAAGGGCCTCAAGGTGTCCTATGGCCATATCGAGGCCGTCAAGGGCATTGACTTCGCGCTGCATGAAGGCCAGATCACCACGCTGGTCGGCGCCAATGGCGCAGGCAAATCCACCACGCTGCTGGCGCTGTCGGGCCTGGTCAAAAAAGCGGCGGGCGAGGTGTTGCTCGATGGTGTGGATGTCAGCCGCCTGGCACCACACAAAATCGTGGCCAGCGGCATGGTGCAGGTGGCCGAGGGCCGCGCCACGCTGACGACGCTGACCGTGCAGGAAAACCTGGAACTGGGCGCCTACAGCCGCCGTGACCGCGGCAGCCGCGCCAGCGATCTGGAGCACATCTACGGCCTGTTTCCACGCCTCAAGGAGCGGAGTCGCGGCTTGGCGGGCAACCTGTCAGGCGGTGAGCAGCAAATGCTGGCGATTGGCCGCGCGCTCATGGCCAAGCCGCGCGTGCTGCTGCTCGACGAGCCGTCCATGGGTCTGGCACCGATCCTGGTGCAGGAGATCTTCCGCACCCTGCGCGACATCAACCGCTCCGGACTCACCATCTTTCTGGTGGAGCAGAACGTGCGCCAGGCCCTCAAGATTGCGGACCATGCCTACGTGATCGAAACCGGCCACATCGTCCTGCAGGGCACCGGGCGCGCGCTTCTGGACAACCCGAAGGTGCAGGACGCCTACCTGGGCAGCTGAGGGCCGCATCAGCGGCCTTCAGCCTCAGGCCACCGACTTGAGCGGTGCTGGCGCAGCGGCCAGAAGTGTCGGAAAACGAGCCAGGATCGATTTTTCGATGCCTGCAGCGTCCAGCCCCTGCATCGCCAGCAGCTTCACCGGGTCCCCGTGCTCGATGAACACGTCCGGCAAGCCGAGCTGCAGCAGCGGCATGACCACGCCAGCCGCCTGCAGCGCCTCGCTGACCGCACTGCCCGCACCGCCCATCAGGCACCCCTCCTCCACGGTCACCAGCGCTTCGTGCCCTGCCGCGACCTGTAGCAGTAACCCGACGTCCAGCGGCTTGGCCCAGCGCATGTTGACGACCGTCGCATTGAGCTTTTCAGCGGCCTGCAGCGCTGGGTACAGCAGGGTGCCAAAGGCCAGAATCGCCACGCCTTGGCGCGCGCCGTCTGTCGCACCGTCCCGCAGGCGGCGAATTTCGCCCTTGCCGTAAGGCAAGCCGGCCAGATCAGGCGCCTGGGCCACCCCCGCCCCCGCACCGCGCGGGTAGCGCACGGCCACCGGATGGTTCTGCTCGAACGCGCTGGAAAGCAATTGCCGGCATTCGCGCTCGTCCGCCGGACAGGCCACCGCCATGTTGGGGATGCAGCGCAGATAGGCGATGTCATAGGCACCGGCGTGCGTGGCACCATCCGCCCCCACCAGCCCGGCACGGTCCAGCGCAAACACCACCGGCAGGTTCTGGATGGCCACGTCGTGGATCAGCTGGTCGTACGCGCGCTGCAGGAAGGTTGAGTAGATCGCCACCACGGGCTTGAGGCCCTCACAGGCCAGGCCGGCGGCAAACGTCACCGCATGCTGCTCGGCGATGCCCACATCGTAATAACGGCCCGGAAAGCGCTTCTCGAACTCGACCATGCCCGAACCCTCGCGCATGGCGGGCGTGATGCCGACCAGCCGTGGGTCCTTTTCGGCCATGTCGCAGAGCCACAGGCCAAACACCTGGGTGAAGGTGGTCTTGGGCACGGCGGCGGGCGGCACCAGGCCCACTGCCGGATCGAACTTTCCAGGGCCGTGGTAGGCCACCGGATCGGCTTCGGCCAGCTTGTAGCCCTGGCCTTTCTTGGTCACGACATGCAGGAACTGCGGCCCCTTGAGCTGCTTGATGTTTTCCAGCGTCGGGACCAATGAATCGAGGTCATGGCCGTCGATCGGCCCCACGTAATTGAAGCCGAACTTCTCAAACAGCGTCGCCGGCACGACCATGCCCTTGGCGTGCTCCTCCAGCCGCTTGGCCAGCTCGAACAGCGGGGGCGCGACCTTCAGCACATTCTTGCCGACGTTCTTGGCGGCCGAGTAAAACTGCCCGCTCATGAGCTGGGCCAGATAGCGGTTCAGCGCACCGACCGGCGGGCTGATCGACATGTCGTTGTCGTTCAGGATGACCAGCAGCTTGCAGTCTTCCACGCCACCGTTGTTGAGCGCCTCAAAGGCCATGCCCGCCGTCATGGCACCGTCGCCGATGATGGCCACCGCATGGCGCGACTCGCCCTTTTGCCGGGCCGCCACCGCCATGCCCAGCGCCGCGGAGATGCTGGTGGAGGAGTGCGCCGTGCCAAAAGTGTCGTAAACGCTTTCAGAACGCTGCGGGAAACCGCTCAGGCCGCCGAGCTGGCGCAGGCTGGGCATGCGCGCACGCCGGCCGGTCAGGATCTTGTGCGGATAGGTCTGGTGGCCCACGTCCCAGACCAGGCGGTCCTCCGGCGTGTTGAAGACGTAATGCAGGGCCACGGTGAGTTCCACCGTGCCCAGATTGGAGCTGAGGTGCCCGCCGGTCCGTGCCACATTCTCCAGCACACAGGCCCGCAGTTCGTCGGCGACCGTCTGGAGCTGGGCGCGCGGCAGCCGGCGCAGGTCCGCGGGGTCGTTAATCGTTTCGAGCAGCGATGTCATTTTTTCCGGGCCTCTTCCCTTATTTTTCACGGTGGACGACCATTTCGGCCAGCGCCCGCAGCGCCTGGGTCTGCGCAGCGGGCAAGCCGGTGGCGTCCAGTGCGGCCAGCGCGTCGGCGAGCAAGGCCCGCGCATACGCCTGCGATGGGGCCAGCCCCATCAGCGACACGTAGGTTGGCTTGTCAGCGGCCGCATCCTTGCCGGCCGTCTTGCCCAGCGTGGCGGAGTCGGCGGTCACGTCCAGGATGTCGTCCACCACCTGGAACGCCAGACCGATGGCGCTGCCGTAATCCGACAACGCGCGGACCACCGCCGCCATGTCGGCACCGGCGCTGTCATGGCAGGCGGCGCCCATCAGGACACTGCCACGCAGCAGCGCGCCGGTTTTGAGGCGGTGCATCTGGCGCAGCTGGTCTTCGTTCAGGGCCACGCCCACGCTGGCCAGATCGATGGCCTGGCCGCCGGCCATGCCTTCGTGGCCCGCCGCACGGGCCAGCAGGCGGCACAGCGCCGCCTGCACTGGCGCGCTGACCGAACCATCGTCCGGGGTCAGCAATTCAAACGCCAGCGCCTGCAGGGCATCGCCGGCCAGCAGGGCCAGCGCCTCGCCAAACTGGACGTGGACCGTGGGCTTGCCGCGGCGCAGCACGTCGTTGTCCATGCAGGGCATGTCGTCATGGACCAGCGAATAGGCGTGAATCAGTTCCACCGCGCACGCCGCGCGCAGTGCCGCCGCATCGATGCGCGCGCGCACCGCCTCCGGCGCCCGGGCGCCAGCGGCCTCGGCCGCCGCCAGGACCAGCAATGGACGCAGGCGTTTGCCGCCGTCGAGGACGGCGTAGCGCATGGCCTCGCCCAGCCCGGCGGGGGCCGCTGCCGCCACCCATGCGGACAGGGCCGCCTCGACGCGGTCGAGCTGGCGCGTCATCCAGGCCTGCAGATCAAACATGCTGGCGCCGCTCACGCTGGCATCCAGGGTTTGAGAATGCCGTCATCGAGCACCTTGATCTGGTTCTCCACGCTTTCCAGCCGGTCGCGGCAGAACTTCAGCAGCGCTGCGCCGCGCTGGTAGCCCGCCAGCAACTGGTCCAGCGGCATTTGTCCGGATTCGAGCCGGGCCACCAGTTGCTCAAGTTCCTCCAGCGCGGCTTCGTAGCTGGCGGGCAGGGAGGGCGTGGCGGATGCGGCGGAGGCCTTTGGCATGGATGCGGGTCCGAAGTAAACCTGTGATTTTAGGCGGTGGACCCACATCCGGCCGTCCGCAAGCGTCAAGCCACCGGGCCCCGTCCGGCTGCACCCCGCGCAAATACCCCCCCCGGGGTACAATCCGGGCTCTCCAAGTCGGCCCTGCCGGCTTTTTTTCGCGCCGGTGTCCGCGGACCCGGTGCCCAATCACCTGCCCCTTCATAGGGGGAGTCTCTAGGTCAGGTCACCCATGTCTGATTTAAGTCTTCAACTGCAGCAGGCCGCAAGCCAACTACCAGTTTCAAGCTATTTTGACGAAGCGTTGCACCAGCACGAGCTGCGCAACCTCTTCCAGCGAGGGCCCCGCTACGTGGGGCATCAACTCGCCGTGCCCAACGTGGGCGACTACTACGCCCTGCCCCATGAAGGCGAAGGGCGCGCCCTGGTGCGTACCCCCCAGGGCGTGGAGCTGATCTCCAACGTGTGCCGGCACCGGCAGGCGGTCATGCTCAAGGGCCGCGGTTCCCTCAACGCCAGCCAGAAGGGCAGTGCCGGCGGCAACATCGTGTGCCCCCTGCACCGCTGGACCTACGCGCCCGGCGGCCAGTTGCTGGGCGCGCCCCATTTCGCGCACGACCCCTGCCTGAACCTGAACAACTACAAGTTGCAGGAATGGAATGGCCTGCTGTTTGAAGACAATGGCCGCGACATCGCCGCCGACCTGGCCGGCATGGGCCCGCGCGCCGACCTCGACTTCTCGGGCTACGCACTCGACCGGGTCGAACTGCACGAATGCAATTACAACTGGAAGACCTTCATTGAGGTCTATCTGGAGGACTACCACGTCGGCCCGTTCCACCCCGGCCTCGGCAGCGTGGTGACCTGCGACGACCTGCGCTGGGAGTTCAAGCCCGAATATTCGGTGCAGACAGTGGGCGTGACCAACTGGCAAGGCCAGGCCGGCAGCCCGGTGTACGAGCGCTGGCACCAGCAACTGCTGCAGTACCGTCAGGGCCAGACGCCGAAGCAGGGCGCGATCTGGCTGACCTACTACCCGCACATCATGGTCGAGTGGTATCCGCACGTGCTCACCGTCTCCACGCTCCACCCGATGGGACCGCAGAAGACGCTCAACATGGTGGAGTTCTACTACCCCGAGGAAATCGTCGCCTTCGAGCGCGAATTCGTGGAGGCACAACAGGCCGCCTACATGGAAACCTGCATCGAGGACGACGAAATCGCCGAGCGCATGGATGCCGGCCGACGTGCCCTGCTGCAGCGTGGCGACAACGAGGTCGGCCCGTACCAGAGCCCGATGGAAGACGGCATGCAGCATTTCCACGCGTGGTACCGCAACGCCATGGGCCTGCGGAACATTCAAACTTGATAGCAAACTATCACCCTGCGACGCTGGGTTGATGGCCATTTGATTGAGAAAGATCCGTTTTGCAAGCCTCGTGGATGATTCTGGCCGCGCTGTTCTTCTCATCCATGAGCGTGTGCATCAAGTACGCCTCGGCACACTTCAATACCGTGGAAATCGTGTGCTACCGCGGCGCCATCGGCATGCTCATCATGGCCACCTGGTGCCGTGTGCAGGGGGTATCGCTCAAGTCGTCCGTCCCCATGATGCATGTCTGGCGCAGCATCGTCGGCGTGGCGTCGCTGATCGCCTGGTTTTATGCGATTGCCAAACTGCCGCTGGCCACGGCCATGACGCTCAACTACATGAGTGGCGTCTGGGTGGCGGCCTTTCTGGTGGGCGGTACGCTGATCATGGGCCGGCTGCAGGACGTCGGCCGCCAGGGGCCCATCGTGCTGACCGTGATGGCCAGTTTTGCCGGCGTGGTCATGATGCTGCGGCCCACCATTGAGCAAAACCAGCTGTTTGCCGGCGTGGTGGGCCTGTTTTCCGGCCTGACTGCCGCCTTCGCCTACCTGCAGGTGGCGGCCCTGGGCCGCGTGGGCGAGCCGGAACCCCGCACCGTGCTGTATTTTTCCGTCGGCGCGATGGTGGCGGGCGGCATCGGCATGGGGTTCGTCGGTGTCAGCCCCTGGGTCTGGCCGCAGGCGCTGTGGCTGCTGCCCATCGGCATCCTGGCCGCGCTGGGCCAGCTGTGCATGACGCGCGCCTATACCCAGGGTGCCACGCTGGTCGTGGCCAACCTGCAGTATTCAGGCATCGTGTTCGCGGCGCTGTTCGGCATGATCCTGTTTGGAGACCAGATCCCGCTGATCGGCTGGGCCGGCATGGTGCTGATCATCGCCAGCGGCATCGCCGCCACCTTCCTGCGCTCGCGCGCCCTGCCCAACCCGCCTGCCGAGGAGTACTGACCCATGTCCGCACCATCCACCCACCAAGTCACCTACACCACGCTGCTCTCCGTCGAACAGCTGCAGGCCCTGCAAGCCAGCAGCGCGCCCTTGAAAGTGTTTGACTGCAGCTTCGAACTGATGCAACCCGAAGCCGCCGACCGCCTCTACGCCCAGGGGCACATCGCCGGCGCCGTGCAGGCCCACCTGGACCGGAACCTCAGCGCGCAGACGCCTGAGGACGCCGTCAATGGCGGCCGCCACCCGTTGCCAAGCCGTGAGGCCTTTGCCGCCTGGCTGCGCGACGCTGGATTTTCAAATGACATGCAGGCCGTGGTGTACGACCGAAACGGCGCCAACTACTGCGGTCGCCTGTGGTGGATGCTGAAATGGGCCGGCCACGACGCCGTTGCGGTGCTCGACGGCGGCCTGCAGGCCTGGGAAGCCGCTGGTGGCGCGGTGGAGGCCGGCGTGCCGGCGGACACGCCCGAACAGGGCGATTTCACGCTGTCCCCCGAAAAAGCCGCGCTCGTCCTGACCGACACGGTCGCCAAAAACCTCGGCCGCCCGGCGCAAACCGTGGTCGATGCCCGCGCCACGCCGCGCTTCCGGGGCGAAGTCGAACCGCTGGATCCGGTGGCGGGCCACATTCCCGGCGCACTGAACCGCCCGTTCAGCGCGAACCTGGGACCCGATGGCCGGTTCAAGGCGCCGGACGCACTCAAAGCCGAATTCGAAGCCCTGCTCGCCGGCCGCGACCCGGCCACCGTCGTCCACCACTGCGGCAGTGGCGTCAGCGCCGTGCCCAACGTGCTCGCCATGGAAGTCGCCGGCCTGGGCCGCACCGCGCTGTACGCGGGCAGCTGGAGCGAGTGGTGCAATACCCCCGGCTTGCCCTGCGCGCAAGGGTAATTCAATCAAAAACGGGATCAGGCCGCAGCCGGGCACCAGAGGCCCAGGCCCGGATGTTCAGCCGCCACGCAGCACGTGACGCACCAGCAGCAAGGCCGGCACGCCGCCGTGAAGACAATCCAATTTTCCTGCGCCTGATGCCACGGTTGCACCGCAGCCCGGCGTGGTATTGGTAACGCCTTGGCTCGGAATTTTCAAGCAGGAACTGCCACTTCCCGGCGTGGAATGGTCATATTTCGCGATGGATTCAGGACCGGCAAACTGACCGGCTACTTGCCCCCCAGCCACCGCCCTTCCATCCAGCGGCCGGTGGCGATCGCGTCGCGGGCGCAGTCCACCAGCAGGTCCACGGTGCGGTTCACGTGTGCACCGGTCGGACGGTTGGCGGGCAGTGCCAGCACGATGGTGCGGGTGATGGCCGGCGCGGCCAGCGGCGCGCCGGTCAGCAGGCCGGACGCGAGGTCGTCCGCCACGGCGATGGGGGGCAGCACGGTCAGGCCGTGGCCGTGCACCACCAGACTGCGCTGCACGCTCAGGGCGTTGGCCTCGGCGGCAACGCGCAGTTCGATGTTCGCCACGGCACAGGCGTGGTTCACCAGGGTGCGGATGCCGTGCAGCGCGCTCGGCAGCACCACCGGGTGGCGCGCCAGATCTTCCAGGCTGAAGGGCGTGCCGGGCGTGAGGCCTGCGCCCTGCGCGCCGATGACCCACAGCGGCTCCTCGATCAGCGGGCGGATGTGGATGTCGGGCACGCGGTCGGCGCCGTAGAGCAGCGCAGCGTCGATCTCCCCCGATTCCAGCCAGCGCAGCAAGGTGCCGGCGTAGCCCATGGCCAGGCGGATGCGGATGCCAGGGTAGTGCGTCGCAACAGCAGCCACCAGCGGGCCGGCCAGCGCGTCGATCGTGCTGGGCAGAAGCCCGAGCGTCACCAGCCCGCCAATGCCGGTCTGCGCCCCCGCGATGGCGGCGCGCGCACGGTCCAGCTCCAGCATGGAACGGCGCGCATAGCTCACGAGCATGCGCCCCTCGTCGGTCAGCACCATGCCATGGCGCTGGCGCTCGAACAGCGGCGTGCACAGGTCTTCTTCCAGCAACTTGACCTGGCGCGAAACGGCGGGCTGCACCAGGTGCAGGATTTCCGCGGCGCGGGTGATGTTGCCGGTGTCCACCACCGTCAGAAAGGTTCGAAGCTGCCGGAAATCCATGGCGGGTGTCCCATGTTGAATGCTGATGCAGGAATCACGAAATTCTATTTTCAATGAATATGTATTGCAAATTATGATTTCTTCATCGCATCACATCAAGGACACCCCCCACATGACTGCATCGGCCAAGCCAGTCCCCGACTGGCAAAAAGACATCTTCCGGGTTTTGAAGGAAGGCGGCATCCACCAGATCGGTGCGATCGTAAAACGGCACGATGGTTACTTTTGAAACAGAGCCATCGGCAAGCGTTTTTTGCGGCAATCCGGCTTCCAGTTCCTTTATTTTAGCCTTGACGTTGTTGATGACATTCATCGGATTGGAGCCGTATCGTGCAACCACCACCGCACCAACCGCTTCGGAGCCCGCTTTGTCGAGGCCGCCGCGGCGAGTTGCCGGTCCAAACGAAACGTGGGCAACATCTTTCACCCTGACCGGAACATTGTTACGCACCACTACAACCGAACTTTCCAGATCGCCGAGGTTTTTGATGTATCCCAAACCGCGAATGATGTATTCCATCTGGTTCAGTTCGATGGTTTCAGCACCAATGTCGAGGTTACTTTTGCGTACGGCATTCATTACATCCATTACCGAAACACTGAATGCTTTCAATGCTTCCGGATTGAGGTCAACCTGATACTCTTTGACAAAACCTCCGGCAGAAGCGACTTCCGAAACTCCTTCAGTAGCCGAAAGCCCATATTTGACGTAAAAATCCTGAATGGTGCGTAATTCCTGCGGATTCCAGCCACCGCTGGGCTCACCGGTTTTGGGATTGCGGCCTTCGAGCGTGTACCAGAAAATCTGCCCGAGCGCGGTGGCATCGGGTCCCAATGTGGGCTGAACACCCTGCGGCAAGGTTCCGGCAGGCAGCGAGTTGAGTTTTTCGAGGATACGCGAACGGCTCCAGTAGAAGTCAACTTTATCGTTGAAAATGATGTAAATGAACGACATTCCGAACATGGACGTACTGCGGATGGTTTGAACGCCCGGCACACCCAGCAGCGCTGTGGTGAGCGGATAAGTCACCTGATCCTGAATGTCTTTGGGCGATCGGCCCATCCATTCGGTGGCCACAATCTGCTGGTTTTCGCCAATATCGGGAATGGCATCGACAGGAACCGGATCGCGTGGCAGAAATCCCGTGTTCCAGTTAAACGGCATGGTTACCAACCCGTAGCCCACAAAGGCAATCAGGAAAATAAAGGTAATCAGCCGGTTGTCGAGAAAATATTTGACAAGTCGGTTAAACATGGTGGTAATTTGAGAATGAAACGATTTGAAAATTTGAAAATGAATAGATGGGAATTTCAAGACTTG
>ERZ1034365.915-NODE-915-length-15695-cov-2.407158_pt1 | contig 15695 bp, 14 predicted proteins | sample MGYA00520615_ERZ1034365 | MGnify/ENA primary metagenome ERZ1034365 (study PRJEB33736, sample SAMEA104284505) | Azolla filiculoides | biome: Urban; feature: Water surface; material: Ditch water | place: Netherlands | collected 2015-10-28 | depth 0-0.1 m ... | reverse complement strand
TTCATATTATAATGATTATCAAAATAATATCACTTTAGACTCATTAGAATCTATTATTTCTTCAGCATCTTCAAAAGAGTTAAAAGAAGTAATTCAAATAGTTCAAGAAAAGTGTGAGAAACTTGAAACAATAAGAAAAAAAGAAATTTTTACTCAGAGTATTCTTAAATATAAAGATGAATTAAAGAATAAAAACTTTGTTCTTGGAATATCACCTTTAATTTTTATGTACGCTTTTGAAGTTGAAGTTACTTATTCAGTTCTAAAAGGATTTAAAAGTAATTCAGAAACAGAACAACTTTATTATGGAATGGTTGCATTAGACGTTCAAATGAATAATAAAGAATTCTTCAATAATATCGCTAAGGTACATTTAAATAAAAAATAAATTAAAGCTCAGATTTTTATCTGGGCTTTTTTTATGTCCTAATAAAAGTCAGATTAAAACAAAAACTTAGTTTTTGCGATGTGTGAATTACTTAGTTTTTTGTGTTTTAAATAAATTTATTTATTTGTTTGTTTATCTATATAAATAATAATAAAGATAAAAAGGAGTATTAATGTCATTTATAAATTTTTTAGATGAGTCTACTGATAAATCTAAATTTACTGATTTTAAGAATAGAATCAAGAAATGTACAAAATCAGATTATGATAAAGTTGTTAAAGACTTAGATACAGCGTTTAAAGATAAAAAAATATCATCAAAAGAGTTCGATGAATTAGATGGCGAGTTATTTAAAAAAATAAAATCTTTGCAAAATAAGATAGACGAAGACAAAGAAGATGATTCAGAGCAATTTATTAATAATAAAGAAGATGAAGAAATAACTGAAAGTTTAGACGAACTTTTAACAGAAGCTAAAGCTGATGATATTTTAGCTTTATATAGATTATTAATGACAAATAGATCAACAAGTACTTGGAGAAATGAAAGAAAAACTTTTGAAATAGATGAAAATAATAATTTAATTACAAGATCAAACGATTTCTTTAGAGTTGGATCAGGCGTTCAAAAGCAAAGTTGGGGTAAAGTTCTTAAGTTAATAACTAAGTTATTTAAAGACGATTCATCATTCAGTAAACTGTTACAAAAATTAGAAGATGAAACAGTTTTATTATGGAAAGTATATTTTTATAATTCAAGTTTTAAAATGATGATTACAGAACCTTCTAAAGAAGGTGAAACTATGTATGTTGGCGTTTCAAATAAAGATTTTGTAAAACTTTTAAATAAAGAGGGTATTGTTTTCAATTTCTCTAGTGAAGCATATATGCCAGTAGATTCTGTAACTGTTGAAGATTCTAAATTAAAAATAAAATTTCCGTTTTTATTTAAAACAAAGAAAGATGAAAAATCTGACACAATAGAAATTCATGTAGCTTCTGACGGTACAAGCTTATATTGTAATTGCCCTGCGATAACAACTTATGTTGGTGAAAAGGTAAAAGAAACAAGAGAAAAACTTGAAAAATTTGTAATGAAAAATTTATCATTTTCGAGCGCTAAGATTTTAAAACCATTTGATGAGTTATTTAAAACATTAGAAACTAAACAAGGCGAAGCGGAATTAGTTAAAACAGTATTAAGAGAAATAGGAACAGAAATAGGTTCATCAAATTACAGTAATGAAACTGAAAAATCTGGTTATGTTAGTATTAAAAGATGGGATAAAGTAAACTTTATTTTTGATTTAGATAATGTAACGTCTGCGGATTGGGTAATTGAAAGAAAATTAGATAAAAAATCTGTTGTTTTTCTTGATAAGTTTGTTGATAGATATAATAAAAAATATAAAGAAAAAATTCATGTTTCTTGGAATACTTCTGAAAAGTGGAATGTTGATTTTAGAGTTCAAAAAATTTAAAGAAATTAAGGATCTTTTAATGTTTTGTATAGTATAATAGTAGTATAAAAACTTAAAGGACACACAATGTACAGTAAAGAAGAAATAGTAAAAATTATTAAAAACAGTGTAGATATAATCAATGTAAAATTTATTAAGAACGATGGTTCTGTAAGAAGTATGAATTGCAGATCAAAAGTAAAATCACATTTATCGAATGTGAATAATAAAAATTCTAATAAAAAACCAGTTATTGACACACAATACATTACTGTTTATGATATGACTAAAAACGGTTATAGAAAAATTAATGTAGATAATATTATTTCAGTTAAAAAGTATGGCTCGCTGTATACAGTTCAAAAATAGTTGGAGGATTATCCTCCAACATAAACTTGAATCGCAGCTATAATTAATGAAATAACCGTAGGTACACCTATAGTTAAACCTAAAACTTTTGTTTTTGTTTCAACCACTAATGCTTTAATCTCATCTACTTTATTTCTAAGTTTTTCAAGAGATTCTTTTAAATCCTTAAGTTCTTCCATAACATAGAACTTATATGCGTACCAATCGTTTTCGTCATTGTTAAAATTCATTTAACACCTCGTTATTTTAACCTTCAAATTTATATTTGTCTAATTCTTTTAAAACAGACAAAACCCAATCATTCATACAGTTTCTATTACAAGAATCAGTTTTTAAAATACTATCTCGTAATCCTAAATACCAATCTGTAACATCCCTTCCGGTACCAACTGTACCAACAACTTTACCATCTCTATCAACTAATGGCGCTTTATATACTTCTAAATACAAATCTTTGCCGTTTATTAAACCCCATTCTAAGAATATACCTTTTTTATTTGTTTCAAGAACAATTTTGTCAGAGTTAGAACAAATCTCGCCAAATGTATGATTTTCAGAACCAACTTTTTCTTTACAAAACTTTGTAATACTGATATCGTTTTTACCAATAACTTTTTTGTAATGTGCGCCATAAAATAACCCGGATAATATTTTATTATTTACATAAATATATCTACCTTCTAAATCTTTTGCCCACATCATATCAGGTATTGTATCACCTATCGTAGTCACTAAATTTTTATATGCTTCTTTCTCTAATCTAGATTTTGTCAACTCTTCTTGTAACCTTATTGTTCTTGTTTTGTCCTTTTCGATCTCGTCTATAAGTTTTTGAAGCTTGATTTCTATGTCTCCATATATAAAACATCCAAGTAAGTTACTAAGTTTTTTAAACAATATTAACTCCTTAAACTATTTTATATATTTATAATCACTTATGATTTTTTGTTCATTTAATAACTTCTTTTGTTATTAAAAACTAAAAATAAAATAATTCACGTTTTTGAATCTTCAACATGTATTTCAATAGGTTTAACATTGTTTTTAACCTATGCATATTTTTTAGTATTTGACCCGTTAAATTATTTATACATACCCGTTCTTTAAATCATTGTTTTAATTCATTTTTATATGCAAAAAATAATTATTTTTAAAATTAAGGAAAGTTTTATTTTTTGTATAGTATAATAGTATATAAATAAAATAAAAAGGTTTCTAATGAAAAGAATAACATTATCGATTTTGGCGTTAAGCTCTTTATTATATTCAGATATAAATATAAGTTACAATAATGGTATTCAATATAATTTAACTGATTTGCAAAACTATAAAATAAAAAATGTTTTTTTATATAAAAATAATCAATATGTAGGAACAGGTAGTACTACAACAATGAACGGAACTTTTAAAAGTAATGATTCTGGAAATTATCAAGTTATTGTTGTTGCTATTGATTCTAATGGGAACACACAATATATTAGTAAAATACAAGAAATTAAAACTCAAATAATTAACTTAGCTCCTATTGCGAATATGAGTTATTCTAATAATAAAAATACGTTGACATTATCTGGATTAAGTTCTGATAAAGATGGTTTAATACTTAAAGAGGGTTTTTATATTTATGATTTAACTGGTAAGCTAATAAAATCTTTCGATTCTAAAAATGCAACATTAGACTTAATTAATGGTAAATACCAAATTATAACATATGCTATAGATGATAAAGGTGAAAAAAGTTATAAATCTGAATATATTACAATAAATAATGAAGTTCAAACAAATATAAATTATAGTATTGGAATGACATCTTTAAAATATATTAAGTCACTTTCAGATAAAGAGTATTATAGCTCTTATAGTTTTCATGATAAAATTGGTTCTTTTTCAGCATATGAACAGGGTTGGACTGGTGCCGGAGTTAAAGTAGGTGTTCTTGATTCTGGAATTGATTATAACCATTCTGATTTAAAAAATAACATTGCTGGCGTTTATTCTGTTTTAAGTTATTCTGATTTAGCAAAGCAAGGTTTTGATGATTTTAGACACGGAACTCAAGTTGCTGGCGTTATTGCTGCGGAAAAAAATAACTCTGGAATTTTAGGAGTTGCGTATGAAGCAGATATTATTTCTGTTAAAGTTTTAAACCAAAGTGGATCAGGTACATATGCGAATGTTGGTGCTGGAGCTAAAATTGCCACAGACGCTGGAGCTAAAGTTACAAATATTTCAAGTGGTGGGAGTTTTTCTTTAGACACTTCAATGTATGTTTCAGGGTTTGATTATGCAGTTTCACATGATAATAGTTTGATTTTTGCTGCTGGTAATCAGGGTACGAAATGTACTTTTAACGGTTCAACATACAGCGGTTGTAATTTTCCTGGAGCGTTACCTTTATTTTATCCTGAGTTACTTCAAAAGTCTGGAGCTTGGATCGTTGTAGGCTCTGTTGATAAAAATGGTAATATGAGTTCTTACTCTAATACTGCTGGTCTTCAAAAAGATTTCTTTATGGTTGCGCCAGGTGGAAATATAAGTACTTCTGAATTAATTTATACAACAAAACCAGGTGATACTTATGGCTATACTTATGGAACTTCATTCGCTGCGCCTATGGTTACTGGTGCTTTTGCATTACTTGCTCAAAAATACCCATTTTTAACTGGAGCTCAAATAAGAGATATTTTATTTAGTACTGCAACGGATTTAGGTGTTTCAGGGGTTGATGATGTCTTCGGTCAAGGTTCTTTAAATATCAGTAAAGCAATGCAACCGATAGGAACGTTAAATATAAAAATGACACAATTTAGCACTTCTAAAAATGTTGGAAGCGTTGTTTGTTCTAGTTTATTACAAAGCACTTCGATGAATTTGAATATTTCAGACTTAAATTCAGTTTTAGGAGTTGATAGTTATAATAGAGGTTTTAACGTTAATATGAATTCTAAACCTTTAGAACACAGATATGATGTTTCTGATTTTAATCAGTTTGAAGCAAAAAAATTTATAGCCGGGTTTAATGAAGAAAAACAAACAATTTTATTAGGTTACAATTTCGACTACTTCGCGTTAAAAGTATCATATGAACAAACTGTTTTTGGTACTAAAGGTGAAGGAGTAACTACAATAGATGGTAAAACTTTTTATACAACATTAGAAACAAACTTAGGTTTAGATGGGTTTAAGTTTTCAAACACTTTAGGTTATTCTAAACCTGAAGTTTCTGGAATGTTTACTGATATTACTGAAGTTTATGGTTTATCACAAGATTTGAGTTATACTTTTGGTAACTTTACTTTAGGCGCAAAAACTCCAATGAGAGTATTTAAAGGCGAGTTAACATCTAATATACCAACTGTTCAAACAAGTTCAGGTGATATTTTAGATAATACACAAACAACATCATTAAAAGCAAATTCTGATTATACAGTTTATGCAAAATATGAAATTAAATTTTAAGGATTTTTTATGGATTTTATTTTATTTGGATTAATATCTAATTTTGTAACGATAATTTTGACGGTTGTATTTTGTGTAATATATTGTCTTATAACATTTAACACCGAAGATTATATTAGTATTCAAAAAAAACAGCAAGATGAAAATAAAAATATTAAATACTCTGTTTTATATAATATAATACCATTTTACTCAGTTTGTTATTCTTTAACATTTTTTTATTATTTTATCTTAGATAATAGTGTAGGATTTTTATCGATACATAATTCATTCGAAAAAACAGATTTAATATTTGATTTTATTAAGGGAAAATAATGTTATTCACAATAGATCCGTATTATAATACTCAATTTTATAATGAGAGTTTAGAAGCTCTAAAAAACAATAAAGTCACTTTTGAAGAATTAATAACAATTAAAACACCATATAATTGGGTTTTGAAAACTGATCAGTTACCAATTATGATAAATTATGATGAAGTTTCAAATAATGATAAAAGATATTTAGTTACCAAAGTAATTGCTCTTAGAGAAAATGAAGAATATTTGCTTCAAAGAAGAAACGATGATACTGGTGAAGGTATTTCAAAATACATAGAAAATCAACCTTTTGCTGAAGCAAGAAAAAGTGATTATTCTGTTTTATTTAATGTTTCTAATAAAGAAGAATTAATTAGAATTTCGAAAGAATTTCCTGATAAAATTTGGTATTTGGGAAGATATTTTAATAATGTCTATAATGTTTGTTTATGTAATAATAAAATGATAAAAAACTATTTGAAACAGTCACAAATATTACTTGAGAAACAGCCGGAACATAAATTACCAGGTTCATTTGAAGCTGACTTTAACTTTAAAGTTTTAAAAATGAAAGATAGAATTAAAAAATTCACTGAAACTACATTTATTCAAAACGGGTTAATAACAATGCCAAAAATATCTAAAGACAAAACAAAAACCATTGTGCATTAGTTGATTATATTTTATACAAACAGTAAAAAACTCATTTATTTAATTGAATAAATAATATAATACTACATATTATATAAAAATATAATAATAAAAAAGGAGTTTTATGAAGTTCGATAATGTATATGTGTTAGACACAAATATCATTCTAAATGATGCAAATGATATCTTTACAATTTCACAAGAAGGTAATAACTTAGTGATTTTGCCTGAGACTGTTATAGATGAGTTAGATACTAAAAAAACTGGGTTTGAAGAAATTAACTTTCAAGCAAGAGCTTTTGGTAGATTACTTTCAGATGCTGAAGTAATTAAAACATTTAAAAACGGAAGAGATAAAAATGTTACTGTTATGAGAATTAAAATCAAAGAAAATATAATTATTGATATTATTTCTTTTAAGAACTATGAGTTAGATGGTATTGAAAAAGCTATTCTGAATGACAGAAAGATTATAAAAGTTGCTTCATTTGCAAAAAACTTTTATAAAGATTCTAAAGTTGTTTTACTTTCGTTGGATGTTATGTGTAGAACAAGAGCAATATCATTAGATGTTGTTGCTGAATCTCTGAATAACAAAAATAGAGAAAAAGAAAGACAGTTTATTAAAGAATTCGAAATAGATAGTAATTTACTAAATTCTTTAAACTATAAAGATATTAGAACTATAGATCCTGAATATGACATTTCAAACTATTGTTATATTTTTAAAGGCGAAACTGGTCATATTGTTTTAGCTGCGATTGTAAATGAGAGAATTGAAGTTATAGACGAAAATGACTTAAGAAAACATAATATTAAACCAAAAAATTCTGGTCAGTTATTTGCATATCAAGGTATGATTGATTCTAGATATAACGCGTGTTTAATTGATGCTTTAGCTGGGAGTGGTAAAACTTTGTTAGCGGTTGCTGCTGGTATGAGATGTATTGATAAAGGGCATCAAAACAAGATAATTTATATAAGAAACTCTATTGAATCATTGGATAAAGGAGAAGATGTTGGTTACTTAAGTGGTAACGAAGAGAAATTTAGAATTTACAACATGCCTTTATATGATACTTTAGAATTTATCGCAACTCAAGGAATTAAAAAGGTTGAAACATCAGAAAGTATTCAAGAAAGAGTTGAAACATTAACTGCTAAATATCAAATTCAAACAGTTTGGGTTGGTGAGCTTAGAGGTAGAACGTTAAGTAATGCTTTTGTAATTGTAGATGAAGCACAAAATATTTCTAAAAACACAATGCAATTAATTTTATCTAGGCTAGATGATAGCTGTAAAGTTATTGTTATTGGAAGTAACAGACAAATCGATAATATGTATGTTAATAAATATACTAACTCTTTAGCATTCTTATTAAATGAAGCTGAAAAAGAACATCCCGAAATTAATTTATTTTGTACTACACTAGACAAAGTTGTTAGAGGAAAAATTACACAATGGGCGGAGAGAATATTTGAAAAAAAATAATTTATTACTTAATAAATTAACTCAAAATGAACAAGAAATAGATATAGATTACTCAGAAGAGCTGCAGTTAGATGCAGTTCTCGAGGTTTCTAAAAAAACTTGTTTTTCATTTTTAGAAGATGAAGAAATTCAATACTCAAAACAAGAAATTAATACATTATTTGGAATGTGTTCTTTTCAATATGACAAACTGTCTAAATTAAAAAAATCGCTTAAAATAAAAAAATATTCTAACTACAATGTGGAAATTGCAAAGTCTCTCGATCACATAACTTTAGGAGATTCTGTTCTAGAGAAAAAAGAAAGTTCGCATTACTTGAGTATATGTAAAGATATTAATGCTGCATTAACTCAACTTAAATTTTGTATTTTAATTTTAAATTCTATGTTATCTATATTAGAATTAGAACAAAATTAATTTATTTTAAAATACTTTAATTTTAACTTGATATAATTATAAATAACTTAAAAATGGAGACAATATGAGCTTTATACAATTTTTAACTGAAGAAGTAACTTCAGCTAAAATGAAAATTAAAAAAGAGTTATTATTTGATCTACCTGGGAAACAATATTCAAGTACAATTCCTTTGTGTAGAAAAATTAATAAAGAAATTAAAAATGTTTGTGATTTAATCGAGCACAACGGTTATTATGTTTTGTATAACAAAAAATCTTATAAACACGATTTAATAATTTCGCCTGAAAATTTATCAAAAATCCCAGGAGCAATTGAAGCTTTAAAGAATGATACAACATTTAAAATAGGAGTATCAGAGTACACTGTTTACAAATATAATACAATTTGTAATAAAGTTCAAGAAGTTATAGTTACTGGGGAAAGTCTTGGTGAAATTCAAAAGAATAAAGAAAATAGTAAATATCTAGACGCTCAACTTATTTATGGTTTAAATTTATCAGCTATGACAGAAAATATCGCAAACTCTGCTGTGAAAGACGGAAAATTTGGTGGTTATTTTAACAAAGACAGGGATTCATTAAAAATTCACGGATCAGAAGGAACAATTGATACTTCTAAACCATTTGTAACTTGGGCTCAACAACATGCTTCATCACCGTTTAAAATGTGGAACGCAGATGAAGTTCAATTCGCGCAAGTAAGTATGAGAACAATGTTCCCAGGAGCATATAATAAATCAACAATTAACAAAAAAGACGTTTTTGTTATAAAATAAGGAGAATAAATGAAAACATTTAGAGATATAGTTGAAGCTTCTGCTTCACCAAGCGCAATTATCGTAACAAAAGTTGAATATGATAAAAAAGATTTAGATAGAGCAAATGGAATTACAGATGCTAAGAAAGCAAAACTTATGGCTGATAAAATTACAGATGCTGAAAAAATGGTTAAAAGAGCTAAAGCTGTTATAAGTGTTCATCCAGATAAACCAGAATTAGTTCAACCATTTTTAGATGGAATGAAAAGACTTGGTTTCTCGGACGATAAAATTTCTGCGGTAAGTACATCTGTTAAAGCTTCTGTTTCAATTAGTGTTAATGATTTACCATTACCAGTTCATAGAAACGGAACAGATTATAAACCAAGAAAAATAGTAAGAGGTAGATCATATGTTATTATGAACGCTTCAATTATCTATAAAGGTAAATTATCATCTGTTATTCCAGATGCAGCTTCTCACGGTAAAACTGTTATTCTTTTAGGTATTGCTAATCCTGATAGAATGCCTGGGCAAGAAGATAGACCAGCAAAAGGAACTCCAATCGCTATTGTTGGTTCAGCATCAGGAATGGAAATTGACGAAAATGGTTTAGATTATTACGAAATTCCAAAATCTGGTTGGTTAAATTATATCGTTGACACAGGAAACGGTTATAGAGAACCAATGAGTGAAATTATGATAACAGGATATGTTCTTTGTGAAAATGGTAAAGCATTAACAAAATATGCAGATAAATCTTACAAATATTACGTATTTAAATAATTTAAATAATTAAAACTCTATAATAAAATAACGAATTAAAACAAAAGATTACATCGTAAAATATTATCATGATACTAGCAGTTAACAATTTGTTACGCAAACTTGGTAGATAAAAGGTCTTTTGTTTCTAGACATTCCATAGATTTAAAATCTAAAAAAGAGAGAAACACGTATATCAATTTCGTGAAGGTTGACGGCACCCACCCGTTAGGGAATCTCTTTTGTAATTTTATCGTTATTTTTCTTAAGAAAATCAAATTTAGCATATATGTAGTCTTGCATATATGTAACGAAGACAAAGGTCTTCGGTAACTCTCAAATAAAACAATCAAAAACAAAATAAAAATATTAATTTAATATCTATTTAAGGATAAGTAGTGTATAATATCAGTATATAAAGGATATTATATAGCTCAACGGATAGAGCAAGAGGATAAGTAGTCTAATACTGTTCGAGTCAGTCCAGGTTTAGGATAAACAAGACGTAAATCTACCTCTAGGTTATTGGTTCGAATCCAATTATTTTATTCTTTAAAAGATCTTTAAAATTAAGGTTACTTTAAGGTTAACTTGATATAATTAAATATATTAGTTTAAGTGGTAAAACTTGACGGTATAAGTTGGAGTTCAGTTCGAATCTGAATTAATTCTAGGGAATACAACTGAAGTTAAATGTCTTTTTCAAGTAAAGATATATATTTAATTTTACTTTAAGGTTAACTTGATATAATTATAATATAAAAGGTTATTAAATTTAAATCTCGTCTAATGGCAGGGCACAGGGTGAAAGCTGAAAAATGGTTCGATTCCATAGTTTAAATTTAAAACTTAAGAGATATTTATTTTGAAAAATCAGTGATTGACAGAGTAAAAATTAATATTCTTTTAAGGATAACTTGATATAATTATAATATAAAAGGTTTATAAATTTAATATCAATTATTTTATTGGTAGATGCTTATGATAAGGCGTTGGTTCGATTCCAACATCATACGATTAGCTTAGCAAGGGAGAGCAATCATAAGTGGAGTTGGTTCGATTCCAACATTGAAGTTAGATTTATAAACTTTTTATCATCAAGACCCGGCGAATCCGATCTAGCCATCGGACAAACCTCGATTAGGTTGCAAACTAATTGAAAGATCGGAGTTAAGAGATAATTGTTGGCAACAATTTAAAAAGATAGTTATACAACCTAGAAGCTTTGGGATGAATGTCAGATAGACCCACAAGGTATGACGGTATAACGAAAAGTCCAAAGGCCTGGAACGGTGGGACTTAAAATATAGACTGTTACAGGGCCACAAAAGTTTATTGAGTTAATAAAAGTTGATTCAATAAACTTTTTAGAAGTAATTACTCTAAACAAGTTAGTATATATTTTTGTAAGTAAGTCACGCACCTTTAGTTATAGCGGTAGAACGCTGCCAGGAGGCAGAAGGCACCTGTTCGAATCGGGTAAGGTTAATTGATGATTCTGTTGAAGTCTGATAGTCAAAGAAACTGAAAGCAATCAAAAATTAAAAGTAAATTTAAATCCGGATTAAAAAGAAATTATTATATACGACACTTTAAAAAGCAAGTCAAGGACGTGAGACCCGTCAATTACGTAGCCAATCGTAGTTCGGTTGAAAAGACGAGCTTTAAAAAGTTTATTATACATTCAAAGATGTAGGTTCAAGTCCTGCTCAGCGCCAATGGTCGGTTAAAACCAGGATAGCTTAAAGGAATAAAAGCACTGAATGTATAATAAACTTTTTATTAATAGACGTATTAAAAAAAGTCAGTTGAATATTTTAAGTTTTAAATAATGCGAGGCGTATAGCTCAAGCGGTAGAGCTCTGTGAGAAGCGGGAAAGTTGTCGGTTCGAGTCCGGCTGTGTCTTGATAAAAATAAAACTATCAAAAATAATATGATTCGCGGTGATATTTGATTTAACGATGCGGTAGGAGTAATCGCAATATTAAAAGTACTCCCTTTAATTTAATAAAGATATATAAAGCATTTGATGTTATGCTCGTTCGAAGTTTTAATGATGAACTTAAGATAGTCATTAAGATGAGCGCAGAACGATCGGGAAACGTTCCGATGAATCCAGTGCGAGTCTGGATATATATTTTTATTAAGTTAATTGATTAATCTTATTTTAAGGTTAACTTGATATAATTTAATTTTAAATAGCTTGTTTTATAAACGAGTATTTAAAAAAGTAGTTTCATCTAATTGGTTAGGAACTCGGGAGAGCGTTTAGTTGCCGTTCGAATCGGCTTTATGATTTGGTTATCGCTTGTAAATCGACCCGTGAATGTTGGTTCGACTCCAACAACTACTTTGTTAATTTAATAGAACTAAAGGTGAAGAGCTGGCAAATCAATGGAATTAGTACTACCAACGATTTGGAATTGTAACTTCAGAAGTTCATTTAGTTCTATTAAGTTAATTTATGAAGGCACATTAGTTCCGGAAGAACTGAAGTCATGACTCAGTTGGTGTGTCACCATAAGTTAACAAGAGACTGTGCAGTACAATATGGGCATCTGGGGTCATAAACTTAGTTTGGACCTTGGCAAGCTTATCAGTCGTTTAAACATTTGTACAAGTTAACTGAACATTCGGGTATATTTTCGCATTGTGCGATCTTATATTTGAATAAATGTCTTACCAAAAATTGTTGACAAACTAAAAGTTGTTAGTTTGTTTATATAAATCAGAATTAAAATTATAAAATACATCGAATAAAAACACCTGCCTTTAAGGCGTCCAGGTTCGAATCCTGGACCTCGCATCGATGCGAGGTTGGCGGAATTGGTAGACGCGGGAGTCCAAGAAAAAGTTTATAATATTTTTATCTGATTTATATAAGCAAATAAAACGAAAGTTATATATGTTTGTCTTTATATAAGAACTAAAAATAAAAAGGATTAAAATGTCAAAATTCAATAAAACTGCCAAAGAAACTCAAAAAGTTAATAGAACTCCAAATAGTACAAATATGGCTGGTGGCGCTGCATATTCAAGAGATAGTATCAAACAAGATATCGCAACAACTATTTTATCATCAATGTTAAAAGGCGATTCGTTTTATGAGTCTGAAAAAGATAGATTACACAGAATCGAATTAATGATTTCTGACGAAAAATTATCAGAGTTTACTGCAAAAGCTATGGTGTATGCAAGAACTGTTGGTAATTTAAGAAGTATTTCTCATTTTTTAGCCGCAATCTTAGCTGAGAACGTAAAAGGTTCTACATTTTTAAGACCAGCATTAGGTAAAACTTTTATAAGACCAGATGATTTAACAGAAACTCTGTCTTTATGGAATTCAAGAAATGATTCAAACATCCCAAATGTTTTAAGAAGAGCTTTCAAAGATTCATTAGAAACTTTTGATAACTATCAACTTAAAAAATATTCAGGTGAAAAAAGATCGGTGAAATTAAGAGATGTTGTTAAAATAGCAAGACCAGTTCCAACTGAGAGAGCAAATTTTAAAGCGTTAATTGAGGGCACTTTACCAAATATTGCTACAGCTCAGACTGTAAATGCAGGGTCAACTGGTGCTGAAAGAGCGTCTAATTACAAAGCTATGCTTAAAGAAAGAAAATTAGGATATATGGCTGCATTGAAAAATATCAGAAATATATTAAATGCCGGAGCTGATGAAGAAACTATTGAAATGTTATGTTCATTATTTGAAAACGAAAAAGCTTGTTTAAATTCTAAATGTTTACCTTTTAGATTCACAGACGCTTATAGAGAAATTAAAGATTTAAATTTCGATAGATTTTTGATCAAAAAATTAATCTCAAGCGTTGAAGTTGGATTTAAAATTTCAGCAAGAAATACAGGTTTAGTTGAAGGCAATGAAAAAATAGCAATTTTGCTTGATGAGTCTGGTTCAATGTCTGGAAAACCTTTTGAAGTTGGTAAAACTTTAATGGCTGCAATGCTAACAGGGTTAAATACTGACAATGCAATCGGTTACTGTTGGTCTGATTATTCGAGAGAAGTATCAGTTAACGGATCACCATTTGATTTCATTGATAGAACAAGAACAACTGGAGGAGGTACTAACCTTGCTGGATCGTTCAAAGGTCTTATGGATTCAAAAACAAAAGTAGATGTAATTGTTATATTTACAGATATGCAACAAAACTATTTTTCTGGAGGTTACTCTGGAAACATTGATACAATGGTAGCTGAATACAGAAAAATTAGTCCAAATGTTAAAATTATGTTCTGGAACCTTGAAGGGTACGGTGGAGGCACTCCACTTAAACTTAACAAAGATATTCTTGAAGTATCTGGTTATTCAGACAAAATTTTAGAAGTTGCAGCTAAAATGTTGAAATACTCAGATGTAAATTACTTAGTTAAAGAGATTGAAGCTATCAAGCTTTAATCTTATAAATAACATATTATCTTATTCAGGAGGATATTATGTTAGACGAAAAGTTCTTTACATTTCTTAAAGAAGAGTGTATAAAAAACAAAATAGATATATTAACAGTTTATAAAGTTATTCAAATTATTAAAGATTACTTTAAAAAATAGAAAAAATTAAGTAAATTGTTGATATAATAATACATATTTTAATTCAGAATTAAAATGGTAAAATACATCGATAAAATTAAATACGAAAACTAGAGTTGCAGTTATTTGGTAACAAATAACAGACTTACCCTTGCTAAGCATAAAGTACTTCAGATTAGGTGTTGAGGTTGATTACCGGCTTTTAAGGAAAGCTGTAGTTTGCTAATTAAGAATAAATTAGATATTTTTCTGGAGAAGAAACTCTAGACTTTATATGTAACGCGTGAAGTATAAAGTAATACAGCGAAGATTTGAAATAAGATTCAATCTGTTATTTATCGTGATTTCATCTGAATTAAAATGTGCATTTTGTTACTTTTTGTAACATAGATACACAAATTTCGAAATTCATAAAAGATTTTGGAAAAAAGTGAGATTAAAAATATAAATATTATAAATAAAATAAAAAAGGAGAAACTATGTTAAGTCATTTACACACTGATAATGTAACAATTAATTATTGTAATTCAATTAATATAGAACCGTCTTCAACGTTTAGCCTTGATATGTCAAATGAAAGACAAGGCGCTATGAATGTTGAGAGCGCGTATGATTTCTCTAAAAATAATGAACTAAGACTCTGAAAATAATTTAATAAATTTTTCAAAGGGACTTAGTTTTTACTAGGTCCCTTTTTTAATGTGAAGACAAAATAGAGTATTGTAAGCCTAGGAAACTCAATACTACCAGCTCCACCTCTCTACGATGTGCCAATGAGCTGGACTTATATAGATTAAAATATTCTATTTTGCCTTTAATATTCTTTTAAGGATAACTTGATATAATTATAATATAAAAGCTAAATGGTTCAATTCCATTGTTTAATTGGTTTTTATCTTGGTTAGGTTCGACTCCTACATTAAAGTTTGGTCAAGATGAAAGTTATAGCTTTTATTTAATATTAAATTAAGGATAACTTGATATAATTATAATACAAAAATAAATTATTTGGTTTAGAAACGAAATAATGCCATACCGTAGGCTCCATATTCCATTGGTTGGTTGGAATGAGATTAGGTG
>ERZ1034365.913-NODE-913-length-15713-cov-4.830519_pt1 | contig 15713 bp, 23 predicted proteins | sample MGYA00520615_ERZ1034365 | MGnify/ENA primary metagenome ERZ1034365 (study PRJEB33736, sample SAMEA104284505) | Azolla filiculoides | biome: Urban; feature: Water surface; material: Ditch water | place: Netherlands | collected 2015-10-28 | depth 0-0.1 m ... | reverse complement strand
AAGTGTCAACTTTAGCACTTTCACCACTAGCATTCACCGCAGCCACACTCAAAACATATGATGTTCCTTCGTTAAGCCCTGCCACATTATATGAAGTCACACCTGAAGTTACATTACCTACAAGAACGCCGTCTTTATAAATATTGTAACCTGTTACTGTTGAAGCTGAAGCAGTCCAAGTTAATGTAGCTGAACCCACACCTACATTAGAAGTTCCTGCATTAGTTACAGGAGCAGCTAATGTAGAAGCAGTAACTGTTGCGCTGTAACCGCTAGCACCTCCGCTGTTAGTATCTTGTGCACGGAAATAGTAAACCTTTCCTTCCGCAAGTCCTGTAAAGGTTGCCTTACCGTTAACTGCTGTAACAGTTATAGGAGAAGTAAATGTTGACGCAAGTGAAGCCTGCACTGTAGTTTTAGTCACCCCAGCCACAACAGGAACGTTAATAGTTACACTCTTCGCTGCAGAAACAGAAGCTGTAACATTAACAGGAATAGTAGCAGAGGCTACAGTTGTAACTGATAACGGTGAAGAATATGAGCCAGCACCAGCAGCACTTAACGCAGCCACACGAACATAATATTTAGTATTTGAAGGTAAACTAGCTACAGTAGTAGTTAAGCTTTTAGTTAAAACAGTTTTAACGCCTGTAGCAAAAGTAGAATCAGTGCTGTACTGTAAACTGTAATTTGTTAAAACTTGACCATACAAGTTAGGAGTTGCAGTCCATGCTGCCACCAAGTTCGGGCCTGTAGTTGTAGCTGAAGATTTAACAGAGCTTAAAGATGGAGCATCAGGAGCCGCAACAGTAGTTACATTCAGAGGCACACTAGTTACGCTAGTACCCGCTGCATTCAAAGCTACAACACGAACATAATATGTAGTATTAGCCGTTAAAGCCGTAACTGTTGCAGCAAGCACAGTAGACGAAACGCTAACAGTTTTTACTCCTGTAGCAAAAGTAGAATCTACGCTATATTCTAAGCGGTAGCTTTTAACTGCAGTCCCGCCGTTATCTGCAGGGGCAGCCCATGTTGTTTTAAAGTTTGCAGCTCCTCCTAAAACAGTTACATTTGTAGGGCTTGATGGAGCGGAGAAAACTTTAACCGTAGTAGCAGCATAAGCTCCTGTTCCAGCTAAAGTAGTAGCAGCTACACGAACATAATATGTTGCCCCTGCAGTCAAACCTGTCAGGGTTGCAGAAACCGCAGTAGATGAAGCTGTAACTGTTTTGCTTGCGCTGAAATCAGCATTTGTGGAATATTCAACTTTATAACCTGTGACTGGAGACCCACCATTAGAAGTAGGAACCGTCCACTTGACTACTGCACTAGCAACACCTGCAGTCGCAGAAGCTGTTGCTGGAGCTGAAGCTACAGGCAAACTAGTAGCAGTAGCAACATTAGAAGCAGGAGCTTCACCCACACCGTTGATAGCGATAACACGATAATAATATGCAGTGCTGGCATCAAGAGGCTTAGCGACTGCAGTCAATACAGTTCCTGCAACTTTTATACTACCTGCGACAGTTGCAAAGTTTGCATCTTTAGAATATTCAACACGGTAACCTGTTAAAGCCACCCCGCCATTAGAAGTAGGTGCTTTCCAAGCTACTGTAGAGCTTCCAGCTGCAACTGTAGCTGTAACAGTCTGAGCTGCTAAAGGTGCAACAGCTGTAGTCGCACTTACAGCAGCAGTATAAGCAGACTGTCCTAACGCATTTTTAGCTGCAACACGAGCGTAATATTTACCGCCATCAGGCAGTCCAGAAATAATATAGGAAGGAGATAGAGTGTCTACTGTAGTAACACCTGTAGCGAAAGTAGAATCAGCACTATACTGAACACTGTAACCTGTAACTGGAGAGCCGTTCACTACGGTAGGGGCAACCCAAGAGCCTGACAATGACTTTACGCCTACCGTAAGCTTAAGGCTTGTAGGAGTTGCAGGAGCTCCGAAAGTTTTAGTAGTCACTACAGTGCTATAGGAACCAACAATGCCAGCTGAAATGCCAGCAACTTTAACATAATAGGTAGTTAAAGGCTTCAACCCTGTAACAACTTCAGTATTATCTGTAGAAACAACATTCACTGTTGAAGCAGCAGCAAAAGTAGAAGAAGTAGAATAAGTAACTTTGTAAGAGTCTGTACCATCAGTACTTGAAACCCAGTTTGCAGTTATAGTGCCATCACCAGCCGCAACAGTTAAACCTGTAGGAGCGATAGGATTAATAGTAGCTCCTAACAGACCTGAGCCAACCATGTTAGTATCTGGAGTTGTAGCGTCTGTAACTGCAAAAGCGGCTGATTCCATATTAACTACAGTGCCTAAACTCACAGCAGTAGCCGCTGCAACGGCAACCAGTTTATTCATTTGTGTTTTCGTATTATTACTTTCTTTATTATTTTTCATGATTCCCTTATCATTGTTTAATTTTAAATTGTTGAAAAGTTATGGAGGCTAGGACCCCAACCACTGAGTCCTAACCTCCATTCCCATCCCAACCTTCCACATGTGCTAACCAAAGCATTAACCTTCATTTTTAGTTTTGTTCAAGAAACTAAACTTTAAGTCTAAAATACTATCTGTAGCAAACCTTGGGATTAGCTGAGAGAAACCTTGGAGCGGCTGTGAATTACAAAACATTGCGAGAAAGGGCAAAATACGTCACGACACGCCTAACAAATAACACAAACCGCTATGCGTGCCTGCTAAAATGAAACAACTACAAAAACAAGAAACAGGAAACCCGCATGGCTAACGCAGTACGCAAAACTCTCAACTACCTAGGTCTAGTAGATGATGAACCGCACTACGAAGAAGAATATTCAGAGTATGTTACACCTGCAAGAAAAATGTCACGCCGAATTAAAGCAACAGCAGCTCATACTTTCGACACCAACCAGATTGTAACAATCCACCCTAAACAGTACAGCGACGCCAAATCAATCGCTGACAACTTCAGTCATGACATTCCAGTAATTGTTAACTTCAGTCAAATGACCGTTAAAGAAGCAAAAAGACTTATTGACTTTTGTAGCGGACTGATAATGGGACGCCAAGGACGCATCGAAAAGATTACCAACAAAGTTTTCCTACTCAGCCCATACAACATTATGGTTACAGGAGAAAACCCACCTGAAGATACAGGAACTATTGATATGCAGTTTTTCAACCAGTAAGAACTAGCCTTTAGATTTAGCTACAGCATCAGCAATAATTTTTATAGCCTCATTGTAAGAAGAATCTCCATAAGCATAAACATGCGTAACTTTTGAAGGCTTAGATGCATCTGAAGAATCTGAAGGTATAGAAACAATCTTTGTGACTTTGCCATCAATCAAATAAACAGTTACTGATAAGCCTTCGCTCTGATAAGTAACAATATCACCTACAGTTTTAAGGTTCAAGGTGGAAGCATCTTTAGCTAGTAAATCATTAATAAGATTCAACTGAGTATAGATAGTTTCATCCGCACGAGGGTCAGTAACTTTACCGTCTTCACCTACAGTCAAACGAACCATACCACTATACAGTGAAGGGTTAACTGCAACAATATTAGTCGTTGTTACACCATTAGCTTCAACATGTACTGCTTGACTGCCACCTTGAACCTTAAAAGCATCAATAGATTTAATTAGAGCGTCACTCAAAATTTTATTAGCATCTAAAGGAGCAACGCTAGAAACAGCACTGCTAGATGAAGACTCCATAGGTGCAGTAGAGCCACCAGTGGCACACCCAGACAAAGCAATAGCAGAAACTAAAGCCAAACCAACGACACGTGAAACTTTAAAACTAGACACACCTTTACTTATTGCAGACACGTTGACTTTTCCTTGAATGCTCTTTAATCATTTTAAGATAATGCTCGCCATAATTTTCAGCTATACGCTTCGTCTCAGATTTATGTTGCCAGACAAAAAATGCAACGCTAAGTGTAACTAAGCTAAATACTAGAAGCAAAACTCCAAAACCTACTTTAATTAAAACACTCATAAAATAATCTCCAATCACAATAACACTAGTATAGCATAAAAATTAGAAGCTAGCAGCAGTTGTTAACGTATGCAAGATGAGATAGCTACAATTCCATGCTATGAAAATAAATAACCCAACACTACCCCAGAAAGCAATGACAGCCTCCAAAGGTTTAACGGTGAAATTAGCAACAAGCCTATTAGCGTCTAAAGCCAAAAGCACAGCAATCAGAGCAACAACCATACTGCTAAAAGACAAACTGAACATGAGAGGCTTCTCCCAAGCAATGATGTCTACAATTATGGCTAACATCATAACAATAATACTCTGATAAGACAAACGCACAGCAGCTTCAGCTTTATTGTCACGTTTAACAATAATATACTCTAAAAAGTTCATACTTAACTTATCGGACAGGAAACCTTTCGAATATGAAAATAAAGAAACATTTCTTACACCTGTTTGCAAAACGTCAGACGCTCATGCTATAATAGAAACATAATCAAATTTAACCCTCATAAGAAATGAGAAACAAATGGCTAGAAAAGTTTGGCTGACACAGCTCACACATTTTGGAAGCTACGACCTCACTGTCATTACAGACACTGAGCACGAAGGCATCGAAGCACTGCGTGAAGAGTTTAACAAAGCAAACAAAGAGCGAGGCGACTATGCCAGCTCATACACTTATGACGAGCTCCTCAATGGCGGAGATGTTCGCTCATGGGAAATGGTTACAGGAAAAGTAGAATGGAACTAGCCTTACACTAATGGATGAACGTCCACAAGTAGACCCACGCCCTATAGAAAATGTATGGGAAGAAGGCTATTACAAAGCAATCTCTCAATACCCGCTAGAAAGCACTGTCCTGCATGATATAATATTTTGGACAGTAAGAGACAAATACGAAACTACAAACAATATTGTAACCCCATACCATTCCTATGAAGAATACTACAAAGGCTATCTTCAAGGATTAAAAGACTTAGATGACCAATCATTTTTAGAAGACATCCCACAAATATATCAATCATATGCAAACGCCATACACCACCAACAGATAGCATATTATAAAGCAAGCTTCAGAAACTGGAGAGACCTTAAACCTATAACTCTAGAATGGTAGCTTGACTACCAACACACAAAGTGATATAATTTAAATGTTATAACGACCCCATGCATGCCAGAAGTAGCCCCACCATAGTGTGGGGTTTTACTTTACCTAAAACATGGTCGATATTAAACAATCTGATATAATAAAACTTCAACACAAATAATCAAGGAAAGAAACCAAATGAAACTCATTAAAGTAAGCAGCTTTGCGGCCCTAACTTTAGCAGCAACCGTAGCATTAACAGGTTGTACAGCATCAAACACCGAAAGCTCAACAGCCTCACCAAGCACTGCCCCTTCTACATCATCAGCAGTCGCTACTGCAACTAAAGGCGACTCCAACAACTACAACTCAACAGCAGACTTAACAGTCGCACCAAAACTTACAGTCGACAAGCTAGGTAACGTTTCAGACTTACTCATTAAAGACGTTGTCGCTGGTACAGGAGCAGAAGTTAAACCTACAGATACAGTCACAGTACAATACACAGGCATAGGAGCAATCTCAGGTAAAGAGTTCGACTCATCATGGACTAATGGTGGTCAGCCTGTAAGCTTCCAGCTAAACCAGGTAATCCCAGGGTGGACTCAAGGGTTGACAGGAATGAAAGTCGGCGGACGACGCATCCTAGTTATCCCTGCATCACTAGCTTACGGCGACCAGTCACCAACACCTGCAATAGGTAACGGTGAAAGCCTAGTATTTGTAGTTGATATGATTAGCAACACTGCTCCAACTAAGTAAAACAAACATTAATATAGCCCCAGCAGGAAGTAGAATCTGCTGGGGCTATTGTTTTTTCAACCATCCTAAGGTGAAAACTTTTTAATTAACTATAAATCCCATTCATTACCAAAATCACGAGCGTAAACTCTCGGTAACTGTGGAGCCTCACTATCTGTTATAAAACGCCAAATGCTTTTATGCCATTTACGTTCAACAGCATACTTTTCGGCAGAATCTAAACTAGCAGCATAAACAATAAAGCGCACATTAGTATCCATACTCTTACCTATCGGACTCCGATAAACAATATATGAACATGTGGGTAGAATCTTTAGGCATAATAGCAGCAGTGCTAGATTTATCTATGAGTTTACCTCAAACTTTAAAAATTTGGCGAAACAAAAACGCTGAAGGAGTTAGCCTTTTCACTTGGGTCACCCTTTATACAACTTTTGCAGCATGGGCTATCTACGGTTGGCAAAACCAGATAGCGGCAACACTAGGATTCATTATAGCTGCAGCTCTTGTTGGCATTCTACTTCTACCAACAATTTTCAGAGCTAAAAAACATTCATGGTTTATAACAATACTAACCATTGCAGGTATACCCATAATACTTATACCTCTAATACTTTATGCTCCAGCCATAATTGTAACTATATTTCTTCTTTCTTTAACTTTCAACCGTATACCTCAAGTGATGAAGTCATACAAAACTTACAAAAATACAAAATATTCAAATGTTTCTTTGTTCTCATGGTCCCTAGGTTTAGCCGCTAACCTCTTCTGGCTCATATATGGTGTCTTCAGGGCAGACATAAATCTTATACTGATACCTTTAATGCCTATACTTTACGATTCAGCAATATTAACGTTTCAACTTATCGGGAATAGAAAATATAAAGATTCCCAAAAAGAAAACCCCTCCGCATAACGGAAGGGCAACTTTACAATTTTAACTTACGAACCAAACGCTCCACGTTCATAAGTAACATCAAAAATGACTACACCATCATCGACCCCGTTACGCTTAAATAAAATAACATCATTACGATTATAATGCTCACCAGCAATCATGTCGCCAAAAATAGCAGTCAAACGGTCCCAATCAGCACCCAATGTCTCGTCGATACTTAAACCAATAGGCAAAGTAAAACTATCACGCTCGCTAAGCTTTAAAAACTCTTCTTCCGTGATAACAGTATTGCCAAGACCATTACGAGTAAGGTAACCTTCATCTTCAATAAACTCACCCAAAGCAACAGTATTACCACGGACATAAGACTTAGGGGGTTTATTAGTTAAACCTTTATGCTGAGGGCATTTCTTCCAGTCAGGACGCTCACAAGGAACAGGAATGTTGCCGTCAAAAAGAAAATGAGTCATAATAAAATCTCCAAAAAATGTTACTTTATATCTAACAGAATAAGTATACAATAAACAACTAAAACCACAATAACAGTCCGATATAAAACATACTCAACCTACAAGAAAGCTTCAATCAAATGAACACTGTCCGCAACGGATTCTACTTTCTCACAGCCGCTTCAACAGCCGCCTTAATTGTAATAGGAATAGGGCTATCATTTGCTCTACTAGTACTACCATTAACATTAATACCATCAGTAACACACATGCTAGGCTTAGCTACAATACCTGCAACTATAGCCTACTATGGAGCATACTACCTTTTAGCTAAAAACGTTAAACTAAAAAGACGAACAGCTAAAAATCAATATGCGTAGCTAAAGTAACAAACCTTCTCGCTTCATAAAATTTATGCACAGGCAGACTGCTAGATAGTTGCAGCCCGACCAGACTCAGCATGGTATTTATGACACGCCGAGGAGAAACATCATGCAACCTTCTTAACATGTAAACTATAAACAACACATAAAGGAAGGCTAACCAAAATGTCTGAAGTACTAAACCACAAAATCACATACCAGATGGTGCTAAACCTAACCATCGGGCTCTTCCTCATCATTACAGCATTAATCGTTATCAATATTAGCATTGCACAGAACGCTTACGCTGTAGAAGAACTTACACAGCAGGTTCAAGAACTCAACACTACAGTTCACCAGAAAGAGATTGAAAACGAAAAACTTGCCAGCCCTGAACTGCTCAGCCAGAAAGCAGAAGCACTCGGAATGGTTACGGTAGATGTCTACAATTTCCACATGCTAAACATTGTGGACTAATTAGCATTACACACCAGCTTGCATAACATTCATAAACTTGCTATACTAGAGTTACAAGCCAAACTAAAGTAAAGCCAAATAGGCTAACAAAAAAGAAAGAGAAACCGATGGCTACAGTAACTCCAGCCTCCATAAGTAAGCAAGTCAAGCCCACCACACAGCTTCACACTTGCCACAGGTGCAACACAAAAACTGTAGATAAGTTAAGCACTAGCTTCTACACTCAAGCTCAAGCAAAAACAGCTCTCATCGAAGCAGGTTACAACCAATCGCACATCACAATAATTAAATGCGGAAACCTTGAAAATCCAACCAAGCCTTTCTTTCACGTGATTCGCAAACAAACCACCCGTGATACAGTTTCACGTAAATGCACCTGTATTAACCACCTAGGCAAACAAAAACGTCTGCACCCAACCAAGCAATCAGCTTTGAATCACGCAGTAACCACACGCTACATGAAATACAACGGTAAAGTAAAAACCTACCAGTGCCCAACAACAAACAAATGGCACATCACAACAATGCCTTCAGAACATTCATACGTTAGGTAGAGTCACCTAAACTACACTCCGATATATAAACAAATGGATTATGACCCGAGTAGCTTAACTTTAGAACCTGTAAGCGATATGAAATATGCCTTGCCTTTAGAGGCAGACTGGGACTGGCATTTAGGAAACAAACCTACATTAGCAGGATACCTTCACAGTAAATTGTCTAAACCAGACAACTATTACTTCTGGATATTATATAATGCTCACCCTGTAGGCATAGTAGGTCTTAACATCCACCCTGACCATAAACAATGGCAAACTATAATTTACCTCAACAAAACAAGCAGAGGCAAAGGCGTCAATACTTTTATTCACAAAACTTTATCTGAAGCTTTCACTCACACAGGTGTCACATTGATAGCTTCAATAGATGTAAAAAATACGGCAAGCATAAATAGCTTCTCGAAAATGCTTAACAGTCAAGGTTCAATAGTTTTAGAGCAAACATTAAAAAGAGAAGCCTGCATCTATATTTTAACTGAAGAAACTTTCACTACCAATGCAAATACAAACCAAGACATAATAGAAATAATAGTTGAACTAGGCCTAAAATAAAAACTTTATACCGCTAAACGTAAAACACGTTTGTAAGACACAATCTTCCAAATGATAATAAAATAACAAGGCAAGTACAAATAAGCCCAAGCATAACTTAAAGGCTCACCAATAGCGAAAGCATAAAAGATACCTAAACAAGCTTCCCCAACAAACAGCCACCAAGTCAAAAGGTTAGAACCGCTCAAATCTTTAACTTTAAAAACTTCAACCACCTGCGGAAGAATGATAGTCATATCAGCAAAAGCTAACAAAACAATCATCAAATCAAGACTGAAAAAACCTGCAACCATAACAGGAACTAGAGCCGCAATAAACCACAAATTATGACCTTCATTCTTTATAGTACCAAGAACATTCTCATGATGAGTCAAACGATAGAACACTACAAGCAAAGTAACTGCAAGTTCAGCCACAAAACCTAAAGCATTACTTGCAATAAGAACCAGTCACCTATAGGAAAAGCATAAACTAGCCACATGCCCCAGCTTAATACAAAAGCAGCATGCATAGTTAAACTGATACCATTAGTATCTCTAGTTTTAAACATCTGAACAATCTGCGGGATGTTAGCAATAGCCACACTTGCTAGAAGGACTATGCCAACAATATTTAAAATCAAAACCAAACCCTTAACATAAAAACAGCCTTCAATGTGAAGGCTCATATATATCACTAACAACTCCACACATTGTTACTGTGAATAAAACCTGCTATAATAAAACAATGAGTATAAACAGTCAAACGTTACATTGCCGTTCCTGGGCTGAAGGATACTACAATGCAACTACTCACACGCTTGACAAATGGAAGCTTCAAGATTTATTGTTCTCTGCAGCTAGAGACCAATACGAAAAAGTTAACAAAGCAACAATACCATATCTCGGTCAGTTAGAGTACCATGAAGGATACCTGCAAGGTTTAAAAGACTCTAGCGATGACACTGCCAAGAAAGAAATAAAAGAGACATATGATAGGCAAGCTGAATCAATTTACAACATGTGCAAAAGGGAGGCAGAAACTAGCAACAAGAAGTTTACCCACCAGGCTGTAAAATTGAACTGGTAGGCTCTCTTAAACTTTTATACTGGGATAGAAAACCTTCAAATTCAGAATACCTATACTCAAGAAACAAATTAGGAGTAGTATAACCAGAACGTACATCAACATTAGGTTCTAAAGGTGAAGAAACTCTAGCCACAATAACATTCTTTACAGCGTCAGCTTTAACAGCACTAACAGCCTCTTCTCGCCCCCACCAAGGGCTAACAACAAGTTTGTTAGCAACAGCTGCACTAACATAAGGAGCCGCAAAACTTGTACCATCCACATAACCTGTAACAACTTCGCCAGATTCATTCTTCATGGAAGTTCTCACTTCAACACCCTGAGCAAATAAACTAACACAAGAGCCACTATTACTAAAAGTCGCCCGCTGAACATTACCTTCAATAAAACTTAAACTCGCCGCACCGACAGCAACAACACCAGACACGTTAGCAGGAACTTCATTACAAGCATCAGCAACTAAATCTTCGCCAGTAACAGTGTCAACTTTAGAATTGTTACCAGCACTTGCAACAACGATAAAGCCAGCATCCAAAGCAGCCTTCACCGCATTTTGTATCCCATCAAGAAAAGGAACATCATCAATATAGCCAAAACTCATATTAATGACACCTACAGGTCCACCCTTAGGATGATTATCAACAATCCAATTCAACCCACGCACAATAGCTACAGGGTCATTCACCAAACTACAATCAGCAGTCTTAACAGGAACAACCGTCACACCATTATTTACAGCGTTAGAACCCACAACACTGGCAACCTTAGTTCCATGCCCAATGCAATCCCTAGTACCATTAATCCTATCACGAATAGCATCATAACCTACAACACTATGCTCAGACAGCCAATCATCAATGCTCACGTCAACACCAGAATCCATAACATAGACAAACACGTCGCCTTTATGTTCACCAAGCATGTTAGAATAGTCTTTATCAGCATGAGGAACAAGAAACCACAACCTTACAGGTTGCACAATAACAAAAAACATAACCAAACTGTAAACAAAACCCAACAGGCTAAAAAGCCAAACCCGCCAATCTTTAACATTATAAGACTCCCGCCTAAACAAGCTACATCCAAACACAATCAAGAAAGAAAAAATCATGCATGCAGAAACTCTACACTCTTAATATTCATAACCCACATTATATCACAATCACAAATATAAAGTAAATAAACAAAAAAATACCCACCGCTTACAATCGCATATATGATATAATAAAGCCATGCCTAACCTATATTCAACAGTAGCTGAACTCAACTACACATACGACGGCACAAAACTTGCAACAGGCTACCAAACATTCTACTTCTTCAAACAGAAATACCTCAACCACACACAACAAACGCACCCCACCTGGAAAACATTAATCTACCGCACAACAAACATCATGCCAAAATTCAACACATGGCTAACATACTGCATAGACCTCAACACTCTAAAACAAAACCCAGGATATGTACACATCATCAACCACTACAACGAACAAGCCCAAGAAGAAAACAGTCCAGCATACACTAACCCCAAAAACTTGCTAGACCTGCTCAAAACACAACCAGCACTAGCCAAAGCAATATACAAAGGAATCAGCACCAACCAAACAGAAACCTACGAACAAACACTTTTACAACTTTTAACTAAAACAAACGTTAAAAACCTCAAACACATCTACACACTCATGGCTCTACACTCCACACCAGAACAAGCCAAAGAATACCTACAACTGCCACAACACTACATAAACACTCTACTAGAAACTTAAACAGGTAAAACTTTACCGCAAGAAGCACAATACAAAGTGTTAGTCCCAACCGTGCGAACCGTAGGAACCATAATTGCCGCACAGAAAGGGCAACGCCTCATATGAGGTTCAGGGAAACTACCAAAACTATCCATACCTAAACTATCGGACATGTACACACCAAATATGCAACCTCAGCACCTATCATTACACGTATCAGCCGCAAAGATGGTATACTATTAAAACAAACAATAACAACTATTCACCTCCGATATATAAACAAATGGATTACGACCCGACAAGCTTAACGCTACAACCAATAACAGACATGCAACATGCGTTACCTTTAGAAAAAGACTGGGAATGGCATCTAGGCAACCACCCTACACTCGCAGGATACCTTCACAGCAAAATAAACAAACCAGACAATCATTACTTCTGGATATTACATAACGCTCACCCTATAGGCATACTCGGACTCAACGTCCACCCAGACCACAACCAATGGCAAACAGTCATCTACCTCAACAAAGCAAACCAAGGTAAAGGCTTAAACGTTACAATACATAAAACTTTAACAGAAGCATTCACCCATACAGGACTCACACTCATAGCATCCATAGATGTTAACAATAAACCCAGCATAAAAAGCTTCGCCCAAATGCTAGGCAACCAAGGAACAACAGTTACAGAACCTAAACTTAAAAGGACAGCACAACTGCACAACCTAACAGAACAAACATTCAACTCGACAGACAGCATCATACAAAACATTGTAGAAACAATAATAGAGTTAGACTTAACCCACCCCCAAGAGTAAAACGTTAACCCTATGTCAGGCAAAAAGAAACCCCTCACTTTGAGTGAGAGGCAACTTAAACCACGGTGTTAAAACTTAACCTTCATTCTCAACACTGTCATCATCAAAATCTGCAACCTGAAAATTCTTGTAACGTTCAGCTTCACCGTAAGTCTCAACCCAAGAGTTACTGTTATCATAACCCTCAGCTAGAACACTCTCATCAGCAAAAACTAAACGAGACCCAGCCTGAGCAGCCTTCTCAATGGCGTCACTAGCATTGTCTGCTTCAACAAAAACTTCATGACGTTCACAAACTCGATAAACACCCACAGGAGAATCCTTCTCTAAAACGATTAAGTAATACAAGTATACCACAAAACCTCCCCAAAAACAAACCCATCAGAACCATTCAATGATATACTAAACAACGAAATGAAAACAAAAGCATTCACCGCTCTCATCACAGCGGCACTCATCGGTGGTTTCGGGAACACTCTCCTCGCATCCAACCCTCAAGACCCATGGCTATTCCTATCCCTCCGCTTCCTCATCGCAGGCATAATTGTCACCTGGTGGATACCTCAATTCAAAACCCTTAACCGCAAACTAATACTCGCCAGTATACTAGAAGTAGCCAGCGTCATAACGCTAGTATTAGCACTCTCTACAATCAACGTAGCCCTCGCAACAATAGTAGGAGCATTAACGCCAATACTAAGCCTACTCATCAATAAACTCACAAACCACCAACCAGTCACCATAAAAATACTCATCCCAATAACTTTAGGATTAACAGCAACCATACTCATCGCTACAACCAACCCGCCCACACCAAACACCACAACAGGCACAATCCTCATCATAGCCTCCACAATCCTAGGACTCACAGGAAGCACACTCAACGGATGGTACGGGTCTCACACTTCACCATGGACAAGAACAGCATTAACAAACATCATAGGAGCAATAGCACTAACGCCAATACTCATCATAAACCTAACTGACACACAAGCAACCCACCCAACATGGAACATGATAATCCCAGCATTACTCGTAGCAATACTCTCAGGAATAATATCTAAAAGCTTAAACCTCTACGCTCTAAACACTCTACCCATACCAGTCGTCATGCAATCCAGCACACTATCACTCGTCACAGCCGTAACCACAGCAGCCATATTCCTAAACCAGCCAATAACAGTCAACACCATACTCGGAATTATTATAGGAACACTCTCAATCATTACCCTCATATGGGTAATGAAAAACAAAAAGCTAAACTAGCTTAACAACACTCCACCGCTGTCCCAGCAAGCAAAGCCATACGCCCCACCTATCTGATACTATTTGCTAACATTAAAAAAATATGATAAAATAGTTTCATGCCAGAAACAACCCAACCTGAAGAACCCACACCCAGCACAGCCAACTCTAAAAACAAGACCATCACAATAGCAACAAGCATAACTGTAGGCACTGCACTTCTCAGCTTCATGGCATACGCTACCATAGCTTACACAGTAGAAGCATTCAACCCTGACACAATCAAACACACTACAGTCACTGTAGAGAAAACTTTAACTTCAGAACCTGCAACAGCCACAAGCATTGAACAAGCTAAAGCATGCAACTCATACATTAAAAACACCCAACTTGACATTCCTGAAACACCTGACGAAATCATAGCTAAACTTAACACTGCAGCAAGTAAAACCTCAGACACTCAACTAGCTGACCAAATCAAAGAAGCAGCTAAAATTTATGCAGCCATGTACTCTGAAACAGAACCAGACCCAACATTAGACTACAACGCAGTACTCACACCTTTACAAACCTGCTTCAACCTTGGCGTATACCCTACAGAATAACATGAACAAAACATACCGCAACTCACTCATCGCAGGAGGACTCTCAGGACTCACTGCAGCATTCATCCTGTTTACTTTCCTCACCCCTGCAAACCCTACATTGAACCTTACTGAAACCCAGCAGGCACAAGCAGGAGCTTCCGCAAGTGCAACCCCCAGCACCGCAACTGCAAAACCTTCAAACCCTGCCAACCCAAACGCAGACCCTGCCACACCGAACAATCCAGCAAACCCTGCCAACCCAAACAGCAACAACAATTCAGGTGGTACAGAAACCCCAACTGAAAACACAGAAGGAGCACCCGTCTACGATTCAGGATGTGCCCCCAATGTTGACTACTTCCAAAAATGCTTAGAAGGATACATCAGACCAGTCATCATATTCGACCAAGTAACCCAATGCCAATACCTAGGAAACGATGCATGGCGAATCACCTACCGACTCACAACAGCGAACAGCGGATGGGCAGGCTACTTCGAAGGACCAACCAACAGTGAAGGCATCGGCTCATACACTACACAAGGAATAGGAATCGATGACGTCCAAGCAGAAACAGCAATCCCACTCCCATTCTCAGGAGTCATCTACGCAGCACCAAGCAACGGCATGAAAGGCTTCATCGAACATGTAGACTACCATGAAACAATCTACATCCCCATGCGAGACATTTGCACATGGTAAACACCTATAAATAAACTCAACCTGCCACAAACACTAATCATAGCATTCACCATCAGCTAAACCAACACTAGACTTCCAGATACTACCACTAAACAAACCCGCCATAAACCAACTATCGGGACGAATATTCATCAGGACATTCAAAGTCTATAAGAGACAGAACCACCTTATCTGTAACAGCCAGAGAACCTCCAACCCTCCACTTGCAAACCTATCGCTCCACCAATTAACATGCACAATCAACAATTACATATCACCTAATATAAGTTAACTGTAATGAAAAAGACAGTGCCACAGAGAGTACAAAAACAGTCACCCACACCAGTGAAAAAAGATACACAGACACACCCAGTCTACCATAAAAACAATACCCTGTCAACCGAACAAATATTCGAATATTGCCCAC
>ERZ1034365.912-NODE-912-length-15722-cov-4.763567_pt1 | contig 15722 bp, 22 predicted proteins | sample MGYA00520615_ERZ1034365 | MGnify/ENA primary metagenome ERZ1034365 (study PRJEB33736, sample SAMEA104284505) | Azolla filiculoides | biome: Urban; feature: Water surface; material: Ditch water | place: Netherlands | collected 2015-10-28 | depth 0-0.1 m ... | reverse complement strand
GCTAAGCGCGTAGGTATTTCAAAATCAATAGGTGAAGAGTTTATGAAAGCAGATAAAGGTAAAAAGTTTGGTAAAGGTGGTTTAGACTCAATCTTCAAAGGCAAAGAAAGCTATAGCGAAGAATTAAAAGAAGGCAAAGCCATTAAGTCTGGTAAGATTTCTCCACAGCAATATGCTAAAGGTGAAAAGATGGAAAAAGAAAAAATGAACAAAGGTGACAAAGCGCCGCCTAAAATGGCTGACATGGGTTCAATGGGTATGAAAAAAGGCGGTATGACCAAATGTATGGCTAAAGGTGGTGCAGTTAAAGCCGACGGTAAAGCCATTCGCGGTAAAACCAAAGGGAAGTTTGTGTGATGCAAACTAAAGACTATCCAGCAAAAGGCTTTCCAGCGTACCCTAATGCTAAGGGTACAAAACCAGCGAAAACAAAGAAAAAATAGGTTAACTTATGGCGGCAATAGAAGATATTTTAGCTCAGGCTAACATTACAAAAGACGTTCCTGTAGAAGAATCTATAGCGCAGGCTCTTGCCGCCGCAAAGCTAGGTAAGTCAGGCTATAAAATGCCTGACTCTACCCAAATAGCGGCTATGGAAAAGCAGTTTGTTCCGGGAATTAGGGAAGAGTACGAAAAATATTTTGATAGCTTAATCGATGCGGCTAAAGCGCAGTATGGGCCTAACGATATTAGCGTAGCTGAATATGTAGCTATGAAAGCTATATGGAAAAACTGGTCGTCTCAAGCTAAAAATTTATCTATAAACAGTGTAGATTTATCAAAATCCGGTGGTAAAACTACCCAAGATTTAATCAATCAAAGAAAAGCGGTTGAGCAGTTTCTTACTGACCAAACAAGCAAAATCAAAAATGAAACCGCTACACACATCACCGCAAGTAAAGAGCTAACCGCCGCTAATACACTTCTTTACGGTGCAAAAGGCACAGCAGAAACACCTGCTAAAGGTAGCTTAGCTCAGCTATATAATGGGTATCAAGCTCAACTAAACGACCCCAAAAAAGCAGCCACCGCAAAACTTAAGCTATATGGGAAAGGGGGAGACGAGAGCAACCCTGCGGCAGGTTCCGTCGCTTATAAATACAATGAAGCAATATCGAAGCAAAAACCTGTAGCCTCAAATGTCGCAGGTATGACTCCTTTAGACGATATTATTTCTAATTCAATATCATCATATATAAATAAAACTTTTCCTAGTTACTCAAACTTTTTGTCTGGGGTCCCTGAACCAAAAGCAGGTGAAGCCCCAGTAGACCCTACTACTACTAAAGTAGCCCAATACCTTGCAGAGTATAAAAAAACAGGAGCAATGCCTGGTGATATAGATAGTGCGCTTATAGGACAAACCCAAAAAGCAATCGATGAGTATGAGCAAGGGAAACTAAAAGTTTCGCAAGAAGCCGCAAAAAAACTAGCGGATCAGAGCGCGGCGTCAATAGGTAAAACTAGAGGTGATATCACTAGCTATAATGCCTTGCTTGACGAAGCAAGAAAAAAAGCACCTGCTGTGGCTGACACTACATCAGACTTATTAAATAAAATGAAAGGTACAGTGCCAATAGGTACAGCGCCAACAGGTACAGCGCCAACAGGTACAGTGCCACCAACAATGCCTAATTTTACGCCCCCACCCAAGCTAGGACTTAACCTGTCTAACGATTTTAACACGCGTATGATTCAGCAAGATTTGGCGGCGCAACAACAGCTACGGAACCCAGGTACTTACGCCTCCGGTCAGTTTGACCCATTCTTCAGCGGGTTTTTAAACTCAGCATCCCAGTTTTCTACACAACCGTCTAATGTAAATGCTGATGGGTCTTTTACTGGTGGTGCTTTGTTTAGACCAAACTCAGGTATAGGTTTTGGGTTTCAAAACGCTTATGACGCAGGCCTACCAACAGGTGCGGCAGCAGTTACAGGAGCAGCGGCGGGTGGTTATATGGATGCTCAATCAGTAGGCCAAAATAACCAAGCTCTACAGAATAACCAACTAGGGCTAGCGTCTATCCCTAATATGTCGCAGTACACTAATTACACAAATAACCCAGGTATGACATCTCCTACGCAAAATACAGATGATGGTGGTGTAGGTGGTGTATCTGTTCTAGGACAAACTAACCCAGTGTGGTAACAAATGGCTACATCAGGAACAACTATATTCAATCCCGATTTATCTGAAATATTTGAAGAAGCCTTTGAGCGCCTCGGATATGACAGAAATGGTATGCCTTTTGAGTTGCGTAGCGGGTACGATTTAAAGACCGCACGGCGTAGTCTTAATCTGCTTTTAGCGGAGTGGGCTAATAAAGGTATCAATCTTTGGACTGTGGATTCTGGTGAGATTCCTTTAATTGCAAACCAAGCTACTTATGACCTACCTAATGATACTGTTGATGTTGTAGACCATGTTATTCGTCAGTATGACGGAACGCAAAACCAAACGGATATTACGATTAACCGTATCTCTGTTATAACGTATTCAACGATTCCAAATAAGTTAACTACTGGTCGTCCTATTCAGGTCTATGTAGATAGAAAAACAACAACTCCCACAATTACTGTGTGGCCTCTACCTCAGACATCAGACACTTATACGTTTGTGTATTGGAGACTACGTAGAATGGACGATGCAGGGTCACCTGCAACAAACACAGTTGATGTACCATTTAGATTCTATGAGGCAATAATAGCGGGGTTAGCGGCTAAATTAGCACTTAAAAAAGCACCAGAGAGCATTACCATGCTCAAGGCTTTAGCTGATGAAGCGTTTGATTTAGCGGCGGCTGAAGACCGCGAGAGAGCACCAATTCGTATGGTGCCTAGATTTACGGACTACAGATAATGGCTGTTCCATACGCTAGAGGTCGCAAATCATTCGGTTTTTGTGATAGATGTGGCTTTCGTTGTAAGCTCGATAAGATGCGTAAGCTGGTCATTAAAGGCTCTTTAGTTGATATTAAAGTTTGCGAAGAGTGCTTTGAACAAGACCAACCACAGCTTCATGTAGGCGAGCAACCTATGTGGGACCCACAGGCATTGCAATTTCCACGCCCAGATAATACTATACCATCAACGAGAGGGTTATTTGGCTGGTATCCAGTCGCTTCTCAAACAATTCAATCTACACTAAACAGCGTCACTATCGGAGGCTAAAATGCCATTACCAGACCCAAGATTAAAGATTCCACCTACAAAAACTAACATGGTGCAACCAGCACCACAACAAAACGTGAACACGCCTAAAGGTCCTATTAACCCAAATATTTCACCGATTGCGACACCAACATCAGCAACATCGCAGATGCAACCACAGCAGGTACCACAGATGAAAAAAGGCGGGTCAGTTAAATGTATGAAAGCTGGTGGTGTTGTATCAGCAGACATGAAAAAATCTGGTCGTAACTTAGCGCGTGTAGCTAATCAAAAAAGCGGCAAATCTGCTAAAGTCAGTTCAGCACCTGTTAAAAAAGCAGGGCCTGTAATTGGTAAAACTAAACGCGGATACGGAGCAGCTAGACGTGGATAAAGTTAAATATGACAATATTAAACCCGTTCCTGTCCCTAAAGCTAATGGTTACCAAGACCAAATGAAAGGGGTAAAAACGTCGGGTGTTAAGATAAAAGGCGCAGGTGCAGCTAAAAAAGGCTTCACCGCTAGAGGTCCTTTGGGCTAAGGGGTATTCTTTGAATTACTCAGAATTAAGTGCGGCGCTTGTCGCATACACCGAAAACACAGGGCAAGACTTTGCCGACAACATACCTACGTTTGTAAAACAGGCAGAAACGCGCATCTATAATACGGTGCAACTCCCTGCCCTGCGAAAAAATGCGACTGGGGTTATTACAGCAAATAACAAGTATCTATCAGCACCTCTTGATTTTCTTTCTGTATTTAGTTTGGCTGTCATTGATACTACTGGTGAGTATCAGTATTTACTTGATAAAGACGTTAACTTTATTCGCGCCGCATACCCAACACCTACATCTACGGGGGTACCTAAATATTACGCTATATTTGGACCACGATCTGACAATGCAACAGAATTATCGTTTATTTTAGGACCCACACCAAACGTCGAATATAATGCTGAACTACATTACTTTTACTACCCAGAGTCTATTGTTACTGCCGGAACTACTTGGCTTGGCGATAATTTTGATCCTGTCTTACTATATGGGTCGTTAGTTGAAGCTTATACCTATATGAAAGGCGAAACTGAACTGCTTACTCTGTACAATCAAAAGTACACTGAAGCTCTAGGTATCTTAAAAGAACTTGGTGATGGTAAACAACGTCAAGACGCTTATCGTTCTGGTCAAACTAGAATTGCGGTTAAATAGGAAAAGTTATGATTACCCAATGTTTATGTAATAGCTTTCGAGAAGAACTGTTTCAAGGGGTTCATAACTTTTCCGCTGTTGGCGGAGACGTTTTTAAAATAGCTCTCTACACTGATAACGCACAGATTGGGGCTACCACAACAGCTTACACTGTATCGGGAGAGGTTTTGGCTACTGGGTACACTACAGGCGGTGAGATACTTACCGGACAATCTATAACCGTAGCACAACCTCAAACTGGACCACAGACATATATTACGTTTGATAATGCAGAGTGGACTGGTACAGATATAGTAGCGCGGGGAGCTTTAATATATAATAGCTCTAAGTCAAATAAAGCAGTTTTGGTTCTTAATTTTGGGCTTGATGTATCCGCAACTGACGGGGTTTTTACAATTACAATGCCTGTAGCAGCCCCAAACACGGCTCTAATATGTTTTTCATAATTAACTAGGTAATAAATATGCAATCAGAAAAAATCAATCCTGTTGACGTTAGTGGCGCTGAGATTGCTCGCGCTGGTGATATGCAGGAACAAATCAAAGTTAAAGGTCACTACGATGTAGTTTGCGTAGGCTCAGATGGTGCTACTAAATGGGTAGACGCTATTGAAAACCTAGTAGTGACTGTAGGTAAAAACGACTTATTAACTCAGTATTTTAAAGGTACCTCTTGGACAGCAGCTTGGTATATGGGTCTTGTTGATGGTGCAACGTCACCTACTTATGCTGCGGGTGATACACTTGCTTCACACGCTGGATGGACTGAAAGTACAGCATACTCTGGTACTAATCGTATTACGGTTGGGTGGGGTTCTGCTTCTGCTGGCTCACTTTCATCTACTTCAACAACCTTTAGTATCAATGGTACAGCCACTATTGCTGGTGCTTTAATGTGCCAAACTCAAACACGCGCTACAACAACGGGTGTGCTTTATTCAGCAGGTAGCTTTACTGGTGGTAACCGTAGTGTTGTTTCTGGTGACTCGCTACTCGTCACATTCACCGCAAGCGTTTAGGAGATTATCATGGCTGCAAGTTTTAAAGTAGGTCAAGAAGTTAAAGTAGTGAGTCCTGTACCACAAGGTTTAGTTAGCGCGTTAAATGTTAATCAAGAAGGTGACATTCAGTATTTAGTATCTTGGACTGACGCAAATAAAGTATCGCAAGAACGCTGGTTCTCAGAAGACGATTTAGTCGAGGTATAGTATGGCTTTAGTAATAGCTGATAGAGTTAGAGAGACATCCACCACAACTGGTACAGGAGCTGTTACATTAGCAGGTGCGGTTACGGGCTGCCAAGCTTTCTCATCAGCTATTGGTAATGGTAATACAACGTACTATACAATCGCAGACCAAGGCGGTCCTAACTGGGAAGTAGGTCTTGGTACTTATAGCTCATCGGGTAATACCTTAGCGCGAACAACGGTGTATTCATCTAGTAACTCAGGTAGTTTGGTTACGTTCACTGCTGGGGTTAAAGATGTGTTTGTGACGCTTCCATCACAAGTAACAGTACCTATTGCAAGTCCTACATTTACAGGGACAACAACCATTGCAACAGTAAGTGCAATGACACTGGGTGGTAACTTAACGGGCGGTGATTACTCACTGACTCGAACAATGTATAAAGATACGGGCTGGGTTTACTACAACAGCAGTACCACAGCGGCTTTAGATTTTACTAATGGCTCTCAGCAACGCTGGGCACCAACGGCATCAAGCAGTCCTACGCTCTCAATCACAAACTGGCCGCCATCGGGTAACTTAGGTGAGCTTTTAATTGAAGGGGTTAACTTAGGTGCGGCTGGTACGATTACATGGCCAACGATTAATTGGATTACATCAACTGGCGCGACAACGACTACGTTCTCATCTAACGGTGTGACTTTGCAAACATCGGGTACAGACTGGTGTTTACTTTGGACGCGTGATGCAGGTACAACTATCTATGGCAAGTTTGTGCGATGAGTATGTTATCTAGATTTGCTACGTTGGGTGCTGGGGTAATTACTGACCCTTATTGGGCAAACGTAATCTATTTGCTTGTGGGTAATGGCGCAAACGGGACTACAACTAATATTATTGATTCATCTAATCTAAATGCTACGTTGACACGGTATGGAAGCCCAGTAATAAGCACTGCACAAAGTAAATTTGGGTCTGGTAGTTTATATGTAAACGGAAGTAGTTATGTATCTGGACCAACTATACCTAGTTATGCATTACCTGGAGATTTTACAGTTGAGGCGTGGGTATATATCAATGTTTATCAACCCGGACCTTTATTAGCTATAGGAACTTACGATAATGGAGTTTGGTTAAGGTCACAACAGGGAACAGAATGCTGTATAAACGCCACATTTTTTTCGTTACCTGCTTCGTATGATTCAATATTTCCTTTAAATACTTGGCTTCATATAGCGATAACAAGGTCTGGAACAACAGGTCGATTATTTGTTCAGGGTATCCTTAAGTCAAGCATAACTGTTAGCGGCACAGTTAATACAACGGGTAAGCCGGTAGTTATAGGGGTATCTCCGCATGGTCCAACCGAATATACAAATGACTACACTTATGATTTTAGAGTTACAAAAGGCGTAGCTAGATACACAGCCAACTTTACACCACCAACAGCGGCATTCCCAACCAGTTAAAGGTAAGTTATGAAAATAGCCATAATTGAAAACAACATAATCACAGCGCATGGCGAGCATACAGAGGTATTTCCTAACGTATCGTTCCCGCAAGAAGGGCTTGATTTAATGTGGGCGCAGGAGCGCAATGCGTATCAAATACAGTCAGACAGAACACGCTTACCTATTCAAAAACTTACCTCAGCTGAGCCGTATATTGAAAATGGCGTAGTGTATGACGTAATTGTTGAGAATAAAACGCAAGATGAACTTGACGCTGAAACAGCACAGAAAGCCAATGAAATCCGCTATAGACGCAATATGCTACTAACACAATCAGACTGGACACAATTAGCTGATGCACCTGTAGACAATTTAGCGTGGGCGGTTTATCGCCAAGCACTTAGAGATATTACCTTGCAAGCAGGGTTTCCTTTCGCTGTAGATTTCCCAGCAGCGCCATAAAAGTATGTTTGGGTTAGTAGCCTTTGCAGAGTATCCGATTGCACTGCTACCCAATAGTGGTCCAATTATTGTTGAAGTTGGTATCACTGAAACACTAACGGCTACCGATGCGTATATAGGCTTAGACAACCACGCTTATTTAACAGAGAGCGCCACTGCGTCAGATAGTCTATCTGGCGGTATTAACTATGTTGTTTCAGTATCTGAATCAGTCACTGCCTCTGATGTATATCAAACTCCCTTTGATGAAGTAGCAAGTTTATTTGGTTTTACACCATTTGCCGCTGCGCCGATTGCCGGTCTTACGATTGTCCCTAGTACGTTCAAAGTTGTTGACCTCAATGAAACGCTTACCGCAAGTGATAGTTTTGATGTACTTATTGAATACGGAGCGTCTGTTTCTGAATCAGTAACAGCGGATGATTCTTATGCTGGGTCTACTCCAATCAATAGAATGGATGTGTCTGAGACTGTTATAGCATCTTCTATGGTTGACGGTATATCGGGTAATATTGGAAGCATTGAAGAGACACTAACAACAGATGATGTCTTTGCTTCTATAGGCACATCACGCGCAGACCAACCAGAAGATTTAACAGCAACCGATAGCAGTGTAGGTGCATTAGCGCAGTCAGCACCAGTTGTAGAGACAGCAACACCTACAGATGAGTTCACCAATACATTTAATCGAGTTGGGTTAATTACAGAATCTGCGCCTGTTACTACCGTATTTAGTTCAATTAGTGGTACTCAACTAACGCTTACAGAAAGTGTTTCAGCAACTGATGTGTTTGATAACGGTACACCGTTTGATGTGAATGTCGTTGAATATGGCACACTTGATGATGTGTATGAGTTTGCTTCAAATACTTACTTAGATATTACTGAGCCTGCAACCGCTTCTGACGATTATACAATAGGTGTAGTGCCTATATTGGGTTATGTCGTTGAGACCTTAACCTCAACTGATGCATATAGTGCATCGGGTAGTACCTATAATGTTACGTTCTCTGAAAGTGTTACCTCTGCTGATTTATGTACAGCTTCAGGTTCAACATATTATGTAGCGGTATCTGATACCGTAATTTCAACAGATGCGTACACAGTAAGTTTAGAATATATTTCAGCGTACGAAGAGATATTAACAGCACTTGCTTCTGAGGCAGGGGATGTATCGAAACCTGTAACTCTTACCGAGACAGTCACGTTATCTGATAGCTACGCTGTAGCGGCTTATTTATATGCATATATCGATTCTCCGGTAGTTGCTGATGACGGTTATAGTGCAGCGGGAAGTACATACAATGTGTCTGTATCCGCCATAGGTGATGCACAAGATGCTTATTATCCAAATGGTACATCTAATGTGTTTGTTATTGAAACGCTCATTGCAACAGAAGGTACCTTTGTAGGACGCTTACTTTGGGAAAATATTGACGACACGCAGACTGCAAATTGGGGTAATATATCTACCACACAAACTGCCAACTGGACATCAATTACCACAACACAAACTCCTAATTGGGGTCCAATTAATACATCGGGTTAAAAACATGACAACATCATATACAACACTATTAGGCTTTGCCCTACCTCAGACAGGTGACCTAAGTGGTACTTGGGGCGACGTCGTAAACGCTAGCATAACTCAGCTTGTTGAAGACTCTGTTGCAGGGGTTGCTACGACTTCTGTTGCTTCTGGAGATTGGACACTGACGACTACTGGGTCAGGGGCAGACAATCAAGCTAGAAAGGCTATTCTTATCCCTACAGGGTCTAGCGGAACTACACGCAATATTAACGCTCCTAAGTCTTCTAAGGCATATTTTGTAATTAACAGCTCTACAGGCTCTGTTGTTGTTCGAGGCGGTCCAACTACACCTACAACAGGTGTAACAATTACAGCAGGTTCTCAAGCCATTGTTGCTTGGAACGGAAGTGACTTTGTTAGTTTAACCTCTGCTGTCTCTGGATTCCTACCAACCACTGGCGGCACGATGACGGGGAACATTACGTTTGCGGCTAGTCAAACTGTCGATGGTACAAACGGGATAGGGTATATCAACATCCCTCAAAACAGTCAATCAGCGGCTTATACTCTTGTAGCTGCTGACGCAGGTAAGCATATTTTCCACCCATCAACTGACGCTAGCGCTAGGACGTTTACTATCCCTGCTAACAGCTCTGTAGCTTATCCAATCGGCACAGCAATCTCTTTTGTTAACATGACTTCTCAAGTAGTCAGTATTGCCATCACAACAGACACGATGTATTTAGCTGGCACAGGCACAACAGGTACACGCTCTCTTGCGCAGTACGGCACAGCCACAGCGTTAAAAATGACATCGACAACTTGGATTATTTCCGGTGCGGGGTTGACCTAATGAGCGGGATTCAACAAATGCTAACGGGCGGGACTTATAAAGCTCCTGGACCTACTACTATTGGTCAAGCCTTTGGTGGCGGCTTCTACGCGGGTAAAATCAACGTTTCTGGTACACAGTATTACTTAATTGTCGCTCCTAAAGCATCGGGTGAAAATTCAAGTAGAACATGGGGAACGGATGGTGTGACGACAGGAATAACATCGGTTATAAATGGACCTACTAATTCCGCGTCATTAGCCGCACTTGGTGCAGCTTATCAAGCTGCTGTGTACTGCGAAGGACTTACGATAGGCGGTTATAGTGATTGGTATCTACCCGCTAAAAATGAGCTTGAAGTGCTATATTACTTCTTAAAACCTACGACAACAGCTAATGACACAGCAAGCGGCTCAAATGCCAACGCGGTTTCGCCAGAACCAATAAGCACCAATTACACTAGCGGCTCACCTGCTCAAACCAGCGCAGGTATTGGATTTAGAACTGGCGAAACGGATGCGTTTTCCACTGGCAACTATTGGTCTTCTACTGAGGGCAGTGCTAACAACGCATGGTTACAGGGCTTCCATAGTGGACTTCAGTCCAACGGCGGTAAGGCCAATGCTATGTATGTCAGAGCTGTTCGGAGAATCGCTGTGTAAACAGCGTTAATTAAACAGGAAAACAATTATGTATATTCAAATCACAAACATTGACGCAAACACTGGTATTCTTTGCACAGAAGCACCTATGCGCACAGGGCCAGTATTACCAGAAGTCAAAGGCTTTCAATTCATCTTTGCTAAAGAATCAGCTTATCCAATTGATACAAACGCTGACGGTTCTTATGCTGAAATGCCGCTGTACTATGGAACGTGTGACGATGACGCAGATACATCATTAACTGGTGTTGTCAAAGTGCTTTCAGAAGTTGAATTTAACGCAGATAAACAAGCAGAACATCAAGCCAGAAAACCTTATCCGTCATGGGTAGGGGATATTGATACATTGTCGTGGCAACCACCTATGCCTTATCCGCAAGATGATAAAAGCTACTACTGGGACGAACCAACCGTATCTTGGAAAGAATTTACACCAGTGAAGGAGATAGACAAATGAGCAAACTACTTAAAGCATGGAACTACTTAACGGCTCGTTTAAAAGAGCCTTCTACGCACGCGAGCGTGGCAGCCTTAGCAACGATGGCGGGTATGAATATTGAGGCTGGTCCTATCCATGATGGGTTAACTGCGGCTGGTGTTGTGTTTGGTATGATTGGGTTATTTGTATCAGAAGGCAGCTAGTATGAGCGAATACTTTAAGCCAGAAGAATTTGAGTGCCACTGCGGGTGCGGAGAGAAAGACGTAAACCCAAAGCTCGTTGACTTGCTAGACCGCATCCGAAAATCATTTGGTAAACCGATTACTATCGTGAGTGGTAGACGATGCAAAGCACACAACACTAAAGTAAAAGGCGCAAAAGACAGCCAACACATACTCGGCAACGCAGCGGACATTAAAGTAAAAGGTGTTGAACCACGCGAGGTTCAAGAATACTTAATGAAGCATTTTGATGACGATTGCCGAGGTCTTGGACGCTACAATTCTTTTACACATATTGATGTTCGTGATGGTAAAATTGCACGTTGGAATGGATAAATAAAGGTGAACTATGCCACTTAAATCGATAACTTTTCGCCCTGGGGTATCTCGTGAAGGGACTAATTATGCCAACGAGGGCGGTTGGTACGCCTGCAATAAGGTAAGATTTCGCTCAGGGTTTCCTCAAAATATTGGCGGGTGGCAAAAATTTAACTCTAACAGCTACACAGATGTATGTCGGTCACTAAGAAACTGGACGTCGATTATAGGTAATAACTATACAGGTGTAGGCACAAACATTCGTTTCTTCATAGAGTTTAGCGGGACGCTTTACAACATCACGCCATATAGACTTACTGTTTCCCCTCTTACCCCTGCTAACCCCCTAAGTCTAACTTCAGGGCAAACGACTGTGAGCATAACTTATGCTAATCACGGTGCGTCTACAAACGACTATATTTTAATCTCTGGTGCAGTGATGACCACTAGCGGTGTACCCGCAGCGGAGATTAACACCACTCACCAAATAACTGTACTAGACACAAGCACGTTTACATTTCGAGTAACAACCCCTGCTACAACAACGGCTTCAGATGGTGGGGCAGTTATCGTATTAAAATTTGAGGCCTCTGCGGGATTGCCTATTAACGTAATTGGGCTTGGTTGGGGTACAGGTACTTGGGGCAGAAGCACTTGGGGTAGCGCGGTATCTTCAGGAGGCGCAGTACAACCTTTGGGGTATTGGACACAAGATAACTACGGGCAAGACTTAGTGATAGCCCCCACCAATGGTGAGATTTATTATTGGAAAATAAGTACAAGTGTTGCAGGTTCAGGTACCCCTGCGGCTGAAGCAGTTAAACTTAGCTCCCTTTCTGGTGCTGCGGATTGCCCCACAACTGTTACAGGAATTATCACCACAGACGAAAACCACGTAATGGCACTTGGATGCAATGCAATAGGTGAGACAACAAAAACCCCTATGCTTATACGCTGGGCAGACCAAAACAACCCCGCACTTTGGACGCCAAGCATAACTACTTCAGCGGGTGGGTATAAACTTACTTATGGCGACACTATTGTTACAGCCATTAAAACGCGTCAAGAAACACTTATCTTTACCGATAGTGCGCTGTACGGTGCACAGTACGTTGGGACGCCTTTTACTTTTAACTTCCAACCACGCTCAACTAATATCACAATAGCGTCACCCTTTGTGGCTATCTCGGTTAACAACATCACCTATTGGATGGGACATAAAAAGTTCTTTACCTACAACGGTACAGTTGAAACCCTACCTTGCTCACTTCGCCAGTACATATTTGACGACTTTAACTTTGCTCAAGAAGCGCAGACGTTTGTTGGGTCTGTTGGTGAATTTAGTGAAATCTGGTGGTTCTACTGCTCAGCTAATGCAGTATCTCCCGATAAATATGTGGTTTACAACTACCAAGAACGCATCTGGTACTACGGGACTATAGACAGAACAGCTTGGATTGACTGTCCACAAAGGTCTTACCCTATTGCTGCAATAGACGGAAATCTGATATACCAGGAGAATGGACTAGCTGATAACGCGACAGGAACAGAATTACCTATAACCGCCTTTATTCAGTCAGCGGATTTTGACCTTGATGATGGGGATCATTTTACATTTGTTAAACGGCTTATTCCTGATATTACGTTCTCAGGGTCTACAGATACCACCCCTTCTGTTACAATGAAACTGTATGCTAAAGACTTTCCGGGCGGTCCATACAACCAAGAAACTGACGAACCTATTACGCGGACAACAGCAGTGCCTATTGAAGAGTTCACACAACAAAAATGGTTACGGCTACGTGGGCGCCAAATAGCGTTTAGAATTGAAAGCGAATCTACAGGTACGCAGTGGTCACTTGGCATACCGCGACTTGATTTAACTCCTGATGGCAAAAGATGACCTATGGCTTCAAATAATATACAAGTACCCATTTTACCCGTACCTCCAGTACAATATGACCAAAACTGGGCGAATCAAGTGGTGCGCATCCTTAACTTTTATTTCACTGCTCTACAGAACCCAGGTCCCATGCGGGCTACAACCATCACATTAACCGATTTACCCACCAGTAGCGCGGGACTCGCATCAGGGTCTTTGTGGAACGACAGTGGCACAGTAAAAATAGTATAGGAGCAGTCATGCACAGCGTCGCCAATAAATTAGCACAATATGGTCGTGGAGGTGATGACACACTAGTCCACATGAATAAGGCAGAAGTGGCTGGGCTTAATGCGCTTAACCATGTAGTAAACAATCGCCCTCTCTCAAAAAACCCAGTAACAGGTATGGCCGAAGCGATGGACTTAACTGACATCCTAGCAGGTCTTGGTATTGGTATAGCTGCCGTTCTTACAGGCGGCGCGGCTGCCGCTGCCGCTCCTGCTCTTTTAGGTGCTACAGCGGGTGCGGCTGGTGGCGCTGGTGCTTTAGGTCTTGGCGCCCTTGCTGGTGCCGCTACAGGCGCAGGTCTCAATGCAGGTAAAGCAGCTATTAAAGGTGACCAAGATATTGGTATGGCAGCAGCGTTTGGTGCTGGGTCTGGTGCGCTTGGCGGTCTAGGTGGAGCTGCGGGTGCAGGTAATGCGGCAGTGGCAGAAGGTACAGGTAATGTAGCGGCGCAAAACATAAGCAACGTAGCCAAAGATGCTATTACTCCAGGGCTAACGGATAGTGCTACTCAGGGTTTAGGGAATCTAGCACCAACAGCAACACAAACTAACCTGCTAGGTGACGCATCTAAATTGATAACACCTGACTTTGCTACCTCAACCGTACCTCCAGTTGATGGTGCAGGTTTTTCAGGGCTTCCAGCAGACTTAGCTAAGTCCGATCAAATATTGGCTAACACAGGTAAGCTTACTGGCGCTGCTCCTGTTAATTTTACAAACGCTCCCGCAGATTTAGCTAAAGCGAGTGAAATACCAACAGTAGAAAAAGTCTATAACCCAGACCAAAAACCTGGCGAATTGGACGAGTTAGTATCTTACAACACCCTAGATACAAACCATACAGGCCTACCCTACAATAACCCAACCTTAGCTAACCCAAACCCATCTTTTGGTGATGCTATGAGCCAAAGCTTTACTGGCTTAAAAAACACCGTAATGAACCCAGGGCAACATCAGGGGTTACTCACAGCACAGTTAGGTATGGCGGGGCTTGAAGACAGCTATAAACAACAAGGTTTAACTGAGCAAGCAGGTGCAAAACAAGCAGCGGATATTGTTGGGCAATATAGAAAAGCGGGGATTATGCCCAGTGAATTACCCAAAGGGCTAACCGATATTGCTAATAGAAGAAAAAGCTTTGCTGCTGGTGGTACGATTCGTGACGTTCAGGGTTTAGGTGCTATTCCGTCTGGTTATATTAACCAGCAGCCCATGTCCAATTTCTACCCACAGAGCATGATGCCACAAGCTCAACCTCTGCAATCCACGCAACCTATTCGCCATGAAGTTATTGGGTATGCTGATGGTGGACAAGTCGGTTACGGCTACGCTGAAGGTGGTGATGTTGGCGGCGGTGATGAAGGCTTACTACATGGACCAGGTACAGGGCAAAGTGATGGAATTGCTGGTTTGATTGAAGGTGCGCAAGGTCAAGAGCCTGTACGTTTAGCAGACGGTGAGTTCGTGGTTCCAGCAGACGTGGTGTCTGCGTTAGGTGATGGTTCTACTAAAGCTGGTGCACAAGCACTCTACGATATGCTCGATAGAATCCGTCAACAAGCTTATGGGCACATACAACAAGCGAACCCTGTAGAACCTCAATCTGTAATGCCTGTGTAGTATGCAACTTATCTACTGCGAAAACATTAGAGAGTCTTGGGATTTTATCCGTAATGCTTTAGAATGTCTCATAATTAAAACGAATACCGAAAGTTGGATTCCTGAAGATATTTACATGGCGGCTGTATTAGGGCAAGCCAGAATCTACAGGACTCCAGACGGGGTTATCGTATTCAAACTGCTTACAGACGAGTTGACACATGAAGTTTCGTTATTCGTATGGGCTGCCTATAGTTTAGAAGGTGAGGCTTTAGTTAAGTATCACCAAGACGTTGACACCATAGCCAGAGAGTTTGGTGCAAGCAAAATATCATTTACTTCCTCCCGTAGAGGTTGGCGCAGAGCCATAAACAAAATACCTGGGTGGAGAGAAGGCGAAACCATTTACGAAAAGAGGATTTAATTATGGGCGGTTCATCAGTACCATCAAGCACTACGCAGACCACAATGCTCGACCCAACCCGTCA
>ERZ1034365.910-NODE-910-length-15741-cov-3.216675_pt1 | contig 15741 bp, 12 predicted proteins | sample MGYA00520615_ERZ1034365 | MGnify/ENA primary metagenome ERZ1034365 (study PRJEB33736, sample SAMEA104284505) | Azolla filiculoides | biome: Urban; feature: Water surface; material: Ditch water | place: Netherlands | collected 2015-10-28 | depth 0-0.1 m ... | reverse complement strand
GAACTGGCCGACAAGGAAGCCGCTGAGTTGAAAGTGCTCGAAACCTATCTGCCGGCACGCCTCTCGGCCGAAGAAGTCACCGCCGAAGTCCGGGCCATCGTCGCGGAACTGGGCGCCAGCGGCCCTGGCGACATGGGCAAGGTGATGGGCGCAGTCAAGACCCGCCTGGCGGGCAAGGCCGACATGGGCCAGGTCAGCGCCGCAGTGAAAGCCGCACTGGCAGGCTGATCGGTCCGAATGCCTTTGCACCGGTCGTCCCCGCCTGCGCAGGAATGACCGGCTCAATACCGGGTTTTCAGGATCCAGCCACCTTCATGCGATTGACCAGGATCGAACCCACCGTCTTGGCGCCGTAGTTGTAGGCATCGGCCCCCACGGCCTCAATGCCCTTGAGCATGGTTTTCAGGTTGCCGGCAATCGTGATCTCGTGCACGGGGTAGGCAATCTGGCCGTTTTCCACCCAAAAGCCGCTGGCGCCACGCGAGTAGTCGCCGGTCACGTAGTTCACGCCCTGCCCCATCAGTTCGATGACGAACAGTCCAGTGCCGAGCTTCTTCAGCATCGCATCCAGATCGTCTTCAGGTCGGGTCAACCGGGACGTCATCGTCAGGTTGTGCGAACCACCGGCATTGCCCGTGGTCTGCATGCCGAGCTTGCGCGCCGAATAAGTGCTTAGAAAATAGCCTTCCACCCGGCCGCCTTTCACCACCGTGCGCGCCTTGACGCGCACGCCTTCGTCGTCAAACGGCGAACTGCCCTTGCCGCGCAGGATGAACGGATCTTCCTCAATGTCAATGTGCTTCGGAAACACCGGCTTGCCGAGCGAGTTCAGCAGGAACGTGCTCTTGCGGTACAGCGCACCGCCGCTGACGGCCTGCACAAAACCGCCCAACAGGCCCGCTGCCAGCGGGGACTCGAACAGCACCGGGCACTCGGTGGTGGCGATCTTGCGGCTCTTGAGGCGGCTCAGCGCCCGCTCGGCGGCATAACGCCCCACGGCCGCCGGCGTGGCCAGCTCGGCGGCCGAGCGCATCGAGCTGTACCAGGCATCCCGCTGCATGTTCGCGCCCTTGCCCGCGATCGGCGCCACCGACAGGCTGTGGCGCGAACTGGCATAACCGCCGCGAAAGCCATTCGTATGGGCGCTGAAGAAATGGCTCTGCTGGGCCGACACGCCAGCGCCTTCGCTGTTGGTGATCTTCTTGCTGGTCTGCAAAGCTGCAGCCTCGCATTCGAGCGCCAGTCGGGCCGCCTCTTCGCTGGTGATGGCCCAGGGGTGGAACAGGTCCAGATCACGGTGCTCGGTGGCGATGTCCGCCGCGTCAGGCAAGCCGGCCATGGCGTCTTCGGCGGTGAAGCGTGCGATGTCGAACGCGGCCTGTACCGTTTGCTGGATGGCGACCGGCGAAAAGTCGGACGTGCTGGCATTGCCGCGGCGGTGCCCGACATAAACCGTGACACCGAGCGACTTGTCCCGGTTGCGTTCCACGTTTTCCAGTTCGCCCTTGCGCACGCTGACGCTCAGGCCACAACCCTCGGAGGCTTCCGCCCCGGCATCGGTGGCGCCGATCTTCTTGGCGTGCGACAACGCGCTGTCGACCAGCCCTTCAAAGAAAGCGCGGCTGTAGCTGAAGCCCTGGTCAGGTTGGGAGGCCGCAAGGGCTGCCTTGGAGGAGCGGAGTTTTTTCATGGTGGCGGCTATGATACTTGCCGTCCTCTCTACCCGCCTCCCGGCTTACTCATGTCCCGCAAACCCAAAAAAGGCTATTACGTCCGAGGCGAATTCGTTGCCGAAGGCAGTGAACTCGACCTGGAGCTCAAACGCGAGCTCAAAGGCACCAGCGAGGCCAGCCGGACCGATCTCAAACGCGAAAGCACCGAACTGCAAAAGCTGGGTGAGGAGCTTCTCACGCTGCGCGCCGACCTGATGGCGCGCCTGGACCTGTCCGAAAAGCTGCGCGATGCGCTGACCGAAGCCAAACGCATCACCAACTTCGAAGGCAAGCGCCGGCAGATGCAGTTTGTCGGCAAGCTGATGCGGCTGATTCCGCCCGAAACACTTGTGACAGTCCGGGCAGCCCTCCAGGAACAGCAAAAGGGCTCAGCCCAGGCCACATTGACGCTGCACAAGGCTGAGCAATGGCGCGACCGCCTGATTGCGCAGGACGACGCCTTTGGCGAATGGATCAGCCAGCACCCCGCAACGGACATGCAGCAATTGCGCGCACTGATCCGCCAGGCCCGCAAGGATGCACTTCCTGTCGACAACGCGGCGGTGTCCCAGGGTCTGGCGCCACGCCAGGGACGCGCCTACCGCGAGATTTTCCAGTTCGTGCGTGAGCAGCTCACCGGCGGCGCCACGGAATTGCCCGACGGCGATCCCGGCGACGCTGCGACCGACTGACCGCCTCGCCGCTTTTTCCCATCCTTCACGCATTGCGCCATGAGCACCTTTGACCCCGTCACCATAGGCATTGTTTCGATCAGCGACCGGGCGTCCAGCGGCGTCTATGAGGACAAGGGGCTGCCGGCACTGCAGGCCTGGCTGACCCGGGCACTGAAGAACCCGGTCCGGTTCGAACCACGACTGATCCCGGATGAACGAGATCGCATCAGCGCCACGTTGATCGAACTGGTGAATGCGGGCTGCGCGCTGGTGCTGACCACCGGTGGCACCGGCCCAGCGCTACGGGACGTCACGCCGGAAGCCACCCTGGCCGTAGCGCACAAGGAAATGCCGGGCTTCGGCGAGCAGATGCGCCAGATCAGCCTGAAATTCGTTCCTACGGCGATCCTGTCGCGGCAGGTCGCCGTGATCCGCGACCAGAGCCTGATCATCAACCTGCCCGGCCAGCCCAAATCGATCGCCGAGACGCTGGAAGGGCTGAAAGCGGCTGACGGCACCCCGGTTGTTCACGGCATTTTCGCGGCAGTTCCCTACTGCGTGGACTTGATCGGCGGCCCGTACATGGAAACCCATGACGCCGTCTGCAAGGCCTTCCGACCCAAAAACGCCCTCCGCCCGCCTTCCGAAGCATGAATGGCCGGGAACAACTGGACCAGGTTCCGGCAGCGAGGGGCCACAGACTTGTCCACTGGTTGGTGGGCACCGTCCTGCTCACGGGTCTTGCGAACGCCACGGCGGCCGACCCCCATCTCACCTACACCGTCAAGACGGGCGACAAGCTCATCGTGCTGACGCGCGACTTGCTGGCACGTCCCACCGACTGGAGCGAGGTGGCCCGCTCCAACGGGATGCAAAACCCCCATGTGATCCACCCCGGACAGGTCCTGAACATTCCGCTGCGGCTGATGAAATTCAACCAGGTGGAAGGCAAGCTGCTCAGTGCCGAAGGCATCGTGCGTTTGGGCACCGCGCCTGGCGTAGCGGGAAGCGCCATCAACGAAGGCAGCCAACTAACGACCGGCCCCAACAGTTCGGCGGTGGTTGAACTCGCTGATGGCTCCCGCGTCCAGCTCTTGCCCGGCAGTCTGGCCGAGATCACCTCCAGCCGGGAGTACGCTTTGCGTGACGCGACAGCCAGCGGCGCCTCCTGGTTCTCCGGCGTCATCCGTTTGACCCAGGGGGCAGTGGAGACACTGGCCACCAAGCTCGGCCGTCGCGCGACACCGCTGCAGGTCACGACGCCCACCACCGTGGTGGGCGTTCGCGGTACGCGGTTTCGCGTGGCCTACGAAGCAGATGTCACCCGGAATTCGCGCGCCGAAGTGCTGGAAGGCGCGGTTCGCGCCGACAATTCGACCCAGCAGAGCGGTGCCGACCTGCCGCGGGGAACCGGCACGGTCATTGATCCAGCCCGGAAAGAGATCCTGGTGGTCCCTTTGCTGCCCCCACCTGACCTGAGCGCCTTGCCGACAAGCATCACCAGACTGGAGGCCCGCACCTGGCCCCTGCCGGTGCTGACTGGCGCAGCCGCCTACCGCGTACAGATTGCGGCCGACGCCCAGTTTGAGCGCATCAGCCGTGACCTGAAGGTCACCACCGCAGCAGTGGATCTTTCCAGTTTGGCCGATGGCAACTGGCATGTTCGGGTACGCGGCATTGACCGGCAGGATCTGGAGGGGTTTGACAGTGCAACGCAACTCACATTGCGGGAGACACCAGCGCCAGCATCCAGGCCCTGGCAAGTCAGTGATTCCCGCCTCCATTTTGAGCACGGCAACACCCTGTTGATCTGGGCCGGTGTCCTGCCTGGCGGCACACTGCTGCAGACAAGCACTTACAGCGCCGAGCTTGCGACCGACCCGCAGTTCATCCAGATCATCCAGCGTCCATCCGCAAGCAGACCCCAGTTTGATCTGGATAACCTGAAATCTGGCCGCTATTTCATTCGCATCACGGCGGGCGCCTTTGCACCGCCTGCACGCAGTGAGACCTACCAGCTTGACGTCCCCGGCAACTGGGGCCTGACCGTACGGGATCTCTCATCCGCGCTGCAACCCGTACCGTAGGCCAGGCCAATGCGCCTGGCCCGCATCACCGCCGTGGCAGATCCCGATCGTTGCCGCGCCGGGACGTCGGCGACAGAGTCGTCCGGACATCGGAGACGACCTGCCGACGGCCCTTTCTGGCGCGGGTTCCACAGCGCCTGCGGCCAAGCACACAACAGCACAGGACCTTGACCTTCGTTCTCTGGTTGCGCCAGGAGCTCCAGAGATTCAACGGCGCACGGGACTCCCGGCTACTTGCCAATCAGGTCGTTGAGCCGACCCGCTTCGAAATGCTCGGTGCGGGCCGCATCATCGGGCACCAGTCCATCTGACGGCCGGTTGGCAGACATTTTTTCGACAGCTTGCCAAAGAAGCGCAATCTGGTGCTCCTGAGACGAAGCGTTGTCAATCAACCCTCGCATGGCCTGAGAGAGAGGATCGTCATTCTGGGTTACGCCATAGGCCGAAAATCCCATGCGGGCCGCTGTTTCCTCCCGTTTGGCATCGGACTCGGCCTGAATGATGCGCGCGGGATTGCCCACCGCCGTGGCACCGGCCGGTACCGGCTTGGTCACCACCGCGTTCGAACCAACCTTGGCGCCATCGCCCACGGTGAAGCCGCCAAGCACCTTCGCGCCTGCGCCAATTACCACGTCGCGCCCCAGCGTTGGATGGCGTTTGGTGCCCTTGTAGAGCGAGGTGCCGCCCAGTGTCACGCCCTGGTAAATGGTGCAACCGTCGCCAATTTCAGCGGTCTCACCGACCACCACCCCCATGGCGTGATCGAAGAACACCCTGTCGCCAATCACGGCACCGGGGTGAATTTCAATGCCGGTGAGCCAGCGCGAAATGTGCGAAGTGAATCGCCCCAGCCATTTGAGGCCATGCGTCCAGAACCAGTGCGCCGGGCGGTGCAGCAACACCGCGTGCAGACCGGGGTAACAGGTGATGACCTCCCAGGTGCTGCGCGCGGCAGGATCACGGTCAAGAATGCATTGAATATCGGAGCGAAATCGGGAGAACATGGAAGCAAGTCTAGCGCGCGGCGTCAGGCACCACCCCAGGCATGGCTTTGCCCGCCGGGATGACTTCAGCCGGTGGTGCCGCCTTTGCGGAACACTGGCTCATGGCCTTGGCAATGCCACGCAGGATATGGACTTCTTCCTGGGCCAATTGCGCGCGATTGAACAGCTGGTTCAGACGGGGCATGAGTTTTTTTGGTGCGGCAGGGTCCAGAAAACCAATGTCCACCAGCGACTGCTCCCAGTGCGCAAGCATGCCGCTGACCTGCTGCGCATCGGCCAGCACCGGCGCGGCAGTGGCCGACTGGACCGGAAAACTGCCCAGTGCCATGCGCCACTCGTATGCAATCACCTGGATGGCTGCGCCCAGGTTAAGAGAGCCGAAGGACGGATTGGTTGGAATGCTCAAGGCAGCATGACAACGGTAAACATCCTCGTTCTGCATGCCGAACCGCTCCGAACCAAACAGGAAGGCCACGCCCTGCCCGGCCCCCGGCACCTCGCGGGCCTGTGCGGCAAGGGCCTCAAAATGCGGGCGTGGCGCCACCGTGGGCGGACCAAAGTCACGCGGCGTCATGGCCGTGGCGCACAGATGCGTCATGCCGTCCAGCGCCTCGTCCAGCGTGGCGACGATCCGTGCCTTCGTCAGCACGTCGAGCGCGCCACTGGCACGCTGGATGGTTTCCTCGCGCCGCAGCACGTTGGCCCAGCGCGGCGCCACCAGCACCAGGTCGTCGAACCCCATGACTTTCATGGCGCGGGCGGCTGCGCCGACATTGCCGGCATGGCTGGTATTGATCAGGATAAATCGCGTTTGCATGGCAACGAGGGGCACCGAAGGAGCCGGGCGGGTAAAATCGCGTTATTGTCGCCGCCCGCATCGCCGGACCGGCTCCCTGTTCGCTCTTCATCAAAATTCATGTCGTCCCCAAACCTGCATCCCATGCTCAACGTGGCCGTCAAGGCCGCCCGCGCCGCCGGCGCCATCATCAACCGCGCGGCCCTCGACGTGGAAGCCGTACGCATCTCGCAAAAGCAGGTCAATGACTTCGTCACTGAAGTTGATCACGCCAGCGAAAAAGTCATCATTGAAACATTGATGACCGCCTACCCCGACCACGGCTTCCTGGCCGAAGAATCGGGCACCGTGCATGGCGCACAGCATGCGGAATGTATCTGGATCATCGATCCGCTGGACGGCACCACCAACTTCATTCACGGCTTCCCGGTCTACTGCGTCAGCATTGCGCTGGCCGTGCGCGGCAAGATCGAGCAGGCCGTGATCTACGACCCCAGCCGCAACGACCTGTTCACCGCCACCAAAGGCCGCGGCGCCTACATGAACGAGCGGCGCATCCGCGTCAGCAAGCGCACACGCCTGCAGGAATGCCTGATCTCCACCGGCTTCCCGTTCCGCAAGGGCGACAACTTCAATGCCTACCTGCAGATGATGGGCGACGTCATGCAACGCACGGCCGGCCTGCGTCGCCCGGGCGCCGCTGCACTCGACCTGGCTTACGTGGCCGCTGGTTTCTCGGATGGTTTTTTCGAAACCGGCCTGCAGCCCTGGGATGTGGCGGCAGGCTCACTGCTGGTGACGGAGGCCGGCGGTCTGGTCGGGAACTTCACCGGCGAATCAGAGTTTCTGGAACAAAAGGAATGCCTGGCTGGCACGCCACGCATCTACGGCCAGTTGGTCAGCATTCTGGGCAAGTACAGCAAGTTTGCCAGCGCGGGAGACAAGGCCGCTGTGCGTCAGGCCGCTGGCCCGGCGGGTGCCGACGAAGCAGGCGATGTCACGGGCGAAGTGGTGGAAGAAGAAGGCCCCGGCGCCACGACATCCGGGAATTCAACCGAGCCCAAGGGCGACGACGCCCCGTTCTGAAGCTGGCCGCAACCCAGCCGCCGCGGCCTGTACCGGCGGCTGGTCTGCCGCTCAGGAACGCCGATGGCCGCTGGCGCGCGCCAGAACTTCAGACGCCAGCCCCGCGTCATCGCCACGCCAGGCCACGATCTGGTCCGGCCGGATCAGCGCCAGTGACGCGCCATACAACGCGCGCAGCGCCGGTGTCGCATGGCGGACCACCTGCAGGTCCAGACCCAGGGCCGCAGCGCCCGCAATGAACGGTGTCGCATCGGGCGCATCGGGCCCCAGCGCCAGCAGGGTCCACTCGAAATTGAAACTGTCGTACAGCGAGCGCCCATCCTCCAGCCACGCATGCGGCGGGCGCCCCCCCGGGCAGGCCGTGGGCACATAGACATTGGGATGGTCGGACGGCGGCGTAGTGCCGTCCGCAACAATCAGTGGCGAGCCGTCGTACCGGCCACCAAAGGTCACGCCGGGGATATTGAACTCCAGCCGTACATGGGCATTCAGGTGATGCGACGCGACCTCCCGCTTCGCAGCGCCCGCGTCCGTCGCCGCTTCGAGTTCCGGCGACGCAACAAAGAGCCCGACGGAGTCAGCGAAGTGGCGGGCAAAGCCGGTGTTGCGCTCGGCCAGCGGCTTGCGCTCGGTCTCGTAGCTGTCCAGCAGCGACTCCGGCGCCACGCCACGGATCACGCTGGCCAGCTTCCAGCCCAGGTTGATGGCATCTTCCACCGCCGTGTTGTAGCCCAGTCCACCCGTCGGCGTGAACAGGTGCGTGGCGTCGCCGCCGATGAAGACACGACCCTTCTGGAATTTCTCGGCCACCAGCGCATGTCCAGCCATCCAGGTGCCAACCGAAAGCACCTCGATGGGGATCTCCACCCCCATGGCTTCACTGAAGATGCGGCGCGCGTCCTCCGGTGTCCAGCGGTCGGCATCCTCGCCCTCATGAATGGCCGCGTGAAAGGCAAACTCGCTGCGGCCGTCGACGGAGGCCATGAAGGCCCGCCGCTGGGCATTGACCGTGACGTACATCCACGCCCGCGCATGCGGAAAAGCGGTGTAGAAATCCGGGGCCCGCAGGTAGACCGCGAACATCTTTCCGCCCATGAAGTCGCGCTTGATACCGGTCGCGCCGCCCCAGGCGATGCCCAGCTGGTGGCGCACAAAGCTGCGCGCGCCGTCAGCGCCCACGAGGTAGCGTGCGTGAACGTCCTGGGCCGCGCCGCCGGCCACGGAGCGGATGCGGGCCGTGACGGCCTGCCCGTCATCCTCGAAGGCCTCCAGCGCCCAGCCATACCGGAGCGTATTGCCGGGCCAGGCCTGCGCGTGGCGCAACAGGGTTGCCTCGACGAACTTCTGCGACACGCGGTGGGGCAATTCAGCAGCGCTCCAGGAGCCCTGCAGGGTCTTGATGGCCTCGGTGGCCTGCGCGGCGGTCGGCAGTTGCAGGCGCGCCAGTTCATGCCCGACGTAGCGCGTGAAATAGGCAATGTCGGTCGGGTGGTCGGGCGGCAGCCCCTGCACGCGGATTTCCTGCGCAAAGCCATGCCGACGGAAGTGCTCCATGGTGCGCGCCTGCGTGGCGTTGGCCTGCGGATTGAACGCAGTACCGGGCTTCGGGTCCACCAGCAGGCAACGGATGCCCCGTCGCCCCAGTTCGATGGCCAGCATCAGGCCGCAGGGGCCGCCCCCCGCAATGAGTACGTCAACGTGCAGGGTGCCTTGCGCCGCTGCATCAGCATCGGTGTGTGCCGCGGCGGGATTTGATGAAGTGTCCATGGATGTCTTTGGTGAGGCATGGAGCGCGATGGCTCCTGATTGAAATCTTGAAGATTCAGCGGGATCTACCCGGACACTGAACCCCCTCCAACGATCTTTCTCAATCCGGCCGAACCCCGTCGTAGGCGCGCTGCAGGAGTTCACGGATGGCGTCACGCTGCGCGGCGCCGAAAGGACGGGGGTTCCAGTAAGGATTGCCAACCGCAATGTCGGCCGCCCGATCCAGGTCGGCGGCCTTCATGCCGATCTCACGGAGTGCGACGGGCGCTCCGTTGTCGCGCGCCAGGTCGAACAACCCGGCCGCCGCACTGGCGCGCGTGTCCAGGGCGCGCACGATCCGTGTCATGGCCTGCGGCGCGGCTGCGGCGTTGAAGGCAATGGCCTGGGCCAGCACCACCGTGTGCACCTCGGCATGCGGCAGGTTGAAGCTGCCGCCCAGGGTATGGCACAGCTTGTGGTGCAGCGCCATGCCCACGTTGCCCAGCACCGTGCCGCTCAGCCAGGCGCCATACAGCGCCTGGGCACGTCCCCCGGCATCGTCAGGGCGCTGGCGGATGGCGGGCAGCGCCTGCGCCAGCGCACGAATGCCCTCCTCGGCCATGAGGTCCATCACCGGGTTGCTGTCCTGCGCGTACAGGCCTTCGGCCGCATGGGCGATGGCGTTCATGCCGCTGGTCACGCTCAGGGCCACCGGCAGGGTGAGCGTCAGTTCTGGGTCATAGATCACGGTACGCGGCAACACCCGGGCGTCCCGGCCCGTTTTCTTGAGTCCCCCCTCCGTGATGCCGTAGATCGGCGTCATCTCGCTGCCGGCGTAGGTGGTGGGAATCGCCAGGATGGGCAGGCCGGAATCCAGCGCAATCGCCTTGCCCAGGCCCGTGGTCGAGCCGCCGCCGATGGCGACGGCGCAGTCGGCCCCCAGCCGACGCGCGGCGTCGCGGGCGTCGCGTGCCGTCTCGATCGGCACATGCATCGCCGCGCGGGGAAAGATGCCGGCCGCCCGTGCGCCCAGCCGCTGCGCCACCCTCTCCGCCAGACCCGCCTGCTCCGGCGTGGACAACACCAGCGCACGCTTCGCGCCGAGCAAGTCGATCTCGCGCTCCAGATGGGCCAGCGACCCTGCGCCAAACACCACCCGGGAAGGCTGACCGTTGTAGATGAAATCCCGCATCGTTATCTCCTTGTATGGTCTGGATTGCGCCGTGTTCAGACAGCGTAGTCCACCTGGTGCCGGGCCACCCGCAGGTCACCCAGTTCACGTTTGACCCGCAGGTGCTCCGGGTGCGTCGCATAGGCATCCAGCGCGGCCCGGGATGCGAATTCGCTGTACAGCACCACATCGCAGGCGTAGTCGATCCGGCTCTCGTGTCCACGCCGATATCCAGGTGCAACAGGCCCGGAATGCGCCCGCGCAGGCTGTCGAAGCTGCGGCGCAGCGTCTCGATGTTCCGCGACTTCTGCTCCGGCGTGTCGCCGCGCAGATTCCACATCACGATGTGACGGATCAAGGGCCTTCTCCTGCAGTGGCGGTCTTACTTGACCGGGTTGAGCACGAAGTCGTATTCCAGCAGGTAGCTGCCGTCGGACTGCTGGACCCAGTCCGCCACCAGCGACTCGCGCACGCCAAACACCACGTCCGAATCCAGGTAGCGGTCGCCGTTGCGGAACACATGGGTCACCAGGGTTTCGTAGCCCGGTGCAGTGAGCATGAAATGCAGGTGGGCCGGGCGCCATGGATGGTTGTTCGTGGCGTCCAGCATCTCGCCCACCGGGCCGTCGTGCGGAATGGGGTAGGCCTCGGCCAGGATGGAGCGGAAATGGAAATGGCCGTCTGCATCGGCGGTCAGCACACCACGGCCCTGGGCGTGGTCCAGCCCTGCGTGCTGCACGTCGTACAGGCCTTCGGCGTCGGACTGCCAGACCTCGATGGTGGCGCCGGGCACCGCTTCGCCGCCCAGCCCGCGCACGCTGCCACGAATCCGGCACGGCACGCCTGCGGCGCCGTTGGCCACGTCCTCGCCCAGTGCGTAGTGGGGCGCATCCTTGACATGGAACGGGCCGAACACCGTGGCCTCGGTGCAGCCTGCCGGCTTGTCGTTGTGCATGGCCACTGTCAGCATGGACAGGCCCAAGGTGTCCGACAACAGGATGAACTCCTGGCGTTTGTCATCGGTGATGTGCCCCACCCGGGTCAGGAAATCAATGCCCCGGGCCCACTCCGCCTCCGTCAGCCGCACCTCGCGGGCGAATCCGTGGAGGTGCTGCACCAGGCTGGTCATGATTTCCTTCAGCCGGGCATCGGGCGCGTTGGCAAAACGGGCAATGACCGCCTGGGTGATGTTGTCCTGGTTCAGATTGCGCATGAATGAAAGTCTCCTGGGGTGGCGTGACGGTTGCCCTCGCCCCCGCACCATCGCACTTTACTATTCCAAGAATTGTTCGAAACATCCCAAAAGAAAATTACATTTCCATTTTCTGGAAAAATAAACCATGGATCGATTCAAGGAAATGGAGCTTCTGGTCCAGGTGGCTGAAACCGGCAGCCTGGGCCGCGCGGCACAGGCGCTGGGCCTGTCCAATCCGGCAGCCAGCCGGACTCTGGCCGCCCTGGAAAGCCGGCTGGGGGCACGTCTGGTGGAACGCAACACACGGCGGCTGTACCTGACCAGCGACGGCCGCGCGTTCTACGAACGGGCCCGTGCCATCCTGACCGAACTGGAAGACGCGGAGGCCGCCGTCAACGCCACCGCCCTGAACCCCACCGGCGTGTTGCGCGTCAGTGCCTCGCTGTCGTTCGCGATGCAGCAGATCGCGCCGCGCCTGGGCAGGTACCACCAGCTCTACCCCAACGTCCGCGTCCACATCGAGGCGGCCAACCGCTACCTCGACATGATCGACAACGGCATCGATGTCGCCATCCGCACGCGCGAAACCGAGCCGGACAGCAACATCACCATCCGCCGGCTGGCCGCCACCCGGCGCCTGCTGGTCGCCTCCCCCGGCTACCTGGCGGCACGCGGTGCACCCCGGGAACCCGGCGACCTGGCCGCGCACGATCTGCTGATCTACGTCCACGCGAACCGCCCCGACGAACTGCACCTGTCGCGCGGCCCGGAAACACGGGTGGTGACGGTGCAGGGGCTGCTGGAGTCCAACGACGGGCAGGTCCTGCGGGCCGCCGCGCTGGACGGCCTGGGCATCCTTGTGCAGCCCAGCTACATCGTGTACGACGACATCGTGGCCGGGCGCCTCGTGCCGGTCCTGAACGACTGGGACCTGCCGCGGCTGCAGATCAACATCGCCTACCCGAACCGCAAACACCTGTCGGCCCGGGTCCGCTCGTTCATCGACTTCATGGTGGACGAGTTCGCCCGCCACGAATACGAGCGCAAATGGACCAGCTACCTCGGCCTGCGCGGCGCCGAAAGTGCGCCGAAGCAGGCCGGCTGACCTAGAATCCAGCCCCTTTGCCCATCCCCAGACCCCGCCCCCCATGAACATCGTCGTCAACGAAACACTGAAGTCCTACATCGATCCCCTGACCCCGGAAGAATTTGACGCGCTGGAGCGCAGCCTCCTGACCGAAGGTTGCCGCGACGCCCTGGTGCTGTGGGGCGACGTGCTAGTCGATGGCCACAACCGCTACGGCATCTGCCAGAAGCACGGCCTGCCGTTCCAGACGGTGCAAAGCACACGCTTCCACAACCTTGAGGACGTGCACCTCTGGATGATCGACCAGCACCTGGGCCGGCGCAGTGTCTCGGACTTCCAGCGCGGGGTGCTCGCCCTGCGCAAGCGCGAAATCGTCACCGAACGGCGCGTGCGCTTTCTGGCTTCGGCCGCTGAAAACTCAGCGGCACACGCGCAGGACACGCCCCCCGACGACGCGCCATGGGAAACGGCCGCCGCAGAGCCCGCCCCGGCGCCACTGAAAAGCCGCGAGGACATCGCGCGCGCAGCCCGCCTCAGCAGCAGCCAGGTGGTGATGATCGAAAAAATCCAGAAGCAGGCCGCGCCTGAACTGGTGGCCGCGATCAAGTCCGGCACGATCTCCCTCAACGCCGCTGCCGCCGTGGCCAGTTTGCCGGCCGAAGAGCAGAAAGCCGCAGCCATCGCCGGCAAGGAAGAACTGAAACAGGCCGCCAAGCGGGTGCGCGACGCCCGCCGCAAGCCGCGCGAAGCGCCGGAGGCCACAGAGGCCCCGGCACAGGCAGATCCGCTGCAAGCCCTGCAGGAGCGTGTGGCCGCATTGACTGCCGAGAACGCCTCCCTGCGCAGCCAGGTCGCAGCGCTGGAATCCCGACTGGGCCATTGAGCCCGCGCCCTGAAGCCACAGGAAGATGCGCGTTCGCGGCCGCCCAAGGACCTGACCTGGGCACACCGATCCAGCGGGAAGGCGTGTGTTGCGGCCGAGGCGCATCTCCGGCGTCGCAGCGCCCGGCATCAGGGGCTGCGTCAACCGCTTGATAATCCCGGGAGCAAGGCCGGTCCTGAGCGCGCGATTTCGCGCAGGCGTCCCCCTCTGCCTCGTCGTCGCCCTGCCGGCCACAGGCCCTGGGCAAGTGAACAAACAATGGAGCGTGACGGCACGGCACAAGGCGCCAGACACCTCCAGGCCATTGATTGAGAAGGAAACAGGTATTTTGAAACCGACCCTGGAAGGCGCTCCAGCCCACACCCCCATGATGGCCCAGTACCTGGCCATCAAGGCGGCGCACCCCGACACCCTGGTGTTCTACCGGATGGGCGATTTCTACGAGCTGTTTTTTGGCGACGCCGAGAAGGCGGCACGCCTGCTGGACATCACGCTGACGCGGCGCGGCCAGTCGGCCGGGCAGCCGGTGGTGATGGCCGGCGTGCCCTTCCATGCGATGGAAGGCTACCTGGCCCGGCTCATCAAGCACGGCGAATCGGTGGCAATCTGCGAGCAGGTCGGCGACGTGGCCACCAGCAAGGGGCCAGTGGAGCGCAAGGTGGTGCGCGTGGTCACGCCCGGCACGCTGACCGACACCGAGCTGCTGTCCGACAAGACCGAGTCCATGCTGCTGGCCGTGCACCAGGCCCCGCGCAACCGCTGCGGCCTGGCCTGGCTGAGCGTGACCCAGGGCGAACTGCACCTGGCCGAATGCGCCCCCGACGAACTGGGCGACTGGCTCGCCCGCATCACGCCGAGCGAATTGCTGTTCAGCGCCGACGTCACGCCCGCCTTCGAGAAGCGCATTCGCGATCTCAAGGCCATGGCCGCGCGCGGCCTGACGCTGTGCCAGCGCCCCGAATGGCAGTTCGACAGCGCATTGGGCCAGCGCAAGCTGCTCGAACAGCTCCACGCCGCCACCCTGAGCGCCTGGAACGCCGAAGACCTGCCACACGCCCACGCCGCCGCAGCAGCGCTGCTGGCCTACGCCGAACACACCCAGGGCCGCGCGCTGTCGCACGTCCAGCAGCTGCGTGTGCAGCGTGGCGATGCGCTGATCGATCTGCCCGTGACGACCCGTCGCAATCTGGAACTGGTCCAGACCCTGCGCGGCGAGGACGCGCCCACGCTGTTTTCCCTGCTCGACACCTGCATGACCGGCATGGGCAGCCGCACCCTCAAGCGCTGGCTACTCGAACCCCAGCGCGACCGTGCAGAGGCCAGCGCCCGGCTCGAAGCCCTGGCCGCCCTGCGCGGCGACCGTGGGGCCGGGCCCTGGAACGCATTGCGCGGCCAGCTCAAGGGCAGCAGCGACGTAGAACGCATCACCGCGCGCATCGCGCTGCGCCAGGTGCGCCCGCGCGAGCTGGTGGCGCTGCGCGTGACACTACAAAAAGCAAAGCAACTCAGATCCATTCCACGCTGGGATGGTGCCCTTTTGGCTGCTATTTCTAGAAATTTGACGCCACCGGACGGCTGCGCCGCCCTGCTGTCGCAGGCACTGCTCGAAGAACCCGCCGCGCTGGTGCGTGACGGCGGCGTGATCGCCAGCGGGCTGGACGCCGAACTCGACGAGCTGCGCGCCATCCAGACCAACTGCGATGCCTTCCTGCTCGACCTGGAAACCCGCGAGAAAGCGCGCACCGGCATCGCCAACCTGCGCGTGCAGTTCAACCGTGTGCACGGCTTCTACATCGAGGTCACGCAGGGGCAACTCGACAAGGTGCCCGACGACTACCGCCGCCGCCAGACCCTGAAAAACGCCGAGCGCTTCATCACGCCCGAACTGAAGGCCTTCGAGGACAAGGCGCTGAGTGCCCAGGAGCGCGCGCTGGCGCGGGAAAAATGGCTGTTCGAGCAGTTGCTGGACCGCCTGCAGGATTACGTGCCCGCCTTGACCCAGCTGGCGCGCGCTGTCGCGGCGCTGGATGCCCTGTGCGCGCTGGCCGAGCGCTCGCTCACACTGAACTGGTGCGCGCCGCAGTTTGCCAAAGAGCCCTGCATCGAGATCCGTCAGGGGCGGCACCCGGTGGTCGAAGCGCGGCTGGCGGAATTGTCCGGCGGCAGCTTCATCGCCAACGACACCGCGCTCGGCCCCCGGCAGCGCATGCAGGTCATCACCGGCCCCAACATGGGCGGTAAATCGACCTACATGCGGCAGGTGGCACTGATCGTGCTCCTGGCCAGCATGGGCTCTTACG
>ERZ1034365.909-NODE-909-length-15753-cov-2.844220_pt1 | contig 15753 bp, 14 predicted proteins | sample MGYA00520615_ERZ1034365 | MGnify/ENA primary metagenome ERZ1034365 (study PRJEB33736, sample SAMEA104284505) | Azolla filiculoides | biome: Urban; feature: Water surface; material: Ditch water | place: Netherlands | collected 2015-10-28 | depth 0-0.1 m ... | reverse complement strand
TGAACCTGATCGACGAATCCAGGTCGGGATGCACTCGACCAAACTTTCGGTGCGACGCCGGTCATGTAGGCCTCACCCAGTGCAACAGAACCGGCGAGTGGCCTCGCTTTGAGCAACGCCTGGAACTCCCAGTTCTTGGCCCATCTGTCGTAGTACGCCAAGTGGGAATCCAGTGTGCGGACCAACGCGCCGTCCTTGCCTTCGGGGCGAAGGTTCGCGTCGAGCTCCCACAGGCCGGGTTCGCGACTCACCTCGAATATTCCGCGCATGATCCCCTGTGCAAGCCGTGTGGCGATGACGAGGGCGTGCTCCGTAGGGAGAGCATCTTGATCGCGCGATTGGCCGACGTAGATGACATCGACATCGCTCAAATAGTTGAGATAACGGAGAGTTCGACTAGGTCGATTTCCTCACGCGTGAAGTCACCGACGAGGTCAGCACGTGCAACGGCTAGGGAGGCTTCAATCGCTCCACCAGCGAGGTCTGCAAGCGCTGCGGCTACGGCGTCGACGACAACAACAGGCTCGGCCGAGCCGAGGTCGTAGGCGGCTACGGCAACGAGCAGCTCACGGTAGCGCACACGCAGCGCCTCCTTGCCGATATCGCCTGTCACTGCCGCGAACCCTTCTTTGGCGTCAACGGCTGCGCACAGAGCCTTCCGTGCCTCTTCCTGTGTGGGCAGGGCACTCAGCGGCTTTCTGAGCACGCGCAACGATGCCGGGTGACGCTGCAGGAACTCCGCCAGACCCCGAGAACCGCCCAGAACGAGCACCAGGCGTCGCAGGGCCTCAGGGTCGCGAGCGAGGGACGTGACAGACGAAGTATCCAGATCGTAAAGACGCGCAAACTCAGTGCCCGCGCGCGAGGGGTCTGCCGATGACGCAAAAATAAGCAGCGCATCCTCGACCGTTATGCCAGCGAGCGTGGCTACACGTTCTACGCTCGCACGACCCGCTTCGAGGTCAGTAAATCCAGCTCGCGCAACCTGTGCGAGAGAAACTGACTCAGACACGTTGAGCTAGAGCGTCTCGAGGTTGTTTCGAAGCTCGAACGGGGTTACCTGTGAGCGATAATCACTCCACTCACGTCGCTTGTTGAGAAGCACGTAGTTGAAGGTTTTCTCACCGAGGGTTTCAGCGACGAGCTCGCTGTCTTCCATGATGGAAATGGCGTGATCGAGACTTGACGGCAGTGGCTTGTAACCCATGGCGCGGCGTTCAGTATCAGTGAGCTCCCAGACGTTGTCTTGAGCTTCGGCGGGCAATTCATAACCCTCTTCGATGCCCTTGAGGCCTGCCGCAAGGAGCAAGCTGTACGACAGGTAAGGGTTTGCAGCAGAGTCGATAGCTCGGTACTCGATGCGAGCACTCTGGCTCTTAGTGGGCTTGTATAGAGGAACGCGAATGAGGGCAGATCGGTTGTTGTGGCCCCATGTTGCGAAACTCGGCGCCTCGTCCCCACCCCAGAGGCGCTTATACGAATTTACGTATTGATTTGTGATCGCAGTGATTTCGGGAGCGTGGTGAAGAAGACCGGCGATGAACTGTCGGCCAACCTTGGAAATCTGGTACTGGGCACCAGCCTCAAAGAACGCGTTGGTGTCACCTTCAAAGAGCGACATGTGGGTGTGCATTCCCGAACCCGGGTGCTGAGTAAAAGGCTTTGGCATGAAGGTTGCATAGACGCCCTGCTCGATTGCAACTTCCTTAATCACGGTACGGAAAGTCATGATGTTATCGGCCATTGTCAGCGCATCGGCATAACGCAAATCAATTTCATTCTGACCAGGTCCACCTTCGTGGTGGCTAAATTCAACAGAGATGCCCAACTGTTCAAGCATCGATACCGCGCGACGGCGGAAGTCGTGGGCGGTTCCACCAGGCACGTTATCGAAGTATCCGGCGTTATCAACTGGAACCGGCTCCCCCTTGGCATCAAGCTGAGTTGACTTTAGAAGGTAAAACTCAATTTCTGGGTGAATGTAGAAAGAAAACCCGCGATCAGAAGCCTTGGCCAACGCTCTGCGCAACACGTTTCGTGGGTCGGCTGCTGCAGGCTGACCGTCGGGGGTCTGAATGTCGCAGAACATGCGAGCGGTAGGGTCAATTTCTCCGCGCCACGGCAAAATTTGGAACGTGCTTGGGTCTGGCTGAGCCAGCATATCGGCTTCATAGGTGCGAGCCAGGCCTTCAATTGCCGAACCATCAAAGCCCAAACCCTCAGCAAAAGCGCCCTCGACCTCGGCTGGGGCGATGGCCACAGACTTCAAGGTACCTGCTACGTCGGTGAACCAAAGGCGAACAAATTTAACGCCTCGCTCCTCAATTGTTCGAAGTACGAAATCGCGCTGTCTTTCCATCGGGAAATCCTCTCTCTTGCTCCTACTAGGCTAATGGTTATGCCGAAAGTTCGCCTAGCTCTGGCTCAGACCAACCCCGTTGTTGGCGATATTGACGCAAACTCAAGCCAAGCATTCGAGGCCGTTGCGGCCGCAGCCAAAGCGGGTGCCGATTTGGTGCTATTTGGCGAAATGGCAATCACCGGCTACCCAATTGAAGACCTAGCCGCCCGCGACTCCTTTGTCCGTCAGGCAGAGACCGCTGTTCAAGACCTTGCCCTAAGACTTCAGACAGCCGGCTACGGCGAGATTGCGGTAATTATTGGCCACCCAGCGATTGCTGCAGAGCGTGAGAGCCACAACTGGGCTATTTCGCAGAACTGCGCCAGCGTGCTGCTTGGTGGCAAGACTGAAGGCAGCTACGCCAAGCATCACCTGCCTAACTATTCGGTGTTTGACGAATATCGAATCTTTGTGCCAGGCAACGACCTACTCTCTTTTGAATTCAAGGGCATGAAGTTTGCAACTCTGATCTGCGAAGACATTTGGCAGAAAGGTGGCCCGGTTGCTCAACTGCAGAATTCAAACACCGATGTAGTCCTGGTTCTAAACGGATCACCATTTGAGATTGATAAAGACGATAAGCGCCTGGAACTGGTGCGTGATTTGGCAACCTCAAGCTCAGCAGCGGTTGCCTACGTGAATTTGGTGGGAGGTCAGGATGACCTGGTCTTTGATGGAGACTCACTTTTGGTTGATAGCACCGGCAAGTTAATTGGTCGAGCCATGCAATTCGATTCGGATTTGGTGCTTTTTGATGTTGAGTCAAAGAGCCAAATCAACGCGGTGACCACCGCACGAGTTAAGAAAACCGATGACCTTGCCCAGATTTGGAACGCACTTGTCTTGGGCCTTCGCGACTACGTTGAAAAGAATAATTTCAAATCGGTTATTTTGGGACTCAGCGGTGGAATCGATTCAGCCGTATGTGCCGCTATTGCTGCCGACGCAATCGGGGCCGACCGAGTATTTGGCGTTTCAATGCCAAGTAAATATTCCTCTGATCATTCAAGAAGCGATGCCGAAGATTCAGCCGAGCGCATTGGTTTGAATTTCAGAACCCAGCCGATTGCTGACTACGTGTCGGTATTTGAAAATCAACTTGGCCTAGATGGCATTGCTGCCGAGAACCTTCAAGCGCGCATGCGCGGAGTTATTTTGATGGGCCTGAGCAATGCCGAGGGTCACTTAACTTTGACTACCGGTAACAAGACAGAGCTTGCAGTTGGCTACAGCACAATCTACGGAGATTCAGTTGGTGGCTTTGCCCCAATCAAGGACGTTGAAAAAACCCTGGTTTGGAAATTGGCAAAGTGGCGCAACGAACTTGCCGAAGCATCGGGCCAGTCTTCCCCGATTCCTGAGAACTCAATTTCAAAGCCGCCTTCAGCTGAGCTTCGCCCAGATCAAACCGATCAAGACAGCCTTCCCGATTACGAACTCTTGGACGAACTGCTTGACGCATATGTTGAGCGCCGTCTTGGCCGAGATGAGATCTTGAAACTTGGTTTCGATGCAGCTGTTGTCGACCGAATAATTTCTCTAGTTGACCGTGCAGAATGGAAACGTCGCCAGGGAGCAATTGGTCCAAAAATCACTGGCATGGCTTTCGGTCGCGATCGCAGACTTCCAATCACAAATCGTTCAAATTCAAAGTAATCACCAAATAAACAGGAGTAAACATGGCTGCAGACAAACTTATCTCTAGCGGAGGCCCTTGGGAATCTGTAATTGGCTACTCTCGTGCAACCGTTGCCGGAGAGTACGTACATGTATCTGGTTCAACCGCAACCATTGACGGGCAGCTGCAGCACAAGGGCGATGCCTACGGTCAAACGCTAGTGACCCTAAAAGAAGTTATTGCGATGGCCCTTGCACAGGTCAATTACTCGCTAGAAGACGTTGTTCGCTCGCGTGTCTACCTTGCTAACGCCGACGACATGGATGCAGTCGGAAAGGCACACGGGGAAATTTTTGGTGAGATTCGCCCGGCTGCAACAATGCTTGCCGGAATCCAGTTCATTAATAAAGACATGCTGGTTGAAATTGAAGTAGATGCTTGGAAGCGCGCCCAATAAATGACCGCAAACTCTGCACCAAACCCAAAGCTTGTTCGCACAGCACATCTCAAAGAGTTCAAGGACGCTGGGCACAAGTTCAGTTGCCTCACTAGCTACGATCACCTAACCGCAGGCATCTTTGACGAGGCCGGTATTGAAGTTATTTTAGTTGGAGACTCGGCAGCTAATAATTCTTTGGGCTACACCAGCACTCTGCCAATCACTGTTGAAGAGTTGGTAATTTTTGGACGTGCAGTAGCAACCGCTGCAAAACGTGCCCTAGTTGTAGTTGACATGCCGTTTGGCTCTTACGAGACCGGTCCTGCAGATGCGCTTAGGAATGCAATTCAAATTATGAAAACAACCGGTGCAGCTGCAGTAAAACTTGAGGGCGGGCTAAGAAGCGCGTCACAAATTAAGGCAATCGTAGAGGCTGGAATTCCAGTGATGGCACACATAGGTTTTACACCGCAGAGCGTAAACGGCCTAGGTGGATTCAAAGTGCAGGGCCGAGGCGACAGCGCCGATGAACTGCTAGCCGATGCGCTAGCCGTACAAGAAGCTGGTGCATTTGCTGTGGTGATTGAAATGGCTCCGAATGCTATCTCAAAAAAGATATCTAAGGAGTTGGCGATTCCAACAATAGGTATTGGTGCCGGGGCAAACACCGATGGGCAAATTTTGGTGTGGACCGACTTTGCTGGATTGAATGGCAGTGCTGTTCCAAAATTTGTTAAGTTGTATGCGAATTTTAAAGAAGAACTACTTTCAGCTGCCAGACAGTACAGATCTGAGGTTGCCGAAGGTGTATTTCCTGCGACCGAGCACACCTTCGAGACGTAACTTTAGTTTTTCTCGTTTTCCTCTTCGGCACGCCAAGCCGCTGCGCGCTGTGCGATAACTTCGGGAGCACGCTCGGCCTCTTGGCGCGTCTGAAAGGGCCCAAGGCGGTACAAAGCTAAAGATTGCTTGCCTACCTCAACTTGGCCCGTGTGGGTGTTGAACCAGTATTCAGCCTGTTGATCTTGCATAGACTGAACTCTATGCCACGTGAATCGCAAACCGGACACTTAATTCAGGGAAAACTGAGTCCAACCAGATTTGTGCCACCCGAAATATCCAGACCCGAATACGTGGGTAAGCCGGCACCGGCTAAAAACACCAAAGGTGATATTCGAACCCCCGAAGAAGTCATGAAAATAAGGGCGGCCGGAAAAATTGCAGCACAGGCTATTGAGTTGGTTGGCTCTCACGCCAAGCCTGGAATCACCACCGATGAACTAGATCGCATTGGCCACGAATTTCTTCTAGCGAACAACGCCTACCCCTCAACGCTAGGTTACCGCGGGTACCCAAAGTCGCTTTGCTCGTCTATCAATGAAGTAATCTGCCACGGAATTCCTGACGACACTGTTCTTCAAGAAGGTGACATTGTAAACATTGACATCACCGCATTCAAAAATGGCTTTCACGGTGACAGCAACCAAACCTTCATGGTGGGTGAAGTTAGACCTGAGATTAAAGATTTGGTTGAACGCACTCATGAAGCAATGATGCGCGGAATCAATGCAGCCATACCTGGCCGAGAAATCAACATCATTGGAAGAGCTATAGAGACATATGCGAAAAGGTTCAATTACGGTGTGGTTCGCGATTTCACCGGTCATGGCATTGGCGAATCTTTCCACTCGGGGCTAATTATTCCCCATTACGATTCTGCTCCGCTTTATAACGATGAAATCAAAGTTGGCATGGTGTTCACAATTGAACCAATGCTTACATTGGGAACACATGAGTGGGATATGTGGCCAGACAACTGGACTGTGGTCACAAAAGACAAAAGCATCACCGCTCAGTTTGAACACACCATTGTCATCACCGAGAATGGTCCTGAAATCCTGACCCTTCCATAGCAAGATAGGTTCTTATGAGCAAGAAGGCAATTGGTATCGATATTGGTGGCACAGGCATTAAGGGTGCAGTTGTAAACCTTAAATCTGGTTCGCTTATTGGTGAACGAGTTCGCTTCGAAACCCCTGCCGGTGGCAAACCCCAAGACATTGCAGCCATTGTTGCTCAGCTGGTTCAGGAACTTCCAGACGCTAAGTCAGACATGCTAGTTGGCATCTGCTTTCCCGCCATAACCAGAAGCGGCATCACTATGTCTGCGGCCAACGTATCCAAAGACTGGATTGGACTGGACGCTGACGAACTTTTCACCAAGACTCTGGGCCGCCCGGTTCACGTTATTAACGACGCAGACGCCGCCGGAGTAGCCGAAATAAAATTTGGTTCAGCACAAGATGTCTCTGGCTTAGTGATTATGACAACCCTTGGCACCGGTATTGGATCCGCCATTTTCATGAATGGCAAACTGGTGCCGAACGCCGAATTAGGTCACCTTGAAATTGATGGCGTTGATTACGAAACCATGGCTTCCTTCGCCGCCAAAGAAAGAGAAAATCTCTCTTGGGCTGACTGGGCCAAAAGGTTGCAAAAGTATTACTCAACGCTAGAGCGCCTTTTCACACCAGACTTGATAATCGTTGGCGGCGGGGTTTCTAAGCAGCATGAAGAGTTCCTGCCACTGCTTAAACTCAATGCCCCAATAGTTCCAGCGGCAAAGCGAAACAACGCCGGAATTTTAGGTGCGGCAGCGCTGGCCAAAAAAGCCTCTAAATAGAAAGCGGATGGGCCGGCTATTACGCCGGGTTCTGTGCCTGTTTCCAGGTGACGATCATCTATCTAGGGGTGCTGTTGCCAACACTCTCAAGCGGCCTACCCGAAACCAAGAGCGAGCAGCTCTGTGCGATTCCTGTCTGACCTTGCTCCAAGCGAGGTTTACCTAGCTGAGGCGCTCACACGCCCCACTGGTGGTCTCTTACACCACCGTTTCACCCTTACCGATTTCTCGGCGGTTTACTTTCTGTTGCACTTTCTCGCGGGTTACCCCGGGTGGTTGTTAACCACCGCTGTGCTCTTTGGAGCCCGGACGTTCCTCGATGTTGCCATCGCGATCGCCTTGCCGACCCATCCACCTCAACACTACTTGAAGCCTTAGAGCACTGGCAATCAGTGCTTATAGGTGAGAAGTTGAATTCAAAGCCAACACCTCAGCTGCTTGATTACCCCAGAATCTAAGAATGGTTATCGAACACGGCGATATCTGTGGTGCCCAATAGGCTGAAATACCACCATCGATAGCTCTTCTTGCCATACCTCGGATGGGCATCACGTGACTAACGACCGCTACGGTCTTTCCTTGATTTGCGCCAACAATTTCAAATAGCCCAGCCATGACTCGTTCATCAAAGTCCTTCAATGATTCACCGTTTGGCGGCGCTACATTCCAAGAGCCCCGCCAGGCAGAAAATTCTTCGGGCCATTTTTGCTTTACTTCATCGTTGGTGTGGCCGTCCCAGTCTCCAAAAGAAATCTCAGCAATGTTCTCATTCGTGCTCACACTGAGCCCAAGCTCATTTGAGATGATATTGGCGGTGTCTACAGTGCGCTGTATCGGTGAGGCAACAATGGCTGAAACCGGGGTAAGAAATGACCACGGGCCAGAATTGCCAATTTGCTTTACTGCAGCGGCAGCCATACGTGCATCTAGTCGACCAAGGTCAGAAAGCTTAGGGTCCTCACCACCGCGGCCAGAAATTCGTTTTGATTCTGTTAGGTGGGTTCTACCGTGCCGAATGAGCACCACCGTTGTAACCGGTTCGGTGACTCCACCTGGTGCACGCACTGAACTTGGTAGATTCTGATTGAACTCGGCAACTGGAGACCTTAAAACTTCGCCCTCTGATGAAACGGTTGAGTCGGCAGTTTCATCCATTGCTTTATTAGCCAAGGCGTCTGCTCTTGAATTTTCTTCACGTGGTATCCACATCCACTTTATTTCGTGACCTCGAGCCACTTGTTGAATCTCACCGGCCAGTTGAATCATGTCGGGGTGTTTGATCTTCCAAGTGCCAGACATTTGCTCGATAACTAACTTGGAATCCATGCGGACCAAAATTCTGGCTGACGGATTGACGCCGATTGCACCTTCAAGCCCCGCTTTTAGTGCCAGGTATTCAGCAACGTTATTGGTGGCAACACCAATGAACTTAGCGATCTCAAGAATTACCTCACCGGTATCCGCGTCAATGACTACTGCGCCACTACCAGCTGGGCCGGGGTTTCCCCTAGAGCCGCCATCGGCTTCGATAATTAGGTTTTGCGGCTTACTCATCGAATTAAAATTGCCTGACAGTCTGGGCAGGTAGCAATTTCATCTCGAGGTTGATTAGAAATTTCAACAAGCGCAGTTGCACCAATGGTCATTCTGCAGGCACCGCATTCGCGACCAAGTAGACGACCTACAGCAACACCACGAGAAGCTTTCTTTGCGTAGAGCTCAATGAGCTCCACATCAATTCGAGCTGCCTGTTGATTTCGTTGATTAGTTGAAAGATCAAGGCCGGACCGCAACTTCATGATTTCAGCTTCGTTGGCGGCTTCCTTTGAAGCAAGTTCTTCATCAATAATCTGTTTATCTGCCAGCACGGTTTTATATGCAGCTTCGTTTTGCTCTTTGCGCTCCAAAATTGCTAGCTCTAAATCTTCGAGCTCAGATTTACGCTTCGCCAGTGTATCTAGCTCAGATTGAATACCTTGGGCGTCTTTCGCAGACGAGGTCTGGTTAATGCGTACTTTATCTTTTTCGATTCGTTGCTCAACCAAATTAAGATCTGCCTCAGCACGAGTCAGTTCAAGCTCAACAGAGTCTAAAGAATTTCTAGCTTCAATCAGTGCCGCAGCGGCATTTCGCTGTTCAGCCCGAAGAGCACTAAACGCTTCTGCAGCTGCCAGAACAGCAAGTGAATTTTTGGCTTTGGTTATCTCTAAGTCAAGATTTGCCAAAGCAAGCAGTTCAGCTTGTTGGCTCTCTGAAGCTTTCATTTGATGCTCTCTTTTTAGTTGAATAGTTCAAAACTACATTGCCTGCACGCTATTGCGTGACAGTGAAGTCCCAGGGATCTGTGCGTATTTGGCTGACCACAAATTGCACGTTCGGAAAAATCTTGGCTAATTGTGCTGCAGCAACTTCTAACCAAATCCACTCGCTCGCCCAGTGTGAAACGTCAATCAAAGCCAACGGGTTTCGACTTACGCCAGAGCGCTCCTTAGCGTCTTGAGTGGGGTGGTGACGAAGATCAGAGGTTACATACACATCTGCTTGCGCTTCAAACGCGTTTGCAATCAAGGAATCCCCTGCCCCGCCACACAGAGCTACACGTTGAACCATTTGTTCGTAATCACCCGATACCCGAACGCCTGAAGCAGTTGAAGGAAGAACTTTTGCAAGATATCTTGCGAAATCACCCAATTTCGTTTGCGTCGGCAGGCTACCAACTCTTCCGTGCCCTTCGTTGTGGTTGGCAGTTGGCACAAGAGGCTCGATATTTTCTAAGCCAAATGCCTGGGCTAGAGCTTGCGAAACGCCAGCTTCAACAATGTCTGCGTTTGTATGTGCAGCATAAATAGAAATGTTGGATCTAATGGCAGTAGCTAACAATGCCCCTTTGGGGTTTGACTCGGAAATTGTTTGCACTCCCCTTAGTAGATAAGGGTGGTGCGCTAGCACCAAATCAAACTCGCCATCTTGAGCTTCGCTTATGATTTCGCGGGTCACATCCACACTAAGCAGCACTCTAGATATGCGTTGATTTTCGTAGCCAGAAACCAAACCAGGGTTATCCCAAGATTCAGCACCCTCAATTGGCCATAACTTTTCAAACGCAGAAACCAAATGCGAAAGTTCAACTGACATTAATCAACCAATCCGAAAATGTCTTTAAGGTCATCGCGTCTTGATTCGATGGCAAGCACCTCGGACTCTTGGCGCTTAATTCTAGGAATGCCAGAGACAACCGGAATTAGGGAGCCGAATGCAAATGAAATCACAACACCAAGTGAAGTAACTCGCCAGAAATCCTGGTTTACCATTTGATTCGCAAGGTAGCCAGTCCAACCAAAGCCGCTTTGGTCACTGTAGATGAGACCAAACCCAAGAATTGTGGCCACGATCCATGCCGATAGATTTACCCAGTTAACAGCTTTGTAGAAGCCGTAACCGCGGCTCAAGGAAATTTCGTGATATGCGATTCGCCTTATCAAAATATCTGAAACAAATATTCCAGACCAAGCTGCAACCGGAACCGCCAAAATTATTGCGTAGTCAGCTATCAAAGAAACAGAATCTTCAATGAGGAGCTCTGCACCAACGGCTAATGCCAATGCAACCAATCCAAGTAGTGGCTGGGCAAGTACCGGCCGCAACTTTGCTCCAATTGAATGCAAACTCAAGTTTGAGGAATAAAGATTCATGGCCAAAACGACAACAATCGATAACGCAAGCGAAGCCACAAGTAACTGACCAAGCCAAGGAGTCAAAAGGTTTGAGAATTCTTGAAGCAAGTTAGCGGATTCAGTTCCCACTTGGATAGCCGGCGTGGTTGCTTCCAGCAACGCCAAACCGTATGCCGCCACAAGTGTTGGAATCACCGCAAGCGCCAAGGCTCCCCAACCAACCACCGATGCTCCACGAGCGCTGGTAGATAGCTTTCTTGCAAAGTCGGCACCGGCAGATGTCCAGACCAAACCAAATATTGAAAAGGTCAACACTGCTATGCCAAACACCGGCAACCAACTAGAAGTTGGTTGTGCAAGCAGCCCCGTCAAAGAGAATGATCCAGCAGTGGTTCCAACCAAAGTTAAGAGGGCAGCTGAACCCAAAAGCCCAGCCACTTGCTGTGCCCTAAACAAGACTCTGCCGCCAAAGATAGCCAGAGTTACAGCGCTGGCCACTACTAGCAAAGCAACCACCGTAAGAGTGATTGAATTTGGGTTATTAAGGTTTGTGATTGACTGCACACCAAAATACTGCGAACCAAATGAAAGCATCACAGCCAGAATTGCACCGGACCAGAAAATTCGAATCAAAGTAAGCAGAGATGCCGGAGCGGCATTGGCGAAAACACCAAAAGGAGCGCGGGAAAGCATCAACGTTGGTAGCCCGCTTCTTTTTCCGGCAAGAGCGCCAACGGCAACCACTAGTGCCGAGGCTGTTGCCCCAAGGAAGATTGCCATCACTGCCTGTGAGTAGGCAATTTGAGTGGTGCTCACATACCAGGCCAAACCAAGTGGCAACACTGAACCACTTAATCCAAGCCATGCCCAAAATTGTGAGAAAGCTCGGCTGCCTCGAGCTGCCTTAGGCACAGAATCTGTGGTCACTACTTCAACAGCCGAAACAGAAGCAAACTCCACACCAGGATCCACTTCGACGATGCTGATTGCCTGTTGGTCTTGATTAATAGGTGATGCCACTCGATCGTTTTCGAATAATGACTCTTCAAGGGCGGTTAATTCATCTTCAGCCCCAACAACGGTGTCAGCTGCCAGAAGGCGCTCAAACTCATCAAGGTCATTAGAGCTGGAAGTTACTGTGACTTCAGGCAAGGGTGCCATTTCAGATTCTGGCTCAGCCTCAGGTTCTGGCTCAGGTTCTGGCTCCGGCGCAAGCTCGAGTTCAGGCTCAGGCTCTGGTTCAGGCGCAAGCTCGAGTTCAGGCTCAGGCAGCTGAATTGGCTCAGGAATAACTTGAGTGGCATAAATCTGATTTAGTCGCGAAACAGCATCTTCAAATGGTTCAACGCTTTGAGGTACCACTGTTGGCGCATCTACTGGCGGCAGCCCCTGCTGAGCACGATTTGCGTTCTCAACTGCCAACAGAGCTTCAGGACTGCCAATTCGCTCCATTTCAATTACCCATGACGCGAATTCCATTTTTTCGATGTCTCGAAGTTGAGCCTGGGTCTCAAGTAACTCCATGGCCGCGGTAATGCCTGCCTCGTCAGCTTGGGCATTTCCAAGTGCCTCGTGAATCTGGGCATCTGTCATAGAACGGCGAACTGGAGGGGTGAAATTAGTGGAATCCATACCCAAATACTAATGCCGAGCCAGATTTCGACCGCGTCAGCGACTGGCGAGGGGAGCTAAAGAACCGAGGCACAACAGACAAAGCAAAATCCCCAGTCCTAAGACTGGGGATTTAACTGCGTGGGCCCTACCGGGATCGAACCGATGACATCCACGGTGTAAGCGTGGCGCTCTACCAGCTGAGCTAAAGGCCCCTCTTTCGAGGTTTGCAGTGAACTGCAACTCGAAGAGCCTATCCCATTTGAGTGGGTTTACGCCAATTCAGGCAGGTTTTATGCCTGAAGCGACGCTAAAGCACGATCGTATTCGTCAAGACTGCGAGCCTGCCCAGGCGCGGTGACGAACTTAGCGGCCAAATTGCCATTGATGTCAATGACGAATGTGGCACGGTTTGCGATACCCGCGTCTTCAATGAACACGCCGTACTGCTTGGCTACCGCTCCGTGAGGCCAGAAATCGGCCAAAACGCTGAATTTATAGCCTTCGTGGTCGGCAAACTGCTTCTGCACGTACTTTGAATCCACCGAAATGGCAAGTAATTCAACGTTTTCGTTCTCAAATTTGGCAAAGTTATCGCGAATTTCGCAAAGTTCTCCGGTGCAAATTCCTGAAAAAGACAGTGGATAAAACACAATGACAACCGGCTTTTTGCCTTTGAATTCAGCCAGACTTACGGTCTCGCCATACTGATTTACCAATTCAAACTGTGGGGCTGCGTCACCGATAATTGGGCTCAATTGTTTCTCCTCTGTAAAAAGTTTTGGGTTTGGCTATAGCAACCAGCAAACCACACATTTACATCCCTTGGTCAGCGTAAACTTTTAGAGGCTTTACCAAAGCTTTTGAGTTTCCTTTGTCCATCCCCCACGAAAAGGATGTCAGTTGTCAATTAACAACAACGATGCATACGCGGTCAACACCCCAGACCTTGACCCACAAGAAACTAGCGAATGGCTTGAATCGCTAGATGCTGTGGCTCGTGTTCACGGCCGTGGTCGTGCTCGCGAAATCATGCTGAATCTACTTCGTCGTTCGCACGAACTTCAGCTGAACGTGCCAATCGTTCCGACAACTGATTACTTGAACACAATTGCACCAGAGAACGAAGCCGAATTCCCTGGGGATGAAAAAATTGAACGCACCTACCGCGCGTGGATGCGCTGGAATGCGGCCATGTTGGTTCACCGCGCGCAGCGACCAGGTGTTGGTGTTGGTGGACACATCTCGACCTTCGCTTCATCGGCATCGCTATACGAAGTTGGCTTCAACCACTTCTTCAAGGGCCAAGACCACCCATCGGGTGGCGATCAGATTTTCATCCAAGGCCACGCCTCTCCTGGTCCTTACGCGCGAGCATTCCTAGAGGGCCGCCTGAGTGCTGATCAATTAGATGGTTTCCGTCAGGAAAAATCCCACCAGGCCGGTTCTTTGTCTTCATACCCTCACCCGCGACTGATGCCAGATTTTTGGCAGTTCCCAACCGTCTCTATGGGGATTGGACCAATCAACGCAATTTACCAAGCACAGTTCAACCGATACCTTGCAGGGCGCGGACTAAAAGATACCGCCGAACAGCACGTTTGGGCATTCCTTGGCGATGGTGAAATGGACGAGGTTGAATCTCGCGGTGCCCTTCAGCTTGCCGCAAACGACAACCTAGACAATTTGACCTTTGTTGTGAACTGTAACCTTCAGCGCCTTGATGGCCCAGTTCGCGGTAACGGAAAAATCATTCAAGAACTTGAATCATTCTTCCGCGGAGCTGGCTGGAATGTGATCAAGGTTGTTTGGGGTCGAGAGTGGGATTCCCTTCTTGCCAACGACACCGATGGTGCACTTGTTGACTTGATGAACAAGACACCTGATGGCGATTACCAAACTTATAAGACCGAAGATGGTGCATTCGTTCGCGAAAACTTCTTTGGTCGCGACCCTCGCACCGCAAAACTTGTAGAGCACATGAGCGATGAAGAAATTTGGGGCTTGAAGCGCGGTGGCCATGACTACCGCAAGGTTTACGCCGCCTATAAAGCAGCTGTGGAACACAAGGGTCAGCCAACCGTAATTCTTGCAAAGACCATCAAAGGTTTCACACTTGGAAAATCATTTGAAGGTCGCAATGCAACCCACCAAATGAAGAAATTGACCCTAGATAACCTAAAGGGTTTCCGTGATGAACTTCGTATTCCAATTTCAGATGCGCAGCTAGAAGAAAACCCTTACCAGCCGCCTTACTTCCACCCAGGGCAAGATGCCCCTGAAATTCAGTACATGCATGAACGACGTCGCGAACTTGGTGGATACCTACCAGAGCGCCGCAGCAAGTACGTTGACTTTAAACTTCCGGCCGATGACGTTTATAAGTCGGCAAAGGGTGGTTCTGGAACTCAAGAAGTTGCAACCACAATGGCATTCGTTCGTCTTTTCAAGGACCTACTTCGTTCACCAGAATTTGGCGAAAGAGTTGTACCAATCATTCCGGATGAAGCTCGTACTTTTGGTATGGATGCCTTCTTCCCTTCTGCCAAGATTTACAACCCGAACGGTCAGCACTACATATCTGTAGACCGTGAACTTCTTCTTGCGTATAAGGAAAGTACATCGGGTCAAATTTTGCACACTGGAATCAACGAGGCCGGCTCAATTGCAGGGTTCACCGCTTCGGCAACCAGCTATGCAACTCAAGGCCAACCAACCATTCCGTTCTACGTGTTTTATTCAATGTTTGGATTCCAGCGAACAGCCGACTCAATTTGGGCAGCGGCCGACCAACTCTCTCGTGGTTTCCTAATTGGCGCCACTGCCGGGCGCACAACGCTTACCGGTGAAGGTCTTCAGCATGCCGATGGTCACTCTCCACTGATTGCGTCTACCAATAACGCGGTAATCAGCTTTGACCCGGCCTACGGCTACGAAATTGCTCACATTATTAAGAGTGGTATTGATCGCATGTATGGCGGCCAGCACCAAGACCCAAACTGCATTTACTACCTAACCGTTTATAACGAACCATATGTTCAGCCGGCAGAGCCAGAAGGCGTTGACGCTGAAGGAATCGTTCGCGGTATTCACCAGATTTCTAGAAACGAGTCTGAGGGCCGCAAAGCGCAGATCCTTGCATCCGGTGTTGCAGTTCCATGGGCTTATGAAGCTCAGCAACTTTTGCAAAACGATTGGGGTGTATCAGCGGATATTTGGTCTGTAACTTCATGGAGCGAACTTCGCCGCGACGGACTACTACGCGATGAAGCAAAGTTCTTGAACCCAAATCACGAAATTCCAGATGCTTACCTAACTGCAAAACTA
>ERZ1034365.908-NODE-908-length-15754-cov-3.230146_pt1 | contig 15754 bp, 11 predicted proteins | sample MGYA00520615_ERZ1034365 | MGnify/ENA primary metagenome ERZ1034365 (study PRJEB33736, sample SAMEA104284505) | Azolla filiculoides | biome: Urban; feature: Water surface; material: Ditch water | place: Netherlands | collected 2015-10-28 | depth 0-0.1 m ... | reverse complement strand
CGAATGCGCAAATAATTTAGATACTCGCCCTTGCAAAGTCTTCTAAATGCCGAGGATGAAAGCTTGGTTTGCTGCTGCTCGAGGTAGTTCCATAGGTTCAACAGGCTCAAGAAATCACTGGTGGGGTCAACAAATCTGGCATGTGCGGCGTCGGCCTGAACCCGTTTTTCTAATGGTCGCTCGCGTGGGTCTTGAATGGTGAGGCCAGCAACAATCACCATAACTTCGCGAACCAAGCCGTGGTTTTTAGACTCATTCGAGCAAACCTAGGTTCCATCGGCAGTCGGGCTAGAGTCTTTCCGATTGCAGTGAGCCGCACTGATTTATCCTTGGCGCTGTTAATTGCACCTAGCTCGGCCAAAAGCCCCAGGCCGTCTTTTACACCGCGGGCATCTGGCGCTTGAAGAAACGGAAACTCGGTAATGTCGCCTAGGCCAAGGCTTGCCGCCTGCAAGATCACCGAGGCCAAGTTAGTACGCAAAATTTCTGGGTCGGTGAAGTCTGGTCGACTTTCAAAATCTTCTTCTGAGTAAAGGCGAATTACTACACCCGGGCTAGTTCGACCAGCACGGCCAGCACGTTGATTGGCGCTTGCCTTAGAAATTGCCTCAATCGGCAGGCGCTGAACTTTTGCTCTTGGGCTGTAGCGAGAGATGCGCGCGGTACCCGCATCAATCACGTACTTAATGTTTGGAATCGTTAGCGAGGTCTCGGCAACGTTGGTTGCCAAAATAATTCTTCGGCGCAGGCCGGCCAGTTTGCTGGTTTCAAAAACCCGGTGTTGCTCGGCCGCACTAAGCCGGCCGTAAAGCGGCAGCACCTCAACGCCTTTGCCAAGAGCACCCGATGTCACGCGGCCTTCAATTGCTTCTTGGGCGTCGCGAATTTCAGATTCACCGGACAAGAAAACCAGAGTGTCTCCGTCGGGTTCATTCTTTAATTCATCAAGTGCATTGACGATGCCGTCTAGATAATCGCTGGCAGTGGTTTCTTCGTCTGGGTCTGTGTCATCACCGGCTTCGCGCGCGGTTGGGCGATAGCGAACCTCAATTGGAAAAGTTCGGCCGGAGACTTCAATAATTGGAGCATCGTTAAAGTGCTTGCTAAAAGATTCCGGGTCAATGGTTGCCGAGGTAACAATTACTTTTAGGTCTGGGCGCTTTGGCAGCAGTTGCTTTAAATAGCCAAGCAAAAAGTCAATGTTCAAACTGCGCTCGTGCGCCTCATCAATAATGATGGTGTCATAAGGCTCAAGATTTCTGTGACGCTGCATTGCGTTTAGCAAAATACCGTCTGTCATTACTTTGACTTTGGTGTCGGCACTAGAGGTATCGGTGAATCGCACCTGATAGCCAACCAAGCCACCCAGCTCAACTTTTAGCTCTTCGGCTATTCGCTCGGCAACAGCGCGAGCGGCAATTCTGCGGGGTTGGGTGTGAGCAATGCTGGTGCGGCCAAGCTCTAGACACATTTTTGGAATCTGGGTGGTTTTACCAGAACCCGTAGCACCGGCAATTACAACTACTTGGTGATCACGAATGGCATCAAGAATTTCTTGCCTGCGCTGACTTACCGGCAGATCACCAGGGTAGGTAATCTGCAGCGAGTTTGGTTCAGGCGCTCCCATTTAGTTTTGTGGCCAACCACCCGGTGGGCCAATAAATAGCAAGGCTGCGAAGATGGCACAAACAACAACCAACATTGTGAGCGCTAGTAGAACAGGGCGGTTAATGAACCAGCGGTAAAGGGCGTCAAACCAATTGTTATCGCGCGGGTCTTGAGACTTGGTCTTGCGCCAGCTTCCAGCCAAGCGGCCCTTGCGCTCGGCTGAGATTTCAAATGGCACGGTTGCAAATGGAATGATTGCCAACGCTATGGCCAAAACGGTGCGGCCAAAGCCCCATCGATTATTCACGCCAACCAAAGCTGCCGAAACCCCGTAGCCCAGAAACACGGCACCGTGAATTCCACCAACGATGGTAAGTAGTGGCCCTGGTGCACCAAAGATGGCGCGAATAGCTAACCCGCCCAGAAGCAGAGTCCAAGTTACGGCTTCGCTAAAAGCAAAAGCCTTATAAAGTGCGCGTGGTGAATTGAAAATTGATCTAGACATTGCTTCCCCGGTGAATCTAATTATTTGATGTTGGCGCGAATTTCGTCGAGAACTTTCATGTTCTCTATAGTCCAAGACATTGGGTGCTCGGCGCACTCTGTCTTGCCGGTCAAAATCGCGGCGCTTACTGCCTGAAGCATGTGAGCATAACCAGCGCCCTTGGTTTCGTAAGCAACGTGTTCACGAGTGGGTGGTGCCTGGTTTGAGAAAGTCAAAATGTTTAGCTCACGTGCGTTCCAGAAGGAGCCAATAAGTTCAACGGTCTTATTTGATCCAACCACGCGAGCCCCAAAACCAACGTTTGCGTTGATTGAGGTGATGCCGTGCCCGGTCACACCGTTTTCAAAAAGGAAAGTAGTGTCTGCATAGGCATCTGCGCCGTTTTCAAATCGGCTACCAAAAGTGATTTGCTTCGCAATCGGCGAACCGGCCATCCAGCGGTTAAAGGTTGTGGTGTAAACGCCCTGATCAAGAGTTGTTCCGCCACCAAGTTCAAAGTTGAACAAACGGTGGTCGTTATCGAACGGTGCGTTCATGCCAAAGTTGGCTTCAATCATTACCAACTTGCCAAGCTCTCCAGACTCAATCATGGTTTTTACTGCGTTGTGCAGCGGCAAGAACTTGGTCCACATTGCTTCCATCAAGAAAAGATTTTTGCTCTTGGCAAGAGCATCTAGCTCAATTGCTTCAGCGGCATCCATGGTGAAAGCTTTTTCAACCAACACGTGCTTGCCGGCCTCAAGTGCGGCCTTTGCCTGCGCGTAGTGCTCTGAGTGCGGTGAAGCCACGTAAATAACGTCAATGGCCTCATCGGCAAGCGCCTGCTCAAAAGTTAGCGCCTTGGCGGTGATGTTGTATTCCTTTAGACGAGCTTCAGCCTTGGCTGGGTCACGAGAAACCAGCGCGTATAAATTGGTGCCGTCTGCAAGTGCAAAGTCGTTCAAGATGAGTTCGGCCATAAGACCGGTGCCAACCATGGCCCAATTTAATTTAGTCATGGCTCAAGACTAACGCCCAGAACCGGCCAAATTTCTAGTGCAGTTGGTCGCGCTCTAGGGCTGCGCCCTCTACGTCAACGTCAGGCAAAATGCGGTCTAGCCACTTTGGAATCCACCAGGTAGCGTTGCCAAAAATGGTCATGGCGGCAGGCACCAGCAGCAGGCGAACCAGGAAAGCATCAATTAGCACACCAATTGCCAAACCAAACCCTACCGGGCGAATCATGGCCAAGTGAGAGAACGCAAAGCCACCAAAAACGGTGACCATGATTAGCGCAGCAGCCACCACAACCGCACGACTCAAACGCATTCCATAGTTAATTGCATCGTTGGTTGCCTTGCCGTGAGTGTGCGCTTCGCGCATTCCAGAAACCAAGAACAACTGGTAGTCCATGGCTAGGCCAAACAGAATTCCAATCAAGAAGATTGGCAAGAAGCTAAGAATTGGACCCGGGTTGTGAACTCCAAATACCTCACCAAGCCAACCCCACTGGTAAACGGCAACAACGGAACCAAGGGTTGCAAATACAGTAAGCAAGAATCCCGCTGCAGCAATAACCGGAATCAAAATTGAGCGGAACACCAAGATCAGCAAGAACATAGATAGCAAGATCACGGTGCCAAGGTAAAGCGGCAAGACATCGGCAATCTTCTTAGAGATATCGATGTTGGTTGCAGTCAGTCCGGTAACACCAAGCTCTGCGTTGTATTCGCTTTCAAATGTTGTAGTGAGTGCGCGCAAATCACGCACCAACTTTTCTGTCTCAACGCTTGAGGGCTCAACACTTGAGACCACTTGGAAAAGCAGGGTCTTTTTGTCTTCAGATACCGCAGCCGGAACAACGGCAGTCACGTTATCTAGAGCAAACAACTTGGTGGCGATGCTTGCCTGAAGCTCTGTTAGGTCATCTTCTGCAATGGCGTTTGGCACGGTGACCACAGTTGGAATCTGGCTGTTGAAACCAGGGCCAAATGCCTCAGAGGTAATTACGTAGGCGCGGTACGGTGATGAATCAACCGCCTCTGCAGAGCCATCTGGCAAACCAAGACGCATGCTGCTGAAAGGAATAGCTGCGATAACCAAAACCGCAACGGTAGCCAACACGGTCAGCCACGGGTGTCGGTTAGCAAAAACACGCTTTTGCTCATTGGTCTCGGCTTTTTTCTTAGCCGCCTTGTTTTCGGCAGACTTTGGTCCGGCCGCCAAGAGGGCACGTTCTTTCTTAGAAAGAATGCGCTGGCCAACCAGCGAAAGAGCAGCCGGAGTTGCTGTAATTGCAATTGCAACGGCCACCGCAATAGATAGTGAGCCCATGGTTCCCATAAGCCCAACGAAACCAATACCGGTTAGGTTCAAAGCTGCAAGCGCAATAATTACCGTGATGCCGGCAAACAGCACCGCGTTACCAGAGGTACCGGTTGCCAAGCCAATTGATTCGCGCAGCTCTACACCAGCCTTTAGCTGACGACGGTGACGGTTCAAAATAAATAGTGCGTAGTCAATTCCAACTGCAAGCCCAAGCATTACGCCAAGAACCGGAGTAGTTGAATCCATGTCAATTACGGCTGATAGCGCCAATGTTGTAGCCGCAGAAATTCCCACACCAATTACCGCAAGAATCACAGGCATACCAGCACCGATAAATGTGCCAAGCATGATGAACAACACAACGGCAGCAATACCAAGACCAATGATTTCGCCCACACCAAGAATCTCAGATACCGAACGAGTTAGATCTTGTGAGAACTCAATGTTGATGCCAGGCAGGTTTGCCTCTTTTAGTTTTTCAACAACAGAGTCACGGGTTGGTTCTTGAACGTCCATTCCAGGAACATCAAACTGAATGGTTGCCAAGGCAACGGTGCCGTCGGCAGAAACTGTGCTGAAGTTTTTGCTGGCTGCCAATAGCTGATCTGCAAGTTCAAGTTCTTGCTTGGCATCAACTAGATCTTCAGAACCGCTTACCAACTTAACCTCGGCGGCAGCAAGCTTCTCTTTACCTGCAGTAATTGCTGCACGCTGTTTTTTAATTTCTGCGAATCCACCGGCAATTTGCACTCTGCCCGCGGCCATGGCATCTAACTGTGCCTGCGGAGCGCCGGCGGCTTTAGCTTGAGCAATGCCTGCCTCAAGTTGCGCTGACTGCTTCTTTAGTTTTGTCTCGGCTGCGTCTAGTTTGGCTAGACCATCTGCAAGTTTTGTTTTATTGGTGGCAATCTCGGCTTTTCCGTTAACCAAGTCTTGCTCGCCAGAGGTTACCTTTGCCCAACCGTCGGCAACCTTGTCGCGGTTTTCTTGAATATCGGCTTCGATTTCAAACGGGTTTAGGGTCTGGGCAATTCCGTCTAGAGATTCCACTTCAGCGAGCGCTGAAGCAATTGCCGACTTATCGGTGTCTGTGAATTTTGTGCCATCAGCCTTTTGAAAGACCACTTGGCCAGAACCTCGGCTGGCTACCTCAAAGCTTTTCTTGAGCTGGTCAATTACCACCTGTGATGGCACGCCATCAATGCTCATGCTTGATGAGAGCTTGCCCCCGGCGGTAACCGCAGCGGTGCCGGCGGCTCCAAGAATCAAAACCCAAGCAAGGAGTACAAACCAGGCCTTACGTGATGAAAATTGACCAAGTCTGTAAAGAAGTTTTGCCATCGGGTTTTGTCCTAATAAATTGAAAATAGAGGCTTTTTGAGCCCCTTTGACCTTATAGCAAACCCCTGAATGGCTAAAAAACTTCCTGCTTTCGTATACCTTTTATGTAATCCCAATTGAAAGAACCCAATGGCTGAATACACATTCCTAAAAGGTGACAAAAACTGGTGGCGTCAGGCCGTGATTTACCAGATTTACCCGCGCAGCTTTGCTGATGGCAATGGCGACGGCATTGGTGACCTAAAGGGCATTATCAGCCGGGTTCCTTATCTAAAGAGCCTTGGTATTGATGCCGTCTGGATGAGCCCGTTCTACCCTTCTGCACTGGCCGACGGCGGGTACGACGTAGATGACTACCGCAACATTGACCCACGCATTGGAAACCTTGAAGAATTTGATCAACTAGTTCAAGAGCTGCACAAAAATGGCATTCGCCTAATTGCCGACCTGGTTCCTAACCACTCGGGCGATAACCACGTTTGGTTCCAAGCCGCTCTAAAGGCTGCCCCCGGTTCACCAGAGCGCGATCGCTACATTTTTAGAGACGGGCTTGGCGAAAACGGCGAGATTCGCCCATCGGAATTGGTTAGCCACTTTGGCCCCACCGCATGGACCCGCATCACCGAGCCAGATGGCACCCCTGGCCAGTGGTACATGCACCTTTTTGCCAAAGAGCAGCCTGACTTCAACTGGGACAACCAAGAAGTGCGAGACGACTTTTTGAAGACCCTGCGATTCTGGAGCGACCGCGGTGTAGATGGTTACCGTGTTGATGTTGCCCACGCATTGGTAAAAGACCTCAAGAATGGTCACCTTCCTGCACGTGACTCTTACGACGTGAAGGTAATGAAAGACGACGGCACCGATGACCTCTTTGACCGCGATGAGGTTCACGAGATTTACGCTTCATGGCGTGAGGTGTTTAACGAATACGATCCACCGCGCATGGCCGTTGCTGAAGCCTGGGTGCACGCTAACCGCCGCCCTGCTTACGCAAGTACCAAAGGCCTTGGCCAGAGCTTCAACTTTGACATGCTTGGCGCCGGCTGGGATAAAAAGAAGGTTCGCAGCATTGCCGAGTACAACCTCTCGGCGGCTAAGAAATCTGGAAGCTCAACTACTTGGGTTCTTTCCAACCACGATGTGGTTCGCCACGCAACCAGATTTGGTTTGCCAAACGGATTGGACTTTGCCTAGTGGTACAAGGTAAACCGCTTTGACCCAAAGGTTGATGAAGCCACCGGTCTAGATCGCGCGCGAGCTATGACCATGTTGCTATTGGCACTACCTGGCAGCACCTACATCTATCAAGGTGAAGAACTTGGGCTTCAAGAGGTCATGGATATTCCTGCCGATCAAATGCAAGACCCGCAGTTCTTTAGAAACCCTGAGATCGGCATGAGCCGCGATGGATGCCGCGTGCCATTGCCTTGGTCACGCACCGGTTCATCATTTGGTTTCGGAACCGGTGGTTCACACCTACCGCAACCTGCTTGGTATGGCTCGGTATCGGTTGAAGCACAAGATGGAGTTAAGGGTTCAACCCTTGAGCTGTATCGCGAGCTAATGGAGCTTCGCAAGAAACTGGAAACCACAGAAGAACACCAGTGGGTAAGTCACTTCTTTGCACCAGGGCTCTTGCACTTTAAGCGCCCTAACGGATGGCACTCAATTACTAACTTTGGCTCAAAAGCGGCAAAGCTTCCTGAGGGCAAAGTTGTTGCAACCTCAAAGCCTTTGGTAGACGGCAAATTGCCGGCTAACGCGACAGCTTGGTTGCAGGCTTAAAACTCAGCTTTAGAAATCGGCTTTAGAAATCGTAGTCAAAGGTGTCATCTCGACCAGTCTTGATGGTTGCACCTTCGCGCACATAAAGCGGAATTGAATCGAACCCGTGCTGCTCGGTTACCCAGCGGCCACCGGCAACAATTTCTCCGGTGAAGAAGTTGGTCCAGTTTCCGGCAGGCAGATAAAACTGCACTGTTCCGTCTGCTGTGAATACCGGTGCAACCAAAAGGCTTGGGCCAAGCATGTATTGCGCATCAAGACTTTGGCATGTGCGGTCATCTGGAAACTCAAGAACCATGGCGCGCATCATTGGCGTTCCATCGTTGGTTACCTGGTGAGCGGTTTCATATAGATAAGGCATTAGCGATGCCTTTAGCTTGGTGAACTTGCGAGTTACATCAACCGCTTCATCATCAAAGGCCCATGGCACACGAACAGATTCATTTCCGTGGAGGCGACTGTGCGAACTTAGCAAACCAAACGGCACCCAGCGCTTGAACACTGCCGGGTCTGGGTTACCTTCGAAGCCACCAATATCGTGACTCCAGTATCCAAATCCACTGAGGCCCAAACTCAAACCACCGCGCAGGCTCTCGGCCATTGACTCAAAGGTTGAGGTGTTGTCGCCGCCCCAGTGCACCGGCATCTTTTGACCACCGGCAGTTGCACTGCGAGCAAACAAAATTGCATCATCTTTGCGGTATTCGCGCAAAATCTGCCAAACAGTTTCGTTATAAAGCTGCGTGTATAGGTTGTGCATTTGCTCGGCATCGCTGCCGTCGAAGTAAACGGCATCGGTTGGAATTCTCTCGCCGAAGTCAGTCTTGAAGCAGTCCACACCCATTTCTAGTAGCGGGCGAAGTTTTGATTGGAACCACTTGCGAGCCCCTGGGTTAGTGAAGTCAACGATTGCGTTGCCGGCCTGCCATAGGTCCCATTGCCACACGGTGCCATCGGTGCGCTTTAGAAGGTAACCAAGTTCTGCGGCTTCGGCAAACAAAGGAGATGCTTGACCAATGTATGGGTTGATCCAAAGGCTTATTCGCAGCCCGTCTTTCTTTAGGCGGCTAAGCATTCCCTGTGGGTCTGGAAAAACCCGTGGATCCCACTGGAAATCGCACCATTGGTATTCGCGCATCCAGAAGCAGTCAAAGTGAAAAACGCTAAGCGGAATATCGCGCTCGCGCATGCCCTCGATAAATGAGGTCACTGTCTTTTCGTCGTAGTCGGTTACGAACGAGGTACTTAGCCAAAGACCGAAAGACCACTTAGGTAGCAGCGGTGCACGGCCGGTTAGCGCGGTGTACTTGCGCAAAATTTCTTTGGGGGTTGGGCCATAGATAACCAGGTACTCAAGCTCTTGCCCAGCCACACTGAACTGCACCTTATTTACGGTTTCGCTGCCAACCTCAAAAGAGACTCGGCCGGTGTGGTTAACAAAAACACCGTAGCCCTTATTGCTTAGGTAGAAAGGCACATTCTTATATGCCTGCTCGCTTGAGGTGCCCGGGTCTTCGTTGAATATATCTACCGATTGCCCGTTTTTAACAAAAGATGTAAAGCGCTCACCCAAGCCATAAATTTGCTCGTTCACACCAATAGGCATCTGCGCCGAAATGTGCTTGGTGGCCCCATCTTTGGCAGCCTCTGGGATATCTGTATAGAACAAGCCCTTGTCACCCTGCGAAGCAAAAACTTTGCCGTGGCCAAGCCAATCAATTTTAAAATCTGACTTTGATACCCGGGCAGTGAGGTCACCGGTGGTGAAAGAAATTTCGGTATCGGTTTCAGTCACCGATGTCTTGGCTGCCGATTGGGTTACTTCAAACTTGAGCGGCGCTTTGCCACCCTTGTGGTGTGAAACTTTTACACGAATAACATCATCAGCCGCTGCATCAATAGCAACGTTCACGGTGCCAATGTTTAGCGTTTGACCACGATGTTCAACCTTGCGTGTGGCATAAAGCACATCAAGTGAATCGTTAGTGTGATCAATTCTTTGAACCTGTACCGCCTTAGAAAGAGAAACACCCTCTCGTAGCAGCCAAAAACCATTTGTGAATTTCATGTCTGCCCCGCGAGGGTGTTTCCTTCTTTGAAAGGTGAATATAAGTTTTGAAACTATCGAATTATTGGTCCACCGCTTCGGCGACGAGCTAGTGCGTCTGCAGTTGCAGCAATCAGTAGAACTCCACCGGTGATGATGTAAGCAATACCAGCTGGCATACCTAGAAGACCTAGACCGTTGTCGATGATGGCAATAACAAAAGCACCAATAGCTGCGTGTACCAAACGACCGCGGCCACCAAAGAGGCTAACGCCACCAACAACCGCAGCTGCCACACCTGAAAGTACAATGGCACGACCTGCTGAAGACTCAACGTTACCGATGCGGCTTACGTTGAATACACCTGAGATCATGGCCAGGAATGAACAAATCATGAACGCTGTGATGCGAATCTTGGCAACCTTGATACCGGCACGACGTGCGGCTTCTGGGTTTCCACCAACTGCATACATGTAGCGGCCAAACTTTGTGCGGTCAAGCATGAATGTTCCAACAAACAGAATGAACACGGCAATTGGAATCACGGTTGGCACACCCGCGATTGGGTTGATTGCCACGAGGCTGCGAGGCTGGTTTAGCAGGAACACACCAGCGCTACCTACCACTGCAAGAGCACCGGTTTTTGCCAACAAAAGCGAAAGCGGGCGGGCCGGAAGGTTTGCCTTGATGCGGCGAGTGCGATCCCAGACTCCCATTGCAAAAGTAAGCGCAACAGAGACGCCAAGCAACACCCAACCACCCCAAAGCGGAAGGTTGGTGTTCATAATTGCCTTGATCTCAGGAACCTCAACGCGAAGAACGCCACCCTCACCAAGAATGATTAGAGCAACACCCGGGAAAGCCAAGTAGAGCGCAAGTGAAACCACGAAAGATGGCACACCAATCTTTGCTACGAAGTAACCAAGAACCCAACCAGTGATAAGAGCCAATGCAAATGCAAGCGCAAAGCTTGCCTGCCTCAAGATTTAGTTTTACGAAAATTGCCATACCGGTTCCGGCTGTAACACCAGCAGATAGGTCAATCTCGCCAAGCATAATTACAAAAACCAAAGCTGCCGAAAGCATCATTAGAGTTGCCGCCTGGTTTAGCAGGTTGGCGAAGTTCATAACGGTAAGGAAGTAAGGGGAAAGTGTGCTGAAAAGCGCCACTAGCAAAATCAATGCACCGATAGCCGGTAGCGCACCCATTTCGCCGCTCTTTAGACGAGAGCCATATGCCTTGATCTGGTCAAGGGCTGAACCTTCTTGACCGGTGTTGATTGTGATGTTGTCAGACATTATGCCTTTTCCTTTTGGGTCTTTAGGCCGGTGATGTAACCGATTACCTCATTGTGAGTAGTTTTCTTGGTCTCAAGCTGAGCAACCATGTTGCCTAGGTAAAGAACCGCGATGTCGTCGGCAACCTGCATAACATCTTGCAGGTTGTGGCTGATCATGATTACCGCAATGCCCTTGTCGGCCAAGCGACGAACCAGGTTCAAAACCTGCTCTGTCTGTGCCACACCAAGAGCCGCAGTTGGCTCATCAAGAATTACAAGTTTTGCATCGCGCAAAACTGAACGTGCGATTGCTACGGTTTGACGCTGACCACCTGAAAGTGATGAAACCTTCTGGCGAACAGACTTTACAGTTCTAACCGATAGCGACTGCAGCGCCTTCGCTGCAGCAAACTCCATAGCTGATTCATCAAGAGTCAGCTGGCCGATTTCTTCGCGACCTAGGAACATGTTTTGAACGATGTCTAGGTTTTCGCATAGAGCAAGATCTTGATAAACAACCTCGATGCCCAACGCTGTGGCAATACGAGGTGTGGTTAGAGAAACTTCTTCTCCGTCAAATTTAACGCTGCCTTCGTCGTACCACTGCACACCCGCAAGACCCTTGATAAGGGTTGACTTACCTGCACCGTTGTCGCCTACTAGCGCGGTTACGCGACCTGGATAAACCTTTAGGTCTACGCCCTTGAGTACGTCCACTGGACCGAAACTCTTCTTGACTCCTGAGAGTTCAATGATTGGCTTGCTCAATTGCAAACTCCACTTCTTATTGTTTTTTAGATAAATCTGGGGTGCCAGCAAATAACTGGCACCCCAGATTCAGTACTACTTAGTTATTACTTAACGCCGTACTTCTCACAAGCTGCTGCTACATCTGCTGTACAGATGTCTGCTGCTGCTGCGTCTCCGTTAGCTACAACATCCTTTACGGTGTCTGCTGTAGTTGAGATTGGAGTGATCCATGCGAATGGAGTTCCATCTTCTAGAGTCTTGTCAGTTGGGTAGGTCTCGCCAGCAAGGATTGCCTTGATAACTTCTAGAGCCTTGTCAACCTCAAGCTTGAACGGCTTGTAAACAGTTGCAGTCTGCTTGCCAAGTAGAACGTTCTGTAGACCAGCTACTGATGCGTCCTGACCTGAGATAGGAACAGTTAGACCGTTCTTGTCCAGGATGGTGATGATTGAAGCTGCGTTGTTGTCGTTTGGAGCAAGAACTGCGTCAACCTTTCCCTTTACAGCAGTGAAAGCCTGCTCGAATAGGGTTCCAGCCTTTGCGCCATCCCATGTACCTTCCATGGTGAAAGCAGCCTTTGCGCCAGCAGCGTCAAGAACTGACAATGCACCCTTTAGGAACATTGCAGCGTTACCATCGGTTGGGTCACCTGATGAGTAAATGATGCTTGCCTTGGTGATGTCCTTGCCAGCTGCAGCTAGACCATCAACGATCATCTGACCCTGTAGGGCACCAACGGTCTCGTTGTCGAATGATACGTAGTAGTCAGCGCCAGTGATTGGACGGTCGTAAGCGATTACTGGAACGCCAGCAGCCTTTGCCTTTTCAGCAACTGCGATACCTGCACCCTGGTAGTCAACTAGAACCATTACGCCACAACCCTTGGTAAGCATTGAGTCAGCGATGGTTGAGTACTTTGAAGCGTCGCTCTGAGCGTTCTGGATGTCAGCTTCGAATCCAGCGTCAGTTAGACCAGCCTCAAGAGCTGGACGGTCGCCAGCTTCCCAGCGGGTACCTGAGTCTGCGTCAGGAAGAATTACACATGCGCGAGTTGAGCCAGCTGGAGCTGATTCTGCTGCACAACCGGTTAGACCTAGAACTGCTACCGCTGCCATAGCGGTCATGGTGATCAATGAAGACTTCTTCATTTCTACCCTTTCTAAATGTGGTTGAAAAAATACCGATGAAAATGAATATCCCCACGGCTAGCCAATGATTACACAGGCTTAGGTATATGTTCGTGAAAACAACAAATTGGCGCAAACCGAAACCCCTAGTTTTCGCTAACGCTTAGATAACGGTATCTAATCGTTATTTTTTTGTTTTCTTAGACAACAAATGCCGAATCCACGTGTTTATTGGCCTTTGGCTTGAGTAAGCGTTTACATTTGCTCGCAACACCCTCATGTTTACCTTTAGGCATGTCTTAGCCTTGCCTCATGACTTTTTCAAAAGATTTTCTATGGGGTGTGGCCACCGCTTCTTACCAGGTTGAGGGCGCGGTAAAAGAAGATGGCCGCGGCAAGACAGTGTGGGATACCTTTTGCGAGGTTCCGGGAGCCATTAAGAACGGCGACTCTGGTGAAATCGCAATTGATCACTACCACCGCTTCCGCGAAGACATTGCGCTAATGAAGAGCCTTGGTATCAAGGCCTATAGATTCAGCTTTGCCTGGGCACGACTTTTTCCAAAGGGTGACGACGTTCGTGAAGAACGCGGCTTTGCTTTCTATGACGCACTGGTCAACGAACTTCTGGCCGCAGGCATTGAGCCGGTGGCAACCCTTTACCACTGGGATCTACCCCAGCCACTTGAAGACGCCGGCGGCTGGCCAACCCGAGTGGTTCTTGAACCATTTGAAAAGTATGCCTATGAGATGGGCAAGCACTTTGGTGACCGCATCAAAATTTGGGCAACCATCAACGAGCCTTGGGTAATGTCTTGGCTTGGCTACGGTCTTGGCGTGCATGCACCCGGCCGCAAGAACTTTGATGACGCAATTCGTGCATCTCACCACACCGTGGTGGCACACAACATGGCTCACCGTGCACTAAAGCGCGCCAACCCAAATCTGCAGGTTGGCCCAGTTTTGTCACAGAGCCTGCCAGACGTTGACAACGTCTTTGACCCGTTCCAGATGAAAGTGGCAACTTATCTTGATGCCCACAACAACAAATTCTGGATGGACGCACTTTTCAGGGGCCACTACTCAGAAGTGGTCTACGAAATGTTTGGCGATGTACTTCGCGATGTAATTCAACCGGGAGACCTAGACACCGTAAAGAACGACTGGGTTGGCATTAACTACTACTTCAATAACCGCGTTGGTCACGAGGTTCCAAAGAATCATCAAACCAGAGGCCGCATTTTTGACAAACTGCTTGGGCTATCTTTTGAGGCGGCGCCAACCACTCACCTAACTGACATGGGTTGGCCGATTACCCCACAGGGTCTTGGCGATCTTTGTTTACGCTGGACCGCCGAATACGGTGACGTGCTGCCGCCTATCTACATCACAGAAAACGGTGTTGCCTATGACACCGATATCAGTGCCGACGGAAAGATTCACGACAGCGGGCGCATTGAGTACCTAAACGACCACCTGCGCTCTATTCGTGATGCAATTTCTGCCGGCGCAGATATTCGCGGTTACTTTCAGTGGTCACTATTTGACAACTTTGAGTGGGGCTTCGGCTACGAAAAGCGCTTTGGCATTGTGCACGTGAATTACACAACTCAGGTGCGCACCCCCAAAGATTCAGCCGAGTGGTACACCAAAGTAATTGAATCGGATGGCGCCAGCTTGGTTGATCCGGTTATTGAAAAAGACGTTGACGGTGATCGTGCTGAAACCACTGAAATTGAAAACAGCGATACTCGATTAGGTAGCTTGCAAGCCTGCCGACGTTCAGCGAGAGCCATTTTTCTTGGAAGTGCGCCTAGTACAGCAAATCAGACAGTTCGCGGAATAGAAATTGAGCGTGTGTTATTGGGAGTTGTCCAGCCAGCTCAATCAATTGGTATCTTTAAAGATGCACTATTGAGACTTATTAACAAACTACATTATTTAAATCACGGCAGTAATCGTTACTGGTTTGACACACGACCCAATTTACGTAAGGAAATGGAAGAGCGTAAACGACGCTTTGACAAGAAAGAGGACGTGCATCCTGCTATAAGAGAACAAATTAGAAATAGCATTGCATCAGATTTATTTAAAGGCATTCATGTTTTTACGCTTAGCAACGACGTGCCTGATGATTGGCATTTACGCCTAGTTGTATTGCCTCCCGATGCCACATTTAACAAATCAGTACCCAGTTTTGCTATAGATCGTGCAACTGAAATTCTCAAAAATCGCGGAGAACAACCTCGATTCAAACAGAATCGTTTAGTTTTTCTTGCAGCTGATTCAAATAACCTAAGTCGGTTAATTGATCATGTACGCTCAAAATTAGCTTGGGAATCTATTGTCACTGACATCAAAGATACAAGATTAAACCTAGATCAACTTCAAGCAAGACAAGCAACTAAAAACCTTGAAGATGCAAAAGATGGCTTGCGTCGTATGATTCGAGAAACGTATAAATGGTTATTAGTGCCAATGCAAGAAGCGCAGCGCTAAATGTAAACTCACAAAATCTATCCAAAGAAATGGAACGTATATTGGCAGAAAACGAGCTACTGATTACGGAATGGTCGCCAATTCATTTGCATGAAATGCTGAAAACATGGTTTTGGAAAGAAGATATAAAAGACGTTAGTGCAATAAATGTTTGGCAGCAGATGTGCCAGCAGTTGTATTTACCACGTTTAAAAGATGACATGGCTTTTCAGTCTACGCTAAATAAAGGTTCAAGCAGTAGGGAGTTTTTTGGTTTTGCATACGGTAAAAAGGATAATGAATATAGTAGTTTTTCATTGGGTAAAGCGACTTCACCTCTCGTAGAGTCATTATTGTTAATTGAGCCGAAAAGTGCAGGTGAATATGAAGATGCTCTTGAAAAAATAAATTCACAAACATCATCAACGAGTATTAATACTTCAACTACTACTTTTTCTCCAACAACAATATCTACTGCATCGCCAAGTGATGTTGAGACAAAGTCAAATAGAAATAACGATCA
>ERZ1034365.907-NODE-907-length-15758-cov-2.739813_pt1 | contig 15758 bp, 15 predicted proteins | sample MGYA00520615_ERZ1034365 | MGnify/ENA primary metagenome ERZ1034365 (study PRJEB33736, sample SAMEA104284505) | Azolla filiculoides | biome: Urban; feature: Water surface; material: Ditch water | place: Netherlands | collected 2015-10-28 | depth 0-0.1 m ... | reverse complement strand
AAGGGTCTCGTGTGCTTCTGGAGAAATTGAACCATAAGACATTGCTCCGGTAGAGAATCTCTTAACGATGCTTGATACCGGTTCCACTTCATCAAGAGACACAGCTGGTCGTACGCCTTCACGCAAGGTGAACAATCCGCGAAGGGTCATCAAATTTTCTGCTTGATCGTCAACACTCTTGGTGTATTCGCGGAATATGTCGTAGCTCTTGGTCTTAGTTGAGTGCTGAAGCTTAAAGATAGTTTCCGGGTTGAAAAGGTGCGGAGGCCCTTGACGACGCCACTGGTACTCACCTCCGGTCTCGAGCGACTGGTGTGGGTTCAACGCCTCATCTACCGGGTAGGCGCTTGCATGCCTGTCGGCAATTTCTTGCGCGATTACTTCTATGCCGATTCCACCCAATTGGCTGGTAGTTCCGGTGAAGTAGGTGTCAATGAATTCTTGACTTAGGCCAATTGCCTCAAAGCATTGAGCTCCGGAATAGGACGAGACCGTTGAGATACCCATCTTCGACATGATCTTAAGAACGCCCTTGCCGAGAGCTTTGATTAGGTTCTTTTGAGCGTGTTCAATGTCTATTCCAGCAATCTGACCCGACTTAACCATTTGCTCGACAGACTCTAGAGCAAGGTAAGGGTTGATTGCCGCCGCGCCGTAGCCAATAAGAGCTGCTACGTGGTGAACCTCGCGCACGTCTCCGGCTTCAACAACCAGTCCAACGCGGGTGCGCAGACCTGCACGTATAAGCGCGTGGTGAACCGCCGAGGTAAGCAAAAGCGATGGAATTGGTGCCATGTCACGGTTGCTGTCGCGATCAGACAGAACCAAGTATGTTGCACCACTGTTGATTGCTTCATCAACTTCATCAAAAATTTCGCGAATGCGAGCCGCAAGTGATTCTGCTCCCCCATCAACTCGATACGTGCCGCGAACGGTGAAGGCTTGTCCAACCCCTGGGCGCTCATCGATGTGTTGAATTTTTGCCAGCTCATCATTGCTTATAACTGGAAAATTAAGAATCACCTGCTGTGCGTGCTCTGGAGTGGCAGAAAGCAGATTTCGCTCTGGTCCAATTCCTGTACTTAGCGAAGTCACCACTTCTTCACGAATTGAGTCAAGTGGTGGGTTAGTAACTTGAGCGAACTGCTGAACAAAGTAGTCGAACAGAAGACGTGAACGGTCTGAGATGGCTGCGATTGGGGTGTCTGAACCCATTGCGCCTAATGGTTCAATACCGTTGCGAGACATTGGCGCCAGAAGAATACGAAGTTCCTCATCGGTGTATCCAAATGTGCGCTGACGGCGATTAACAGAAGATGCTGTGTGCGCGATGTGTTCGCGCTCAGGAAGGTCTTTCAGATTAATGCGGTTGCTCTGAAGCCACTCACCCCATGGCTCTAATGCAGCGATTTCGGCTTTGATTTCGTCGTCGTCAATTAGCCTGCCATTTACCGTGTCGGCAAGGAACATTCGGCCCGGCTGCAAACGACCCTTGCGAACAATCTTGCTTGGATCAATTTGAGCTACGCCAATTTCAGAAGCTAGAACAACCAGCCCGTCCTCGGTTACTAGATAGCGCCCTGGGCGAAGACCATTTCGGTCAAGTGTTGCGCCTACTAATGAGCCATCTGTGAAAATAACTGCCGCTGGGCCGTCCCACGGTTCCATAAGCATGGAGTGATACTCGTAGAAATTTTTACGATTCTCGTCAATGTCGCTTTGCTTTTCCCAGGCTTCGGGAATCATCATCATCATTGCGTGCGGAAGGCTTCGACCAGACATGTAAAGCAGTTCAACTACTTCATCAAACGAGGCAGAGTCAGAACCGTCTGGCGTGATGATTGGGGTTAGTTGCTTTATGTCGCCAAGACCCTGGCTTGATAGTTGCGCCTCGCGAGAGCGCATCCAGTTTCGGTTTCCCTTAACAGTGTTGATTTCACCGTTGTGCGCAATCATGCGGAACGGGTGAGCAAGTGGCCAAGACGGAAACGTATTGGTAGAAAAGCGCGAGTGAACCAAAGCTAGGGTTGATTCGAATCTTTCGTCACTTAGGTCAGGATAGAACGGTTCCAGCTGAAGAGTCGTGACCATTCCCTTATACACAATGGTTCTTGAAGACAGTGATGGGTGATACGCGCCCAGGTTTCGTTCAGAACGTTTGCGAAGACGAAACGCTCTACGTTCTAGATCCATTCCTGTTGCACCATCAACGGCAGATACGAAAACCTGACGAATGACTGGCATTGCATTTCTAGCCAAGTCACCAAGTACGTCTGGATTTGTTGGAACATCGCGCCAGCCAAGAACCTTAAGGTTTTCTTGTTTAGCCAGATCTTCGAAACCAGCTTCTACTCGCTGCTCTTCACCGTTTTCGATGAACACTAGACCGGCGGCGTACTCGCCTTTAGCGGGCAGTTCAAAACCAGCTACTGCGCGCAAAAATGCATCTGGAATTTGAGAAAGAATTCCGGCACCATCTCCGGTACCAGCATCAGAACCAACTGCACCGCGGTGCTCAAGGTTGGTTAATGCCGTTAGTGCAGTCTTAACAATGTCGTGACCCGGTGTTCCGCGAAGGGTGGCAACCATGGCCAAACCGCAGGCATCCTTTTCGAAAGATGGATCGTATAGACCCTGGGCTACCGGTGCGGTACCAAATCTTTCGAACGGCGACATTTCGGACATGCCACACTCCAATCATGAATTAGGAGGGACAACATTGGCCCAAAAGCCCGATCAAACAGTGATCGGAATATTGATTAATTAGGTCTTGAGTCTAACCCATCGTCTTGGTAAACACTGGCCTCTAGCCCTTTTTGCCGCTTGCCCTGCCAATAAATGATTGCAGCGCCGACTGCGATTCCCAACAGTGCTGACCATACGTTTGTGCGCAAACAAAGGAAGATTACGCTTGGGTCAATTCTTAGGTTTTCGGTCCAGATTCGGCCTAATGAGTAGTAAATCAAGTAGGCGCTGAACATTTTGCCACCACGAAGGCTGTATTTTCTGTCCAGCAGCAGCAAAATAGCTACTCCAGCCAGGCTCCAGATTGATTCGTAGAGAAATGTCGGGTGAAACAGCACTCCAGCTGGCAGGCCATCGGGGTATGCCGGGTTGAACTGGTCAATTTCTAGCCCCCAAGGAAGGCTAGTTGGTAGGCCAAATAGTTCCTGATTAAAGTAGTTTCCCCAGCGGCCAATAGCCTGGGCAAGCAAAATACCAGGTGCTACAGCATCGGCGAATGCCCAAAATTTCAATCCGGCCTGCTTAGAACCTATCCAGGCGCCAATGGCCCCACCAATCAGACCACCGTAGATGGCAATGCCACCCTCCCAGATGCGGAAAACCGCGGTTAGGTCAGCACCCGGGTAGAAATAATCACCGGTATGGGTAAGCACGTGGAAGATTCGAGCACCCACAACCGCAATGGGCACGGTCCAAAGAGCAATATCTAGGGCCAGACCACTTTTGGCTCCCCATTTGCGCAGTCTGTGGTCGGCTAGCCAAATGGCCAGAACAATGCCTAAAAGTATGAAAAGTGCATAGAAATGAATGCGAAATGGGCCAGCTTGAATGAAACTAATTTCTGGGCTTGGAATGCTTTGTAGCAATGAGTAAAACCCTTGAGTCGCAAACATGAATTCCTTTGAATTATTTACTTAGCCCGGCTGAAACTTCAAGCACTTTGGCTGTGAGGCCCTCAACCCCTGCGGCGGCATAGGCCTTTACAAAAGCCGACCCGATAATTGCTCCATCGGCGTAGGTGTTGACATCGTTAACTTGCTCAGCGGTGGATATTCCGATTCCAACAGCTGTATTTTGGTCCGGAGCAGCATTACGAACACCAGAAACAACTTTCTTAGCAAGGTTGTCAACGGTATCTCGCGCTCCAGTTATACCCATGGTTGAAACCGCATAGACAAAACCCCTGCTCAAATCACAGGCGTTTTTCATGCGCTCCTCAGATGAAGTTGGTGCTGCAAGAAAAACACGATCGAGTTCAAGTTCATCAGAGATACGTAGCCAGTCAGCTGCCTCATCGGGGATTAAACACGATAAAGAAAAAGTACAACAAACAAAAATAGCCAAACATCCCCCTCATAGACCATAAAATCTTGAGTAATTAGCCCAGCTCCCCCGCCAGCTTTAAGATCTGTTGCAAAATTCTCAACTCCTTAGCTAAGCACCGGATTCCAATAGGTCATCACTAAAACTGGGGTATCAACTTCTGCAGTAATTTTTTTTACTGCTTCGAAAACTTGCGAGAGCCTGAAACCTTTTTCTAAGGCCTGGCCAGTAGCTTCTTGAATCACTAGGCCGTCCATCACTGGATCAGAATATGGAACTCCAAGCTCTAGAACATCCACACCGTTTTTACACATGGCGATTGCAGCTTCAACAGACTCATCAAGCGATGGGTATCCAGCTGGAAAGTAGCCAATAAGGGAACCTTTTCCAGATGCTTTATTTGCTTTCAATACTGATGAGGTGCTACTACGCATTAGGGCCGTCCAATAGTCCAAAGTATTTCGCTGCTGTTTCCATGTCTTTGTCTCCGCGCCCAGAAAGATTTACCAAGATACTTGAACCCGGCTTCAGGGTCTTACCAAGTTTCAAAGCACCTGCTAAAGCATGTGAGGTCTCAATGGCAGGAATTATTCCTTCAGTTCTGCTCAGTAAACGAAGCGCATCCATGGCTTCTGCATCAGAAATACCCCAATACTTGGCTCGGCCTAGATCTTTTAGCCAGGCATGTTCTGGCCCAACACCTGGGTAGTCAAGCCCTGCCGAAATAGAGTGGCTCTCCATGGTTTGACCGTCTTCATCTTGAAGCATGTAGCTTTTAGCTCCGTGCAGTACTCCGGTACGGCCAAAATTTAGTGTGGCGGCGTGACGGTCTGTATCCATGCCGTCACCGGCTGCTTCGAACCCGTAAAGCTCTACTTCGCTGTCATCTAGAAATGCGTGGAAGAGACCAATAGCATTTGAGCCACCACCTACACATGCTGCTAATGCAGTTGGCAAGAAACCAAATTCTTCTAGCATCTGCTTTCGTGCTTCGTTGCCAATAACACTGTGAAAGTCACGAACCATGGTTGGAAAAGGGTGCGGACCAGCAACTGTTCCAAGTAAATAGTGGGTTGTGTCCACGTTGGCCACCCAGTCGCGCAGTGCTTCGTTGATAGCGTCTTTTAGAGTCTTGCTGCCGGTGGTTACCGGAACAACCTTGGCACCAAGTAGCTCCATTCGGGCAACGTTGAGTGCTTGGCGCTTGGTGTCAACCTCACCCATGTAGACAACGCATTCAAGACCAAATAGAGCAGCCGCGGTTGCGCTTGCGACACCATGTTGGCCAGCACCGGTTTCAGCAATAATGCGATGTTTACCCATGCGCTTTGCTAGTAATGCCTGGCCAAGAACGTTGTTGATTTTGTGGCTTCCGGTATGGTTCAGGTCTTCGCGCTTAAGAAAAATGCGCACATCACCCGCATGTTCAGCAAATCGCTTTGCCTCGGTGATTATTGAAGGTCTGCCAGTGTACGTGCGGTGTAGCTCAGCCAGTTCATACTGAAAAGAGGCATCAGCTTTGGCGGTTTGGTAAGTAGCATCAAGTTCATCTAGCGCGGCAATGAGCGATTCGGGCACGAATCGGCCACCAAATTCACCAAAGTATGGGCCTACTTGATCGCGCAGATTTGTCATGCCAATAATTCTAAGACTTGCCGGCGGCTAGAAATGACTTCAGCATGGCCGCAGGGTCATTGGTTACTAGAGCTTCGCCAACCAAAACTACGTCGGCCCCGCTTCGTCTGTAATGAGCCACATCTTCTGCGTTTCGAACAGCAGATTCAGCCACTTTGATCACGTCTGATGGAATGAGTTCAACTAGTTTGCTGAAGAGGTCGCGATCTGTTTGAAAAGTTGATAAATCACGCGCATTTACACCAATAAATTTTGCATCTAGACCTATTGCAGTCTTCAGTTCATCTTCCGTGTGCGTCTCTATAAATGGTGTCATACCTAGTTCAAAGGTGAATTTCATCAACCTAGCTATTTCAGACTCTCTCAGGCCAGCAACAATTAACAAGATGATGTCGGCACCCGCGGCCCTGGCCTCTAAGATTTGATGCTCAGTAGCAATGAAATCTTTTCTTAGCAGCGGAACAGCAACTCTTTCACGCACGGCTTCGAGATCTGCAAGTGATCCAAGAAATTTTCTCTCTTCGGTAAGCACACTAATTGCGCTTGCCCCATTAGTTGAATAGATCTCAGCTAGCGCTGCTGGGTCTGGAATTGATGCCATTGTTCCGCGGCTTGGGGATGCTCGCTTAACTTCAGCCAGAACTTTTATGGTTTCACTAGGTGCCAACGCAGCCATGGCATCAAGTGCTGGCTGCCTCGAAAGCGCCATTCTTTCAACAACAGAAAGCGAAGTTGTCTCTAGTCTTCGATCAGCGTCGGCTAAAGAGCCAGCGTATAGATCGCTTAGCACTAGTGCTTGTTCTTAGACTTCTCGCCGCCAACACCGTAGCCAGCGCGCTTGAGCAAAATTCCAACTGGTACGCCCAGAACGGTGAAGACTGCAGAGGCCCAAACAAGAGGGGCATTGTCAAACCAGAAAGCTAGGGTTCCAGCCGCAAAACCAATCATGATGATGGTGACTGCTGTCCATGATGCAACTGAATCTCCGTGGCCTGGATCGTTTAGGTTCTCTGACATAGCTTGCCTTTCTCTGTTCTAATGCAATCTTACCTGCGGAAGATGCCTCTACCTCTGCTCATCCCATAGCGAAATTGGGTCAGTGGGCTTGGATCTAGTGTGATTCTTTTGGGGCGACCTTGCCCTACTTACCCAGTTTCGGCTGAACCAGGCAGCAGCCAGCGTTGCAATCGCAAGAGCCACAAAGCTCGCATTGGCTAGATATGCGTAAATGAGCGTATTAGTTTCAACACCTTTAAGTCCGTGGGTTGCTGCAATTCCCGTAGCACTCTCAATTTGCTTGGTTATTCCAGCAAGGTTAGTACTCAACACGCTTGAGGTGCCAAAGACCGCAAGGCAGATGCTAGCAAAAGAGCTGAACAGCAAAGCTACCGTTCGGGCCAATTTACTAGACAGCAGTGCTACGGCTATCCCCGATAGTGCTACCAAAAGTAGTGCAGAGATAAAGCTGTAAGAGGTGAAGCCGTCGAATGTTTGTAGAACAAGAGATTCCCCGTCAGGGGCCATTGATACTTGATACCAGCTTTGTCCACTAAGAATCCACGCAACGACTTGCAAAAGCAAGACAACGGAAATTGTTCTACCTTTGGTGAGCAATCAGTCTCTCCTGCGGATCATTGCGTTCGCCGCAGCGATAGCTCTAAGCGGAGCGTTAGATTTTGAAATTGTCTCTTGATATTCAGATTCGGGCACGGAATCTAGAACGATTCCAGCACCGGCTTGTACATGGGCAATACCGTCTCTGATGAATGCAGTTCTGATTGCAATTGCAAGGTCTGCGTTACCCGCGAAGTCAAAGTATCCAACAACTCCGCCAAACAGTCCGCGATTTGAAGGCTCTAGTTCATCGATGATCTGTAGAGCCCTTGGTTTGGGAGCTCCCGAAAGGGTACCGGCTGGGAATGTAGCTCTAAACACATCTACTGGCGTCTTGCCATCAGCAACCTTGCCCTCAACTGTAGAGACTAAATGCATAATGTGGCTGAATTTGTGAACCTGCATAAATTCCGTGACAGTAACCGACTCTGGAACGCATACCTTTAGAAGATCGTTTCGCGCCAAGTCTACGAGCATCAAGTGCTCTGACTTTTCTTTGTTGTCTGCTAGTAGTGATTCCTCATGGGCATGATCTGAATCAGAATCAACTCCACGTGGTCTTGAACCTGCAATTGGATGAGTAACCGCGTGCCCGTTAACCACGGACACTAAAGCCTCTGGTGAAGAGCCCACTACAGAATATGCCCCGGCATCGTCTTCGAAATTCAAAAGATACATGTATGGGCTTGGATTAAGGGATCGTAGAACGCGATAAATGTCTAAAGGGCTCGCTTCGGTATCGATGTCAAACCGCTGTGAGATTACTACTTGAAATACATCTCCGATGCGAACGTAATGCTTGGCCCTTTCAATTGAGTCAAGAAATTCCTGTTTTTCGGTTCTGTGTGAAGGTTCGGCCATTGTTTTGAAGTCGATGTCTGCGATCACAGCTTCGCTGGGCTTAAGTAAGTCCTTGCGCATTGCGTTTATGTTGCTCACCGCTGCTGCATAAGCTTTTTCCAGGTCTAGAGAATCTTCAACAAAAATATTTGAAACTAGCAAAATACTGCTGGTTTCGTGATCAACCACAACTAAATCTCGGAACATGGCCAACGCAAGAATTGGAGACTCAAAGTCTTTTGGGGCAGCCTCGTTTAGAGATTCAATTTCTCGAATGAGATCCCATCCAAGAATTCCTACTAGTCCGCTCGTGAGCGGCGGAAGGTCACCAATAGGTGCAGAATTCCATGATTTTTGGATCTCAGCAACGGCATCAAGTGATGCAGCAGGAAGGTTCTGTGACCCATTGGCAAAAGGCGGACTGTTAGTTGGGCTAAACCACCTGGCCGACTCACCCGTTTTTTGCAACAGCATGCCTCGGTTATTCACGCCTATAAAGCTGTATCGGGCCCATACGCCCTGCTGCGCAGACTCCAAGAGAAAGCTTCCTGTCTTATGGGCTGCAAGTTTTTGAAAAATTGAAAGTGGCGTTTCTGTGCCAGAAAAAAGTGTCTCGATTATTGGAATTACTCTATGAGTCTTGGCTAATTCAATTACTTGATCTACTGTCAATTGAGCCTTAGTCATTTGGTGCTCCAATTGTTAGCTGCCCGTTGTCGAAACAAGAATTCAAGCCGGTATGGCAAGCGGGGCCAGCCTCGGAAACTGAAATCAAAATCACGTCTGAATCACAGTCGAATTCGATAGCGTGCACCTTCTGAACATTTCCAGAGGTCTTACCTTTGTGCCAAATTTCATTTCTAGATCTTGAGAAGAAAACTGTCTCACCAATTTGGAGCGTTAGTGTCAATGACTCTTTGTTCATCCAGGCCATCATCAGCACTCGTTTGGTTTCTTGACTTTGCACGATGGCAGGAATCAAACCGGCATCGTTGAATACAAGGTTCTCTATTGATTGGCTGGCCATGCTATCTCGTTTCGTATCCTGCCAATTTTAGCTGAGCTTTGGCTTGGGCAATTGAGACAGATGCCTCGTGAAAAATTGAGGCTGCAAGAATCGCGTCTGCACCTGAGGCCGCAGCCACAGCAAAGTCCTCAGCTTTCCCCGCACCCCCTGAAGCTATGAGAGGAATTTGAGAAACCTCTCTAATTGCCGAAATCATCTCTGAATCAAAGCCCTCGCGAGTGCCATCTGCGTCAATGCTGTTAACTAAAAGCTCCCCCGCACCGCGTTCGATTACCTCTTTGACCCATTGAATTGCATCCAGTTGGGTCTCGTTTCTGCCACCGTGTGTGGTTACAACGAAACCAGACTGGGTTTTTGCAGATCTTTTTAGATCTAAAGAAATCACTAGAACCTGGTTGCCAAAACGATTGGCAATTGAATTCAATAAATCAGGATTAGCAATACCGGCTGAACCCACGCTTACCTTGTCTGCACCGGCGGTGAGCAACTTTGCCACATCTTCAACTTCACGAATTCCGCCGCCAACAGTAAGAGGAATAAAAACCTGCTCTGCGCAAGCTGTAACAAGGTCGTACATTGTGGACCTGTTGTCTACGGTTGCGTTTACATCCAAGAACGTAAGTTCGTCGGCCCCATCTGCATAGTATTTTGCCGCAAGCTCAATTGGGTCACCGGCGTCCCGAAGGTTTTGAAAATTTACACCTTTGACAACTCGGCCATCAGCAACATCTAAGCAAGGGATAACTCTGGTGGAAAGGCTCACTAGATTCTCGCGGCGTGGATTGCACTTACTAAGATTGCACGCGCACCGATGGCGTAAAGCTCATCCATCTTTGCGTTGATGTCTGAAGCACGAACTAAGGCTCGAACGGCTACCCAATCAGTGTCTCTGAGTGGTGAAATAGTTGGCGATTCAATACCAGGAGTAATCGCTGAAGCTTTGTCTACAAGGTCTGTTGGGCAATCGTAGTCAAAAATCACGTACTCCCGAGCAACAAGTACGCCCTGCATTCGGCGCAGTAGTTGTTCATGGGCATCTTTCGAATTTGGGGCAACAATAAGTTGCGCTGAGCTTTGCAACATTACTGGGCCAAAAATTTCTAATCCGGCTTGACGAAGGGTATTTCCTGTTGAAACTACGTCGGCAACTGCGTCGGCAACACCTAGCTGCACAGCAACTTCAACGGCCCCGTCCAGTTGCACAAGATCTACAGATATTTTTTGCTCTTTGAGAAAATCTTCAACTAGGTGCGGGTAAGCGGTTGCTACCCTTTTGCCCGCAAGATCGCCTAGTTCTTTGAATTTTCCTAACGGACCGGCAAAACGGAATGTGGAACTTCCGAACCCTAGGTCTGCAACTGAAACCGCTTTTGAACGGCTGTCAAGCAGAAGGTCTAAGCCGGTGAATCCAACGTCAAGCGAGCCGGCTCCAACATAGGTGGCTATGTCTCTAGGCCTAAGGTAGAAAAACTCTATGTCGTGCGCGGCGTCAACAACGTGCAAATCTTTAGGGTCTCGACGAACGGTGTAGCCAGCCTCTTTAAGCATGAGAATGGCTGAATCGGAAAGTATTCCCTTATTTGGAACGGCAACTCTTAGCAATTTTTTACTCTTTCAAAGTCTTTAAAGGTTTAGAAATTCTTCTCAAGGTCTTCGATGGTGAGACCTAGGTTGGTCATTAAGACCTGAAGATGGTAGATCAGCTGAGAGATCTCCTCGGCTGTTCTCTCTTTTCCTTCATGTTCTGCTGCCATCCATACTTCGGCTGCTTCTTCAACAATCTTTTTTCCAATAGTGTGGGTGCCTGCGTCTAGCCACTTTACGGTTTCAGAACCGGCAGGGCGCGTTGCTGCTTTCTCGCTAATTTCAGCAAACAGCTCTTCAAACGACTTCATAGGCTCAAGGTTACCCTCTGCAGCCCCCATGAGCCAGACTAATGGCGGTGAGAAATGCCCAGATTGGCTAGATTTCGAAGATTATCGATTTGCTTCGCACGATCTTGTGCCTTGAACACAGCGCTTCCGGCCACGAACGTATCTGCACCGTATTCGGCAACTCGCTGAATGTTGCTTTCATCAATGCCACCGTCTACCTGTAGCCAGATGTCCAACTTCTCTGAATCTATACGCCTTCGTGCTTTAGAAACCTTCTCAAGGGTGCTTTCAATCAGCGATTGCCCACCAAACCCAGGCTCCACTGTCATGACTAGAAGTTGGTCAAATTCCGCTAAATCTTCTAGAAAACTATCCACTCTGGTTGCAGGTTTTATCGCCACGCCTGCCCTGGCTCCGGCAGCCCTGATTTTTCTAGCTAGTGCTACTGGGTTTTCGGTTGCTTCGGCATGGAATGTCACTGAAAAGCAACCGGACTCAGCGTATCCCAGGGCCCAATGGTCGGCATTCGAAATCATAAGGTGAACGTCAAGCGGCTTAGGGGTAATCTCTTGCATGCGACTAACCATCGGAAGCCCAAAGGTTAGGTTTGGAACAAAGTGATTGTCCATCACGTCAATGTGAATAAGATCTGCATTGGCTATGGTTGCGAACTCGGCTTCGAAGTTAACAAAATCGGCCGAAAGTATGCTGGGGTTAATTCTTGCTGACATGCCTTCAGCCTATCGATTTAGTGAAAAGAGCTATAAACATTGCATCTGTTTGGTGAAGATGTGGCCACAACTGAGTTGTGCGGCGCGTCTCGTTCAATTGAAGATTGCCGTTAATTTTCTTTAGAACTGAGTTTGAGTTCAGCAATTCCGCGCCAGAGAGCTTCTTTAGAGCCCAGTCAACAATGGCATTTGTTTCTGCAAGGTGCGGAGAGCAAGTTACATAAGCCAAAACGCCTCCAGGTTTCAGGCATTGCCAAGCACTGCTGAGCAATTGCACCTGTAAAGCACTCAATTCGGCCACGTCACTTTGCTGCTTACGCCATCTAGCCTCAGGTCTTCTACGAAGCGCCCCCAATCCGGTACAGGGTGCATCTAAAAGGACTCGATCGAACTCTGAACTGTGCTCCCGGTGATAATTTCTTCCGTCTTCAATGGTTAGTGTGGGCTTTGATTCAATGGCAAGCAGAGCCTGTTTCACTAATTTGGCTCTGTGAGCAGAAACTTCATTCAAAGTAATCTTGGCGCCGGAGAGTCTTGCCTGGGCGGCAAGTAGCGCGGCTTTACCCCCTGGACCGGCACAGAGATCTAGCCAAGATTCGTCCTTAAGAATTGGTGAAGCTTCAATCAAAGCAAGAGCGGCCAATTGTGAGCCTTGGTCTTGTACCCTGATTCGACCTTCGCGGAATGCCTTCAACTGGTTTGGGTCACCGCCATCCAACTGAGCCCCTATTGGACTGGCCGGACCAATAGGTAAATCTTCGAAGTCAGATTTTCTAGATAAACCTGGAAGCCCAACCAGACTGACTAGCGGAGCTATATTGTCTGCAAGTAGAAGATCACGAAGTTCATTTTCGCGACCGTCCAATCTAAGAGATTGCTCAAGAGCTTTTACAACCCAAATAGGATGCGAAAATTCAACAGCTAGCCTTTCGTGACTGCTCTCAAGACCGTTCAGCACGATTTCAAGCCACTGGTCTCTTGATCGCTCAGATACTCTTCGAAGCACACCGTTTACGAAACCGGCGGCGCCTCTGCTTACGTATTGTTTTGCAAGTTCTACGGTTTCATCAAGTGCCGCGTGAGCGGGAATTCTCATGCCAAGAAGTTGATGGGCCCCCAGCCTCAATACAATAAGTGCCTTTATGTCAATTTCATCACTGTAGCGCTGAGCGCATTCTTCAATTATTCGATCATAAAAAAGCTGCCACCTTAGCGTTCCAAACGAAAGTTCCTGAGCCAAACCAGTGTCACGCTCGTCTAGTTTTGACGCAGACAACAGCTTTGGCAATAAGAGATTTGCGTACGAGTCCTGAAGTTCAACAGAAAAAAGCAGGTCTAACGCAACTGTTCTTGCTGACTCGCGCATTGGCTTATTCAAAAATTACCTGACCTTTTGATTGCTTGCCCCTAAACCACGCGGCAGCGGCCATAGGTTGCTTACCGCTTGGTTGCACTTCAAGAAGCTCTAGGTGAGTATTCTGCCCGCACTTAGCTAAGACATGGCCCTCGTGCATGAAACATTGTCCAGCTGGAAGGCTTTGATCAAAACTACTTGAGATGGAAGGAGCAAATTGTCTACCGCGAAGAATTCGGACGGGTTCGTCTAAATGTGTTGTCCATGACATTGGCTCAGGGTTCATGGCATTTGCTAGGTTTTCAATTCTGTTTGCAGAATCAAGCCAATTAATCCGTGCTTTAGCGCGATTCAGCTTTGGTGCAAAGGATGCTTGTTTGCTGTCTTGTTTTTTTCTTGATTCGAAACCTGCTGCCAATTGAGGGGCCAATTCCAAGAGGGCGCCAATTCCAAGCTGGGTCAATCTAGCTAGTAGGTTTGCAGAATTCTCGGCCGGATGAATCTCTGTGGGCACTTGCAGAAGAATGTCACCGGTATCCATGCCTTCATCGAGTTGAAAAATCGTGATACCGGTCACGGACAAGCCTTGAAGAATAGCGTGCTGTACGGGTGCTGCTCCGCGCAATTTTGGCAGCAGACTGTAGTGAAGGTTTATCCAGCCTTGTGGCAGAGCCGCCAGTGCCGAAGAATCTAGTAGCGAACCATAGGCGACCACTATGCCAATATCCGGTGAAACTGTTTCAATTTCATCAACCGCCTGTTGACCGACTTGGTTGTGTTTAAGGGTTCTTATGCCGTGTTTTTCTGCTACATCAGCCACGGCAGATTGAGTGAGGATTCTCTTTCTGCCAACCGGGGCGTCTTCCCTGGTTAATACGCCAACTATGTCTAAACCGGCTGTGATGAGAGCATCTAAGGTCTGGGCCGCGTTCAGCGGAGTACCAGCAAAAAGTATTCTCAAAATAAACCTGTCTAGAGGGGTGTTGTGACTAGATTACTTCGTGGTCATCCATCTTTATGCGAATTGGGCGCATGGCTCGACCAGATTTGGCGCTAAATCTCTGCTGCCCGGCCGACAATTTAAAAGACAGAGTTTTTAGAGTTTCTGCCAATTTAGCTCCAATCGAATACTCGTACTTTAGAAGCACCCTGGATTCAATCTCACTCCCCTTATCTGTTATCGATATAGGGCCAAGAATTTCAATTCCCTCGATGTTGCCCAAGTCTTGAATCACGTTTTGCATCAGGTTGCGTTCAGCACCAATAGAAGCTAGCCGGATTGCGGGCGGGAACCTAAGTTCAATACGGCTATCCAATTCGTGCCTAGATATTTGATCGATAGCCCAAAGTGAAACCATTGTGGCTAGGGTTCCAGACAGCCCAACCAGTACGGCGCTACCATCACTGCGCATAAGCGCAATAGCGTTGCACCAGGTTCGGATGGCATCTTCTGTTGCCCTGAGTGAGTCTTTAGCCAGAGCCTTATGCGCATCAAGTATGACCACTGCCGAGTATCCACCCTTAGTTATTGGTTCTGCCCCAGGTGTAGCTATGACTAGCGAATTTGCTGGTGCTTGCAGGACTGGTGATTCCCCAGTGGACTCTATAATTCTTGAACCCGGAAATGCCTTGCCGAACTCGGCTGCAGTGCGCGTGCTGCCAGCTAGGCCAAGTCTCATTTTTACTGAGCCGCAGTCTTGACAGCGGTGATCCAAATTTCCGTTATTGCACCATCGGCATCGAGCCATGTTTCTAGAATCTATCCAAATTGGCCCATGGCAGCTCTTACACATTGCGCGCCGATTGCAGTTAGAGCAAAACGCTGAGGTTGATGAACCTTTTGAACCAACCTGCACCAAAACGGAACCCGTCTTTAGGGCACTTCTTATTGTTGTCCAAGCCAGCGAGTCAACTCGAATCTCAGATTCTGAATTAGCGACTCTTGGAATAGGAAACGGCTTAGAGGTATCAGTGAAGAACTTGATTGAGATTAGACGAGCCATCTCTGTTGACCTACTGTGACCCAGAATGTGAATGTCACAGTGGTCGACAGTCTGTCTCATCATTGCTACTTCGCGAGTGTGACTGTAAGGAGATGACTGATCTTGATGGCTGGTGTCACCGTCATCCCAAATTATAATTTTGGTTAGGTTATTGACCGGTGCGTAGATTGCCGACCTCGCGCCGACCACTACGCTTTGCTGCTGGCTGATGCATTTCAGGAACGAAGAGTAGCGTTTGGATTTAGCCAATTGCGTTGAATAATCAACTACGTGTTCACGTGCGGCTGATGCCAGAAGGTTTTCCATCAGAACACTGTGGTCTCTGAAATCTGGAAGAACAATAATTACTGATCCCCCGGTTGCAAGCGATTCGATTACCAGTTTGGAAATTGTTAGGGCCCATTCTGGACCTTCGACGTGTGTAACAGGGCGAATAATTTGTGAGGTACGTTCTGAGGACCCTCGCTTACTGCTGATTACCGGCCCGAATATGGGCGGTAAATCGACCTACATGCGGCAAACCGCGCTGATCGCCCTGCTCGCCCACATCGGCAGCTACGTGCCGGCCGATCGTTGCGTGCTCGGGCCGCTCGACCGCATCTTCACCCGGAT
>ERZ1034365.905-NODE-905-length-15780-cov-4.702095_pt1 | contig 15780 bp, 13 predicted proteins | sample MGYA00520615_ERZ1034365 | MGnify/ENA primary metagenome ERZ1034365 (study PRJEB33736, sample SAMEA104284505) | Azolla filiculoides | biome: Urban; feature: Water surface; material: Ditch water | place: Netherlands | collected 2015-10-28 | depth 0-0.1 m ... | reverse complement strand
TCCTGCGGTTGTTTTTTCTCTTCTTCCTGCTTTGGTGTGTCGACTGACAGCACTGAACCCAGAACGCTATTCGGACGATAGGTGGCCAGACCCTTCAGGCCAGCCTTCCAGGCTTGCATGTACAGATCCTGGAATTCTTCGTACGGGTAGTCTGCTGGTACGTTAACGGTCTTCGAGATCGAGGTGTCGATGTACGGGGCAACGGCTGCCACCATGTCTTTGTGAGCCTTGGCAGAGAGTTCTAGCGCGGTCACAAAGTAATCTGGCAGGTTGTTCACATCACCGCCCAGGTGGCGGTACAGACGCCATGCGTGGTCTTCTACGGCGTATTCTTTGATGGTGCCATCGGCCATGCGCTTCTTGCGGGTGTAAGTCCACGAGAAGGCCGGCTCGATACCGTTCGAAGCATTGTCGGCAAAGGCCAGCGAGATGGTGCCGGTTGGCGCGATCGACAGCAGGTGCGAGTTACGCAGGCCGTGCTTACGGATTTCTGCCTTTACTTCGTTCGACAGACGCGACGCGAAGTTGCCACCCGAGAGATAGAGCTCGGCATTAAACAGTGGGAATGCGCCACGCTCTTTGGCCAGATCGACCGAGGTCAGATACGCGGTATCACGCATGAACTCCGAAATCTTCGAGGCCATGGCCAGCGCTTCCTGCGAGTCGTAGCGCAGCTTCAGCATGTACAGGGCATCACCCAGACCCGTGAAGCCGAGGCCGACGCGGCGCTTGTTCATGGCTTCCTGCTGCTGGTTAGCCAGTGGCCAGTGTGTCGCATCCAGCACGTTGTCCAGCATGCGGGTCGAGACTTTAACGACTTCACCGAAGGCGGAGAAATCGAATTCGGCTTTCTCACCAAATGGATCGATCACGAAGTGGGTGAGGTCGATCGAACCCAGGCAGCAGCAGCCATAAGGTGGCAGCGGTTGCTCGGCACATGGGTTGGTGGCTTCGATGAGTTCGCAGTAGTTAAGGTTGTTGTCCTTGTTCATGCGATCCAGGAACAGAATCCCTGGTTCTGCATGGTCGTAGGTGGACTGCATGACCTGATCCCACAGATCACGGGCGCGCACCTTGCGGTAGACCCACAGGCCGTCTTCGCGCTGGAAGGCGCCTTCGGCCAGGATGTCTTCGTTCGGCTCGGCAACGTGCACCAACTCAATCGTTTCATCCGCTTCAACAGCCTTCATGAACGGGTCGGTGACACCGATCGAGATGTTGAAGTTGGTCAGATCGCCTTTGTCTTTGGCGTGAATGAACAGCTCGATATCTGGATGATCACAACGCATGACACCCATCTGGGCGCCACGGCGTGCACCGGCCGATTCCACGGTTTCGCACGAGCGGTCGAAAACACGCATGTACGACACAGGGCCCGAAGCGCGGGAGTGGGTGCCTTTAACACGGGCGCCTTGTGGGCGGATCGACGAGAAGTCGTAACCCACACCGCCACCGCGACGCATGGTTTCAGCGGCTTCGGCCAGCGCCGTGTAAATACCTGGGCGGCCATTGACGGTTTCGACTACTGAGTCACCGACTGGCTGCACGAAGCAGTTGATCAGCGTGGCCTGCAGATCAGTACCGGCAGCCGAGTTAATACGACCGGCTGGTACGAAGCCATTCTCTTGTGCCCACAGGAACTTGCTTTCCCATTTGGCGCGGTGCTTTTCATCTTCAACCTTGGCCAGGGCGCGGGCAACGCGGGCACGTACTTCCTGGATCGATTGTTCTTTGCCCTTGGCGTATTTTTCTACTAGTACCTCGGTACAGATTTCCTGAGGCGGAAGATCGGCACGAGCAGTAGCGGCGGTCTGTTGGGTTTTAGTCTCGGTTGTCATGGTTGTGTCCGTAACAGTTTTATATTCGGGAAATGCGGGAATTTGGTATGGATGAAATTTACTACATCTAGTGTCCAAGTTCAAACTTTTCTCTAGATATAGTGTTTTTCACCAAAGCGAGTCCTATCAAGGGCTTGCGCGTTCGAGTTCTCGGAACCCCTTGATTTACCTGTCTGAAAATAATTTTCCAGGCGTAAACGATTCAAAGGTGCGGGTTGCGCTGGCGGATGTCTATGCCGGGTGCGCAGTTAATATGTTTGTTGCATGGCAACATAGGCAAAGCCTTGTCGGCACAGGGAATAAGCCCAGTGCGTGCTAGAATTTGTGCCAATTCAGGCGCAATTCAGGTGTTTTGCCGCCAGAAATTTCACAAAAATTTCAGAAAAATCAGACACTATGTCCGGAAATACGATCGGTACCCTGTTTACAGTCACCTCGTTTGGCGAATCCCATGGCCCAGCGATTGGTTGTGTGGTGGATGGCTGCCCGCCGGGGCTGGCGATTACTGAAGCCGATATCCAGGCAGAACTGGATCGTCGTAAACCCGGTACATCCCGTCATGTGACGCAGCGTCGCGAGCCGGATTCGGTGGAGATTCTGTCTGGTGTGTTTGAAGGTAAGACCACGGGTGCGCCGATTGGGCTGCTGATCCGTAATACCGACCAGCGCAGCAAAGACTACGGCAATATTTCCGAACAGTTCCGCCCGGGTCATGCCGATTACACCTATTGGCAAAAGTACGGCATTCGCGATTATCGCGGCGGTGGTCGTTCGTCGGCTCGTGAAACTGCGGTGCGTGTTGCCGCCGGTGCTGTTGCCCGGAAATGGTTGTTTGAACGTTACGGCATCACCATTCAAGGCTGGATGGATCAACTGGGTCCGGTCGAGATTCCCTTTGTATCGGCCAGCGACATCAGCGAGAACCCATTCTTTGCCCCCAACATCGGCATCGTGCCTGAGCTTGAGGCGTATATGGATGAGCTGCGTAAAGATGGCGATTCGGTAGGCGGCGGCATCACCGTAGTTGCGCGTGGCGTACCTGCGGGTTGGGGTGAGCCGGTCTATGATCGATTTGATGCCGATCTGGCACATGCGCTGATGGGTATTAATGCGGTGAAGGGTGTGGAAATCGGTGCGGGCTTTGATTCGATTACCCAACGCGGTACCGAACACGGCGATGAAATCACGCCACAAGGTTTCTTGAGCAATAACGCCGGTGGCGTACTGGGTGGTATTACGACCGGGCAGGATATCGTGGCGCGTATCGCGATCAAGCCGACCTCTAGCATTCGTACACCGCGCCGTAGCATCAACATCCGTAACGAAGAAGTGTTGGTCGAAACCTTCGGCCGTCACGACCCCTGCGTGGCGATTCGTGCGACCCCGATTGCCGAATCGATGATGGCGATTGTGTTGATGGATCATGCGCTGCGTCATCGTGCGCAATGTGGCGACGTGGATTCGGGTTTGCCGCAAGTACCGGCTTCGGCTGTCTGATCTGTTGTTAAACCACTAGATTAGTTCGACTCCGATGACTGGCGCGCCGCTCCCATATTGGCGGCTGTCGCTCTATTACTTTTTTTACTTCGCGTTTATCGGCGTTTTTTCGCCGTATTTCACGCTCTATCTGCAAGGCTTGAGCCTGAGTGCGGCGGACATTGCCTTGCTGATGTCACAGATGCAGCTCATGCGTTTGCTGGCGCCGACCTTCTGGGGCTGGCTGGCCGATAAGCGTGGTCGGCGTGTCGACATTATTCGCTTGTCGGCGCTCTGCGCCTGCGTCGGATTTACCGGTTTCTTTCTCACCGATCACTTCGTCCAGCTCTTTATTCCGATGACGCTGATGGCGTTTTTCTGGAGTGCGTCGCTGCCGCTGGTTGAGAGTTTGACCTTTGCCCACCTGGGTGCGCAGCATCAACGCTACAGCCAGATCCGGGTCTGGGGTTCGGTGGGATTCATTGTGGCGGTTTTGCTGGGCGGCGCATTGCTCGACGAGCTGCCAATTAGTGATGTGCCCGCGATGGTGTTTGTGGTGCTGATCGGCATTCTGATCATGGCCTTCAAGGTGCCGGAAGGCTTGCACCTGCCGCGCACGGGGGCCGCCGAAGCGGCCGATGAGGCAATGGCTTCCCTGGGTTCGGTGATGCGTGAGCGCCGCGTGTGGATGTTGCTGCTGGCCTGTTTTCTGATGTCGTCAGCGCATGGCGTCTACTACGTATTTTATTCAATCCATCTGGATGCGCTGGGTTATAGCAAGGGCATGATCGGCTTACTCTGGTCGCTAGGGGTGCTGGTTGAGATTGGTCTCTTCATGGTGATGGCGCCGCTGATGAAGCGCTACAGCTTACGGGTATTGTTGCTGGCGACTTATGCCGTGGCCGTGGTGCGTTTTCTGATGATCGGCTGGGGCGGTGAATCGCTCATTTTGTTGCTGATTGCCCAGACTATGCATGGCGTTACCTTCGGCGTGCATCATGCTGCGTCTATCGCTGCAGTGAATGCCTGGTTTCCCAGACATATTCATGCCCGGGGCCAGGCGTTGTACTCCAGCCTGTCATTCGGCGGTGGCGGATTATTTGGTGGCATTGTTAGTGGCCTGGTGTGGGAACCTCTGGGCGCAGGCTGGGCCTTCACTTTGGGAGCGGTTTTTGCGTTGGCTGGCTGGTTCTGCATTGCCAAGGGCATGTCTGTAGAGGCTGAAACCCCAAACAGCGCGCCCCTTGTGCGATAATTTCCGGCTCTGGGCCGTGCTTGGCACGGCATTGCATCTACGGAATTCGCCATGGCAAAAACACTTTACGATAAATTGTGGGAAAACCACGTTGTCCGTCAGGAAGATGACGGCACAGCGCTGATCTATATCGACCGTCATCTGGTGCATGAAGTCACCAGTCCGCAGGCTTTTGAAGGCCTGCGTATGGCTAACCGCAAAGCCTGGCGCATTGAATCCGTGGTCGCTACGGCGGACCACAATACCCCGACCGATGGCTGGGAAAAGGCCGAAGGTACGGCCTGTATTGATGACGAGATCTCTCGTCTTCAGGTAGATACGCTGGATGCCAATATCCGCGCCAATGGTGCATTGGCTTATTTTCCGTTTAAAGATGTACGTCAGGGCATCGTGCACGTGGTCGGTCCGGAGCAGGGTGCAACCCTACCGGGCATGACGGTGGTTTGCGGTGATTCACATACCTCGACGCATGGCGCCTTCGCTGCGCTGGCCTTTGGTATCGGCACCTCGGAAGTAGAACACGTGCTGGCGACTCAGACCCTAGTTTCCAAAAAGTCCAAGTCCATGCTGATTCGCGTTGAAGGTCCGGTTGGCAAGGGCGTTGGCGCTAAAGATATTGTGCTGGCGATCATCGGCAAAATTGGCACCGCTGGAGGTACGGGCTATGCGATTGAGTTCGCTGGTAGCGCCATCCGTGGTCTGTCGATGGAAGGTCGTATGACCGTCTGTAATATGGCCATTGAAGCCGGTGCACGCGCCGGTATGGTGGCTGCAGACGATACAACCATCAATTACGTGCAGGGCCGTAACTTCGCGCCCAAGGGCAGCGATTGGGACAAGGCAGTTGCTTATTGGCGCACGCTGCATACCGACGAGGGTGCCAAGTTCGACAAGGTTGTTGAACTCGACGCCCGTGCAATTCAACCTCAGGTTACCTGGGGTACATCACCGGAGATGGTGATCGGTATCAATGAAATGATTCCTGATCCCGCGAAGGAACAGGATCCGGTCAAGCGTGAGGGTATGGAGCGCGCGCTGAGCTATATGGGCCTGAACCCGAATACGCCGATTGCTGGTGTTGCCGTCGATAAGGTCTTTATCGGATCGTGTACCAATTCGCGTATTGAAGATCTGCGTCAGGCAGCTGCTATTGTGCGCGGCCGTTCAGTTGCTGCAACTATCAAATTGGCACTGGTGGTACCGGGCTCTGGTCTGGTTAAGCGTCAAGCCGAAGAAGAAGGTCTGGATAAAATCTTCAAGGCCGCCGGTTTCGAGTGGCGCGAGCCGGGTTGCTCGATGTGTCTGGGCATGAACGCCGACCGCCTGTCGCCAGGTGAACGTTGCGCTTCGACCTCGAACCGTAACTTTGAAGGCCGTCAGGGGCCAATGGGTCGTACCCATCTGGTCAGCCCGATTATGGCTGCCGCGGCTGCTATTGCTGGCCGCTTTGTTGATGTGCGGGAGGTGCTGTAATGGATAAGTTTGTTGTGCTGGATGGCCTGGTAGCACCGCTGGATCGTGCCAATGTGGATACCGATGCCATCATTCCCAAGCAATTTCTCAAATCGATCAACCGTTCGGGTTTCGGTCCTTTTGCGTTTGATGAGTGGCGCTACATGGACGTCGGTCAGCCGGGCCAGGATTGCACCAACCGTCCGCTGAATCCGCAGTTCTCGCTGAACCAGCCGCAGTTCAAGGGCGCATCAGTGCTGCTGACGCGTCAGAATTTCGGTTGTGGTAGCTCGCGTGAGCACGCGCCTTGGGCACTGCTGGATTATGGTTTCCGCGCCATTATCGCCGAGTCGTTTGCTGACATCTTCTTTAATAACTGTTTCAAGAACGGCATTCTGCCGATCGTGCTGCCAACACAGGTGGTCGATCGTTTGTTTGCAGAAACGCTGGCGACGCCGGGTTATCGTCTGGTTGTTGATTTGCCGAATCAGGTCGTGCGTACGCCTTCTGGTGATGCCATTCCTTTCGACGTCGATGCTTTCCGCAAGGAATGCCTGATCAATGGCTGGGATGATATCGGTCTGACACTGCGTCATGCTGATGCCATTCATGCTTATGAAGACCGTCGTCGCAACGAACAGCCTTGGCTCTTCGCTAAATAATTTTCTGGAGTATTTCTGATGTCCCGCAAGATTCTTGTACTGCCGGGTGACGGCATTGGCCCTGAAATCACTGCCGAAGCAGTGCGTGTGCTCGAAGCCCTGAATAAAGACGGTCTGGATTTAGAAATTACCACGGGTCTGCTGGGTGGCTGTGCCGTCGATGCCACCGGTGAACCGTATCCGGCCGAAACGCGGGCCAAGGCTGAAGCGGCTGATGCCGTTCTGTTAGGTGCTGTGGGTGGCCCGCAGTGGGATACGTTGCCACGCGAGCAACGTCCGGAGCGTGGTCTGCTGGGTATTCGTAAGCACCTGAACCTGTTTGCCAACCTGCGTCCGGCTATTCTGTATCCTGAATTGGCCAATGCCTCGTCGTTGAAGCCGGAAGTGGTGTCGGGTCTGGATATTCTGATCGTTCGCGAACTGACCGGTGACATTTACTTCGGTCAACCGCGTGGTGTCGAAGAGCGTGATACGGAGTGGGGTCGCCAGAAGGTTGGCTTCAACACCATGGTCTACGCCGAGAGCGAGATCCGTCGGATTGCCCACGTGGCCTTCCAGGCGGCGCAGAAGCGCGGCAAGAAGCTGTGCTCGGTCGACAAGATGAATGTGCTGGAATGCACCCAGTTCTGGCGCGATATTTTCGAAGAGATCGCCAAGGAATATCCGGATGTTCAGCTGTCGCACATGCTGGTCGATAACGCTGCCATGCAGCTGGTCCGTGCGCCGAAACAATTCGATGTGATGGTCACCGGCAATATGTTCGGTGACATTCTGTCGGACGAAGCCTCGATGCTGACCGGCTCGATTGGCATGCTGCCATCGGCCTCGCTCGATGAGAACAACAAGGGTCTGTACGAACCATCACATGGTTCTGCACCGGACATCGCCGGTAAGGGTGTTGCCAACCCCCTGGCAACGATTCTGTCCGCCGCCATGCTCCTGCGCTACACTTTCGGTTTAGAAGCTCAAGCGGTGCGTATTGAAAATGCCGTACGCACGGTTTTGGCTCAGGGTTATCGTACGGCCGACATTTACGAAGAGGGTACCCGCAAGGTGGGTACTCGCGAGATGGGCGATGCCGTACTGGCCGCGCTTTAATTGAAGTTATATTAATAAATAAGCAGTTCACACGGAGATAAGAGTCATGGCAAAGCCTGTCGTTGGTCTGGTCGGTTGGCGCGGTATGGTGGGTTCGGTCCTCATGCAACGCATGCAGGAAGAAAAAGACTTCGCGCACATTGAGCCAGTATATTTCTCGACATCTAATGCTGGCGGTGATGCCCCGGCTTTCGGTGGTGTCTCGTCGGGTGAAAAGCTGCAGGACGCCAGCAATATCGACGCCCTTAAGAAAATGGACATCATCCTGACCTGTCAGGGTGGCGATTACACTAAAGAGGTGTATCCGAAACTGCGTGCTGCCGGTTGGAATGGCCACTGGATTGATGCCGCCTCGGCACTGCGTATGGCTGACGATGCGGTTATCGTGCTTGATCCGGTTAACCGTGATGTGATCGATGCCTCGCTGGGCAAGGGCGGTAAAAACTGGATCGGCGGTAACTGTACCGTTTCGTTGATGCTGATGGGTCTGGGTGGCCTGTTCGAGCACAAGCTGATCGATTGGGTTTCGTCGATGACTTACCAGGCAGCTTCGGGCGCTGGTGCACAGAATATGCGTGAGCTGATCGCACAGATGGGCACCATCCACGCGTCGGTGGCCGATCTGCTGGATGATCCGAAGTCGGCTATTCTTGAAATTGACCGCAAGGTTGCCGAGACCATCCGTTCTGATGCGTTCCCGAAGAAGAACTTCCGCAACACACCGTTGGCTGGTTCGCTGATCCCATGGATCGACGTACCGGTTGAGCATGGTCAATCGAAAGAAGAGTGGAAGGGCGGCGCCGAGTGCAACAAGATTCTTGGCAACCCGGCATTCCGTTCGGCTGGTTCGATTCCTATTGACGGCCTGTGTGTGCGTATTGGTGCCATGCGTTGTCACTCGCAAGCGCTGACCATCAAACTCAAGAAGGATGTGCCGCTGGATGAAATCAGCGACATTCTCGCCAAGGCCAATGATTGGGTGAAGGTTGTGCCTAATGAACGTGAGCTGAGCGAACGTGACCTGACGCCAGCCGCTGTAACCGGCACGCTGACTGTGCCAGTGGGTCGTCTACACAAGATGGCCATGGGCGATGATTATCTGGCAGCGTTCACCTGTGGTGACCAGCTGCTGTGGGGCGCTGCGGAGCCTCTACGTCGTATGCTGCGTATTTTGGTAGAAGCTTAATTAATTAAGCGGGCGCCCCGTCTGGCTTGATAGCCGGGCGGGGCGTTGTCGTTAAGGCGAGTAGATTAGATGAATATTCCTGATTGGGTCTGGGTAGTCGGTAGCCTGACACTTTTATTGCTGGGCCTGCAGCTGGGCGTTAGTCTCGGGCGTGCCGGTGAAAAGGCACGGCAGGGCGAGCAGGCAAAGCCAGAGCATGATGATCAGCCCCGCGCCACGCCTCAGCCTAAAGTGAACTGGGGTGCAATTAACCTAGATTTGTCTTCCCCAGCGAAAGACAAAACATCGGGCGCTGATCACTAAGTATGTTGACTGGCCCAGCTGCCGATGAGATGCGTCTGTCGCCTGCGATCAAGCTGATCTCGGTGTTGGCGGTTGCTATCGCCCTGCAGTCTGGCGTCGGTTTGGCGTTGGCGTTGGTGTTGAGCCTCTGGGCGTTAGCGCTGCATAGTGTCCGGTTATTCAAGTTGTTACGCCGTGTCCGCTTGTTGATTCTTGTGCTGTTTGTGGTCACGCTATTGATGACGCCCGGCGCCGCGCTATTACCTGAGTGGGGCTTGTATCCCACCGAGGAGGGCGTGTTGCTCGGAGTGACACAGTTGTTGCGACTGATCGGCATGCTGGCAGCAGTCACCTTGTTGCTAGATACCACTGACGATCGTAGTCTCGCTGCCGGTTCACTTGCTTTGCTGCAGCCGTTGGCCGGTAATCGGCAGTGGCCCGAACGTGCCGTGGCCCGTTTGCTGCTGGTGTTTCATTATCTCGAAACAGCGCCCAAGCCCCGTAATCTGCATGATGTATTGGCGTTGGCGGGCTCCGATCTTGCCGGTGCGCCTGAGACGGATGCGCCGGAAGTGCTGGAATTAGATGTCGTACCTTTATCGGGCCGTGATTTTGCGTTGGCCGGACTGATGCTCGGTGCGGCCTGCCTGAGCCTTGCCTGGGGGAGTGGGTTATGACACCACAGCGCTGGGCGTTAGGTATTGAATATGATGGCGCTGCATTCCATGGCTGGCAAACACAAGCGCCCACGACCCAGGTCGTTAACGGTCTGCCCATTGGTTCAACACTGCCCACCATACAGGGTGCCCTCGAATCGGCCATGTCTCAGATTGCCGATGCGCCTGTGCAGATTGTGTGCGCTGGTCGTACGGATGCCGGTGTGCATGCCACCGGGCAGGTGATTCATTTCGATGCACCGGTAGTGCGACCCGATTCGGCCTGGGTGAGAGGCGTCAATGCACTATTGCCACCAAGCTGCGCCGTGCGCTGGGCGCAGCCGGTTGCTCAGGACTTTCATGCGCGCTTTAGCGCGACAGGGCGGCGCTACCGTTACATTCTGCTTAATCGTCCGGAGCGGCCAGCGATCTTTGCCGGCCGGGCAGGGTGGTTTCACCGGCCGCTAGATGTTGAATCGATGGCCGTTGCCGCGCAATCAATCCTGGGTACACATGACTTTAGCGCCTTTCGGGCAGCAGAATGTCAGGCCAATAGCCCGGTTCGCACACTGACCGATTCTCGTGTAACCCGTCAGGGTGATTGGCTGGTGTTTGATTTTGCCGCCAACGCCTTTTTGCAGCACATGATTCGTAATCTGGTGGGTGCGCTGGTTTATGTCGGCAAAGGTGACGAGCCGCTGACCCTGATGACCACGTTGCTGGCACAGAAAGACCGCAAGTTATCACCACCCACTTTTATGCCGGATGGCCTGTATCTGACTGCAGTCGATTATGATGCGGATTGGGGGTTGCCATCTGCCGGACAGTCAGGCGACCCGCTCCAGGTTTTTAACTTCTGATGATCGTTATCTCATGACACTTCACGCCCAACCTCGCATTAAAGTCTGTGGTCTGACACGCGTTGAAGATGTGCAAGCGGCCGTTGCGGCGGGCGTTGATGCGATTGGTCTGGTTTTTTATGCCGATAGCCCGCGGCATGTCACGATTGAGCAGGCGAAAGGCCTTGCCAAGGCGATCCCGCCTTTTGTGACGATTGTGGGATTGTTTGTTAATGCATCACGTGCGGAAGTTAACCGCGTGATCGAAGAAGTTCCGCTGAATTTATTGCAATTTCACGGAGATGAGACAGTTGATCAGTGTGAAGGCTTTGGATTGCCGTATCTACGGGCGGCGCGCGTTCGGCCGGGGGTCGATCTGTTAGAATTCGCTACGCAATTTCCCTCGGCGCGCGCGCTGTTGCTCGATACCTGGACCCCGGCTTATGGCGGGAGCGGGGAGTCGTTCGACTGGTCGTTGGTGCCGTCTTCGTGCCCCTTGCCGGTGATTCTTTCCGGTGGGCTGAATCCCGATAATGTGGCTGAGGCCATTCGTCAGGTGAAGCCGGTGGCAGTCGATGTGTCTTCCGGGGTGGAAAGTGCCAAGGGCATTAAAGATGCCGACAAAATTAGAGCCTTTGTTAATGCCGTTCGCGGTGTGTGACGAAGGTAGCCATACAGTAGTCAGGATATTAGCTTCATGAAACCCTACGATTTGCCAGATACTCGCGGTCACTTTGGTCCCTACGGTGGGTCTTTCGTTTCAGAGACGCTGGTGGCGGCGCTCGAAGAGCTAAAGCATGCTTATGCGCATTACAGCCGCGATCCGGAGTTCATTGCTGAATTCCAGAGTGAGCTGAAGCATTTCGTTGGCCGTCCTAGCCCGATTTATCACGCCAAGCGTTGGAGTGAGATTCTCGGAGGCGCCCAGATTTATCTGAAGCGTGAAGACCTTAACCACACCGGTGCCCATAAGATCAACAACACCATTGGTCAGGCATTGCTGGCACACCGCATGGGTAAGAAGCGCGTTATTGCAGAAACCGGTGCCGGTCAGCATGGCGTTGCTTCAGCTACGGTTGCCGCCCGTTTCGGGATGAAGTGCGTGGTTTATATGGGTTCCGAAGACGTGGGTCGTCAGTCGGCCAATGTGTATCGTATGAAGCTGCTGGGTGCGGAAGTGGTGCCGGTAGAAAGCGGTTCGCGCACGCTCAAAGATGCGCTGAATGAAGCGATGCGTGACTGGGTGACTAACGTTGAAGATACCTTCTACATCATCGGCACAGTTGCTGGCCCGCATCCGTATCCGATGATGGTGCGTGACTTCAATTCGGTAGTCGGTAAAGAATGCGTCAAGCAGATGCCGGATATGGTCGGGCGCCAACCTGATGCAGTGATTGCCTGTGTGGGCGGTGGTTCTAACGCCATGGGTATTTTCTACGACTACATTCCGCACGAGAGCGTTAAGCTGATCGGTGTGGAGGCTGCTGGTGATGGCATTGATACGCCACGGCATGCCGCATCGTTGCAACTAGGTAAGCCGGGTGTGCTGCACGGTAACCGTACCTATCTGCTGCAGGATGAGAATGGCCAGATCATTGAAACCCATTCGGTATCAGCGGGTCTGGACTATCCGGGTGTTGGCCCGGAACATGCCTGGTTGAAAGATAGCGGTCGCGCAGAATATGTCGGCGCAACCGATAAAGAAGCGTTGCAGGCATTCCATGATCTGTGTCGTATCGAAGGCATTATTCCTGCACTGGAATCGAGCCATGCTTTGGCTTATGCCGCCAAGCTGGCGCCGACCCTACCTAAGGATAAGGTTCTGCTCGTCAACTTGTCAGGACGTGGCGACAAAGACCTGCATATCGTTTCAGAAGCCAGTGGCATGGAATTTTATTGCCGTCAGAGCTGCCGCACTGCTTTTGCAAAAGCCGGTATGAGCGTTAACGATAGCAATACGGAGGCCAAGTAATGGGTCGTATTACCGATACGTTTGCCGCACTGGCGACACAGGGTAAAAAAGGGCTAATCCCTTACATCATGGCGGGCGACCCATCGCCAGCGCTCACGGTTGATCTGATGCATGCCCTCGTTGAGGGTGGTGCAGACGTCATCGAGCTAGGGGTGCCGTTTTCTGACCCGATGGCCGATGGTCCGGTGATTCAGCGTGCTGCTGAACGCGCCATTGCCCAAGGGATTGGACTGCATCAGACACTGGCCATGGTGGCCGAATTCCGCAAGCAGGATCAGGAAACCCCGATTGTCTTGATGGGTTACGCCAATCCGATTGAATGTATTGGCCAGACAGCTTTTGTGGCAGCAGCTAAAGCTGCCGGCGTTGATGGCGTGCTGGTGGTCGATTACCCACCGGAAGAGTCCGACGATTTTGCCAAGCAGTTGCGTGCCGTGGATATGGATCCGATCTATCTATTGGCGCCGACTTCGACAGAAGAGCGTATTGCTGCGGTGGCCAAAGTGGCCAGCGGCTATCTGTACTATGTATCCCTGAAGGGCGTCACGGGTGCAGGACATCTGGATCTGCATGAAGTGTCGCAGCGTATCCCGCAAATTCGTCAGCGCACCGGTTTGCCCGTTGGCGTGGGTTTTGGGATTCGTGACGCCAGTACCGCAGAGCGTCTGGCGGGTATGGCCGATGCCGTTGTGGTTGGTAGCCGTCTGATCGACGCCATAACCGATGTGCCGCAGAGTGAGGCTCGCGCCGCTTTGCTGGCAGTGATGAAAGATATTCGTGCTGGCGTCGATAAAGCCGCCAGTAAAAAGTAATTCAAGTAATTAACGTTTATTAGGAGCACGCGATGAACTGGGTTAACAAACTGCTGCCCCCGAAGATCAAACGCGCCGACGGTCAGCGCAAGAGCACCTTGCCAGAAGGTTTGTGGTGCAAGTGCCCGAATTGTGAAGCGGTGCTCTATACGGCGGATCTTGAAGCCAATATGCAGGTATGCCCGAAATGCGAGCATCACCATCGCGTCAAGGCACGAGCCCGTCTCGAGATGTTGATGGATGCACACGGCCGCGTAGAAATCGGTGCCGAAGTGCGTCCGAAAGATGCGCTGAAGTTTGTGGATAGCCGCCCGTACCCGGTGCGCGTGGAAGAAGCACAGAAACAGACCAGCGAAACCGATTCGCTAGTCGTGATGCAGGGCGCGATTGAAGCAGAGCCGGCGGTAGTGGCCTGTTTTGAATTCGAATTCATGGGTGGTTCCATGGGCTCCGTGCTCGGTGAGCGCTTTGTGCGCGGTGTGCGCGCAGCCATCGAAAACAAATGTGGTTTTGTCTGCATCACCGCTTCGGGCGGTGCCCGTATGCAGGAAGGCTTGTTTTCGCTGATGCAGATGGCCAAGACGACTGCGTCGATTTCCGAGCTGGCGCGTCATGGTCTGCCATTCATTACCGTGCTGACTGACCCAACCATGGGTGGTGTATCTGCTTCGTTTGCCTTCGTGGGTGATGTCGTGATCGCCGAACCGAATGCCCTGGTCGGCTTTGCTGGTCCGCGCGTGATTGAGCAGACCGTTCGTGAAAAACTGCCAGAAGGCTTCCAGCGTGCAGAATTCCTGCTCGATAAGGGTGCCATCGATATGATTGTTCATCGCAAATCGCTGCGTGATGAACTGTCGTCGCTATTGCGCATTCTCCGCAAGGAACCGGTGAGCTCCTGAGTTTTTCCCTAAGGTAAGCATGCAAACTCTGGATCAGTGGCTGGCCCAAATAGAGGCCATGCACCCCCGTGGGGTAGCTGGTATCGAGCTCGGCTTAGAGCGTGTCAAAGTTGTTAGCGAGCAGCTAGGCCAGCAAGCGGCGTTAACCGCCGCCGGGGTGCCCATCATCATTGTGGCGGGTACCAATGGTAAAGGCTCGGTCGTGGCCTACCTATCGAATATGCTGGACCGGGCAGGGTACAAAGTCGGCACCTATACCAGCCCGCACCTGATTCACTTTAACGAACGTATTCGTATTAATGGCGTATCAGCGCCGGATGAGGCGCTTATTGCGGCCTTTGAGCAGGTTGAATCTGCGCGTCAGGCCGTTGCGGTTACCTTGACCTATTTCGAATTCACCACCTTGGCGGCCATTCAGGTCTTTTTAGCCGCAGGCGTTGATGCGCTCGTGCTGGAAGTTGGTCTGGGCGGTCGACTGGATGCCGTGAATCTCTACGAACCGGATGTGTCCGTGGTAACTGGCGTTGCGCTGGATCACCAGGACTTCCTGGGCGATACCCGGGAAGCCATTGCGCTTGAGAAGATTGGTATTGCCCGTGCCGGCAAGCCAATCGTGATTGCCGAGCCCGATATGCCGTTGCCTGCGTTAAAGCAGCTGGCTACTGTGGGCGCCAAGGTGTACCTGATCGGTGAGGCATTTGGTTTTGAACCTTTGCCGGGTGAAGAAGGTTTGCCGAGTATTCAGTGGCGCTACTGGTTGCGACAGCCTGGTACCAAACCCGAAGACATGCAGCGGCGGGGTGGTTTGGCGTATCCCGGCTTGCGCGGCAAGATTCAGTTGCTGAACGCCGCTACGGCGATGACAGCGATCGATTGCCTGCAGGATCGTCTGCCCGTGGCCATGGGCGCTGTGCGCCGAGGCTTGCTGGAGACAGAATTGGCAGGCCGCTTCCAGGTTATCCCTGGCCCTCCGGATTTGGTGCTGGATGTGGCGCACAATCCCGATGCGGCTAAAGTATTGGCCAACAACCTGAGCCATTTGCCCTTTGCCCACACGCAACATGGCATTGTGGGCATGATGGCCGATAAAGACATGGTGGGTGTGCTGACGCCATTGATTAAACCCATTACCCGTTGGTATCTCACCCCACTGGATAACCCGCGTTCGGCCAGCGTTGCGCAGTTGCGCGACATCTTGTGCAGTCTCGGGGTTAAAGACAACCAGATTGAAAGCTACGAAAATCCTCGAAGTGCGTATGCTGCAGCACGAAAAAATGCGACCGAGAGTGATAGAATTGTGGCCTTCGGTTCTTTCCTCACAGTAGCGGATGTCCTCAGGGACTTGGGCAGAAC
>ERZ1034365.900-NODE-900-length-15826-cov-6.214363_pt1 | contig 15826 bp, 13 predicted proteins | sample MGYA00520615_ERZ1034365 | MGnify/ENA primary metagenome ERZ1034365 (study PRJEB33736, sample SAMEA104284505) | Azolla filiculoides | biome: Urban; feature: Water surface; material: Ditch water | place: Netherlands | collected 2015-10-28 | depth 0-0.1 m ... | reverse complement strand
CCGCGATGGGTGGATTCAACATCTTAACGGTGGCCGTGTTTGGCGGCTTCGATCTTGCGGTTAATGGCCCACTGCTGAGCAATCGACAGGACGTTGTTCACCGTCCAGTACAGCACCAGACCCGCCGGGAAGAAGAAGAACATTACACCAAAGCCTAACGGCATAATCCACATGATCTTGGCTTGCACAGGATCCGGCGGCGTTGGGTTCAGCTTCACCTGGAACAGCATGGTGGCCATCATGATGGCAGGCAGAATGTAGAACGGATCTGGCTGGGTCAGATCATGAATCCAGCCCACCCATGGGGCATTACGCATTTCAACAGCACCGAGCAGTACCCAGTACAGCGCAATGAATACCGGAATTTGCACCAGGATCGGCAAGCAGCCGCCCAGTGGATTGATCTTTTCCTTGCGGTATAGATCCATCATTTCCTGATTCAGTTTCTGCTTGTCGTCACCGTAACGTTCTTTCAGCGCCATCAGGCGTGGGGTCACGGTACGCATGCGCGCCATTGATTTATAGCTAGCAGCTGACAGCGGGAAGAAGATCAGCTTGAGCATGATGGTCATGAGCACAATCGCCCAGCCCCAGTTACCCGTCAGAACTTCCAGCCATTCCAGCACCCAGAAAATTGGTGCGGCCAGTACGGTCAGCCAACCATAGTCAACAACCAGATCAAAACCAGGCGCCACTTTTTCAAGCGTGCTGTGTTCTTGAGGACCTGCGTACAGCGGCACAGTCAGTGTGCTCACACCATTCGTAGCGACTGGCATTGGCACGATGACACCGGCGGCAAATACACCCGGCTCAACCTGTCGCGTGTAGAACTCACGTGGCGTGCCAGCAGCAGGAATAAAGGCCGTTACAAAATAGTGCTGGATCATGGCAACCCAGCCGTCGTTAGCGGTCTTTTCAAATTTGGCACTGCCATCCGCAATGTCGGCAAATTTGATCTTGTTGAACTTCTGGGCATCGGTATAGAACGCCGGGCCCGTGAAAACGCTCACCATGTTTGGATCACCGGCCGGTGCTTTGTCATCACGCACCAGCTGGAAGTATGCATCTGCCTTATCGGCAGCAACACCCTTCAGTTTGTAGGTGACATCAATGCCATAGTCGCCACGCTTGAAGGTTAGTGTCTTGCTAACTTTGCCGCCATTGGCTGCGTCGGCTTCAAAAACGACATCCAGCGTATTCTGGCCCGCTTTCAGTTCGTTACCCGAGGAGACCTGGCGCCACAATGTCTTGTGGTTCGGCATGCCATCGCCAATCAGGCCCGATTGCGCGGCATAGTGGTGTGTCTTGCCAAACAGTTCAACGAAACCGGACTTATCATCACCCTTGTGTTGAATCAGTTCCAGGTTAGTAATGCTGGCACCGGCTAAGCTAATCGTGGCAACGTATTCGTCTGTCTTTACCGTGACCGTTGGCGCATTAGCTACTGCAGCTGGCTGTGCAACAGCCTTGTCGCTATTTCCATTGCTACGCGATGGAACAGCGCCACTATCTTTGGCACGCAGATCAACCGAGCCCTTGGGCGAATCAGCTGATTGTGCAGCGGCCGGCGGCATGTTGGCTGCTTTCTGCTCAGCTTTATGCTGGCCCCAGCCTTCCCAAAGCAGGAATACGGAGATGGTGAAAATCAGGGTAAGAAATAAACGACGGTAATCCATGGTTCAGCCAGCGAGAAGGTTCAAAAAATCGGGCGCTGCGTTTGCAACGCTACAAAGCATGCAAGGGTACCAGATTCAGGGCACAGGATCGTGTCCACCGGGATGGAAAGGGTGACAACGCAACACTCTTTTTATGGCCAGCCACGATCCGCGTAACGGTCCATATCGGGTTAAAGCCTCTGCCGCATAGGCGGAACAGCTCGGGTAAAAGCGGCAGCGCTGCCCTAAAAAAGGGCTTAAGGCATAGCGATAGACCTGTATTAGCGCCAATAACAACTGCTGTATCAGCTTAGCCGGCAGGACCACCAGGCGCGCCAACAGATCGAGATTCATGCCGACTGATCCTGTTTTTCTTTTCGGATATGACCGGCGACACGGTTCATAATCTGCCTGATATCCGTACGCAACCCTGTAACGACCTGCAGTCGGGTAGGTGCGACCTCGCCTTTTTTCACGCGGAATGGTGATTCATGCAGCCGAACAATCCAGTCGCCCGCCGGAAAAGCTGCCGGTGTCGTGCGGAAATGCTCACGCAACACCCGTCGGATCAGATTTCGACGCGCAGAGGCAGCAACCAGGCGTTTGGCCACGATTAGACCCAACCGGCTGGTCGAATGATTTTGTTCGATGAATTCGATCTGCTCGTTTTCAGAGCACGCTCGAGATTGGCTAGGCTGATAACGATGTACCGTCAGCCATTGCCCTCGGCAAGCTTTACGGGCATCAAAGACCGCCTGGAACTCCAACGGTTTAAGTAGCCTTGATGCCCTGCTAAAGCGAAAACGGGTTTGAGTTTTAGTCAAACTCACCGTTGTTCCGTTTTGTTCTGCTCGGATTAAATAAGGAAACGTCTAATCCGATAACGTCCGGAAACCCGGACGCGTCGCACTTAGACAGACAGGCGATGACGGCCTTTGGCGCGGCGCGAAGCCAGCACAGCACGACCACCACGGGTACGCGAACGAACGAGGAAACCGTGGGTGCGCTTACGGCGAACAACGGATGGTTGATATGTACGTTTCATGACGGGGGCTCCCCAGAATCCAGTAAATTGCCAAAGAATCGCAGCGGTGCCGCGAAAAACCCGTGATTAAACAGGAATTTCCCTGTGTCTGTCAAGTTATATCCTCAACCGATACTATGTTTAATCCATAGGTTACGGACAAGAACGCCGGACAAAGCGGCTGGCTTAAGGTATCCTAAAAGGTTACGCAATCTGCGGGCTTTGCCGCTAAAACTTGTCGCTTTCAGCGGCTACCGGGTCTTATTGTCACATGAATCCATTCTGGAACTATTGTCTTGAAAAGCTGGGGGAAGAACTTCCCGCCCAGCAGTTCAGCACATGGATTCGCCCGTTACAGCTGGCTTCCGATCGCAATAGCGAAACCAACGAACTGACAGTTTCTGCGCCGAATCGCTTTATTCTCAAGTGGGTGCGCGACAACTACCTGGGAACCTTTCAGGATCTGGCTGATACGTTTTATGGCCAACCCGTTACGGTTAATTTTACAATTGGCGCCGCACAGGCTGCGGCCGATAGCGCGCCGACCCGTTCCGCTGCGCCCATAAACACACCCGCAGCCCCAAATACTCCGGCACCTGTTAGTCATCACGCGCCCAATAAACCGGCGCCTAGCGTTGCACCGACTCAGGCCAAGGCCTCTGGTCAGGGCACGCGATTAATGACCCATTTCACCTTCAATGAACTGGTGGTTGGTAAAGCCAATGAATTGGCCAGAGCCGCTTGCATGAAGGTTGCCGAATCACCCGGTGGTGCTTATAACCCGCTGTTCATTTACGGGGGCGCGGGTCTGGGTAAAACCCACTTGATTCACGCTATCGGTAACGCCGTGCTGGCAGCAGACCCTACCAAAGTGGTGCGTTACGTACACGCCGAGGATTACTACTCCGACGTCGTTCGTGCCTATCAACAAAAAGCTTTTGATAGTTTTAAACGCACCTACCGGTCTATTGATCTGTTGCTACTGGATGATGTGCAATTCCTCAAGGGTAAAGATCGCTCGCAGGAAGAATTCTTTTATCTATTCAATGCCTTAGTAGAAGCACGCAAGCAGATTGTTATTACTTGCGATACCTACCCGAAAGCCATTGAAGGCCTCGAAGACCGGCTGATTACGCGCCTGGACTGGGGTTTAACGGTACAAATCGAACCGCCAGAAACAGAAATGCGGGTTGCCATTCTTAAAAAGAAGGCAGAAACCGAAGGTAAAGTACTGGCCGATGAAGTTGCTTTCTTTATTGCCAAGCATTTACGCTCTAATGTACGAGAGTTAGAGGGTGCTTTAACCCGGGTTTTGGCTTTTGCACAGTTCCATGGACGAGAAATCACCCTTGAAACCGCAAAAGAGGCCTTAAAAGACATCGTTGGCGCCTATAACCGGCAAATTACGGTAGAAAACATCCAGAAAATGGTTGCTGACTACTATAAATTGAAGGTTGGCGACCTTTATTCCAAGAAACGTAGTCGGATGATCGCTCGTCCACGTCAGGTTGCTATGTGGTTGTGCAAAGAAGTCACACCCCATAGTTATCAGATGATTGGCGAGTCATTCGGTGGCCGTGACCATACAACAGTGCTTCATGCCGTACGAACCATTGAAGATATGCGCACGAAAGATCAACAAATCAATCACGACATCCACGTGCTCCTACAGGTGCTCAAAGGATGATGTATAACTCCTGTACAGTACGTGGACGTTTTGTGGGTAACCTCGGGTTTTGTCCAGAGGTCGTTTTTAGTCCCCTTTTCGTCAACCAGCGTTCCCCTGGGTTTTCCTTAGGGTTGTACAGTCAGCAATCCCATGAATTTTCGTGAGAAAATCACCTTATCCACAGAATTGACCTGAGCTTATTCGTATTAGGAATTCTATATATGTTGTTATTAAAGACCTCTAGAGAAACACTTCTGGCCCCTTTGCAAACCGTTTCAGGGATTGTAGAGAAGCGGCATACGCTGCCTATTCTGTCCAATGTACTGATCGAAAAGAAAGGGTCTATGCTGACCCTGGTCGCGACAGATATTGAAATCCAGATCACCACGGGCGTTAGCCTAGAAGGTGGTGCAGAAGGTTCAGTAACGGTTGCTGCTCGCAAACTGCAAGACATTCTGCGTTCGCTGCCAGAAGAATCAACGGTAAGTCTGGATCTGGATGAAAAGCGTCTGGTGGTTAAAGCCGGTAAGAGTCGCTTCTCTCTGCAAACACTGCCTGCAGAAGATTTTCCACAGATGAACATGAATGCTGCGAATCCGGTGTCGTTTACCGTTACGCAAAAATCATTCAAGCACCTGCTGGGTCAAACGCAATACGCCATGGCTGCACAGGATGTGCGCTACTACCTCAATGGTATGTTGTTGCAGGTAGAAGGCAATGCACTGCGTTCAGTGGCTACTGATGGTCATCGTTTGGCCTTTGCACAAACAGCCATTACAGAAAATCTGGAAAAGCAGGAAATCATTCTGCCGCGTAAGTCGGTGCTGGAACTGGCCCGCTTGCTTGCAGACTCTGAAGACCCACTCAACATTACGCTGGCACACAATCAGGCACGTTTCTCGTTTGGTGATGTGGTTTTTGTTACTAAGCTTATCGATGGCAAGTTTCCTGATTACACCCGTGTTATTCCACCTGCATTCTCGAATGAATTGCCGTTGAACCGCATCGGTTTCAGCCAGGCACTACAACGTGCGCGTATTCTTTCGAATGAAAAATTCTCGGGTGTTCGTCTGATTCTGGAAGATGGCGTACTGAAAATCAGTGCTGCCAATGCCGAACAGGAAGAAGCACAAGAAGAAATCGAAGTGGAATACAACGGCGAACGTCTGGATATTGGCTTCAATGTGAATTACCTGCTGGATGTACTGGGTCATGTCACAGATGAGCAGATCGTCTGGCGTTTTAACGATTCCAATTCAAGTGCACTTTTTGGCCCAGCGGATAACAGTACGTTCAAGTACGTTGTTATGCCGATGCGCATCTAAGTAAACACTGACTCCGAAATACTCCGTTTGAATTACCTAAGTTGAAAACGATGGCCGATAAGAAACCTGCACAAGCACCTGAATACGACGAATCCTCGATTCAACAACTGGAAGGCCTGGAAGCAGTTCGTAAACGCCCGGGTATGTACATCGGCGATACGTCCGATGGCAGTGGTTTGCATCATATGGTGTTCGAAGTCGTTGATAACGGGATTGATGAAGCACTGGCCGGTCATTGCGACGACATCGTTGTAACGATTCATGCAGACAACTCGATTTCGGTTAAAGACAATGGTCGTGGTATTCCAACAGGTATCAAGTTTGACGATAAGCATGAACCGAAGCGTTCAGCTGCTGAAATCGTTATGTGTGTGTTGCACGCGGGTGGTAAGTTCAACCAGAACAGCTACAAGGTATCAGGCGGTCTGCATGGCGTTGGTGTTTCCTGTGTAAACGCACTATCGCAATGGCTCAAGCTCACTATTCGCCGTGATGGCAAGAAGTACTTCATGGAGTTCAATCAGGGTAAAGCGGTTAACCGCGTGATTGAAATGCAGAACGGTGTGGAAGTATCGCCGCTGCAAATCATTGGCGAAACTGAAAACCGTGGTACCGAAGTGCACTTTCTGGCCGACCCGGAAATCTTTGGTACGGTGGAATTCCATTACGAAATTCTGGCTAAACGTTTGCGCGAACTATCGTTCCTGAATAACGGTGTGCGCGTTCGCCTGGTCGATCAGCGTAACGGTAAAGAAGAAGATTTTGCTTTCTCGGGCGGCGTTAAGGGCTTCGTTGATTACATCAACAAGAACAAAACCGTGCTGCACCCGAATGTGTTCTATTCCACCGGCGAATCCAAAGCAGGGGAAGCAACGATTTCGGTTGAAGTCGCTATGCAGTGGAATGATTCCTACGCAGAAAACGTACTGTGCTTCACCAACAACATTCCGCAATCGGATGGTGGTACCCACTTGACGGGTCTGCGCGCTGCAATGACCCGCGTTATCAACAAGTACATCGAAGAAAACGACATCGCCAAAAAGGCTAAGGTCGATATCACCGGTGACGATATGCGCGAAGGTCTGACCTGCGTGCTGTCGGTGAAGATGCCAGATCCGAAGTTTGCCTCGCAAACCAAGATGAAACTCGTATCTTCAGAAGCACGTCCGGCCGTGGAAGAAGTTGTTGCCCAGAAACTGGCCGACTTCCTGCTTGAGCGTCCGGCGGATGCCAAAGTCATCACCGGAAAGATTGTTGAAGCGGCCCGTGCCCGTGACGCTGCCCGTAAAGCGCGTGAAATGACGCGTCGTAAGAGCGTTATGGATGGCGTAGGCCTGCCCGGCAAACTGGCCGACTGTCAGGAAAAAGATCCGAGCAAGTGCGAACTGTACCTGGTGGAGGGTGACTCCGCCGGCGGTTCTGCCAAACAAGGTCGTGATCGTAAGTTCCAGGCCATCCTGCCGCTTAAGGGCAAGATCCTCAACGTAGAGAAGGCCCGTTTCGACAAGCTCATTGGTTCGCAGGAAATCGCTACGCTGATTACGGCGCTCGGCACCGGTATCGGCAAAGACGAATACAAACCTGAAAAACTCCGCTACCACCGCATTATCATCATGACCGATGCCGACGTTGATGGTGCACACATCCGTACACTGCTGCTCACCTTCTTCTACCGTCAGATGCCTGAGCTGGTAGAACGTGGCCACATCTACATTGCCCAGCCACCGCTGTACAAGGTCAAGCACGGCAAGACCGAGCGTTACCTCAAGGATGATCACGAATACAACCAGTTCCTGCTGCAAATGGCCCTTAACGAAGCCAAACTGCAGCCGGCTAAGGGTAAAGCCATCGAAGGCGAAGCGCTAGGCGACCTGGCGCGTAGCTTCATTCTTTCCGAAGCCATTATTGATCGTTTGTCGTATCTGATTCACCCGGAAGTGCTGCATACCCTGGTCAATGATAATCTGAGCATTGACCTGAGCGACGAGAAGGCCGCTCAGAGCGCCGCAAAAGAACTGACTAAGGCCATGGGCTTGGGACCGGCCATTGCGTCGCATGAGAAGCCTCTGGAGATCGTTCCTGCCTATGATGCTAATCGCGAGAGCTGGGTTCTGCGCCTGGAACGCTGGCATCACGGTAATCTCAAGCTAGGTCTGATCGATAATGAGTTCCTCGGCTCGGGCGATTACACCCAATTGCGTAAAACGGCTGAACTGCTGGCCGACCTGACCAACGGCGGCGCCGTTGTTCAACGTGGCGAGAAGCAACAGGCGGTAACGCGCTTCAGCGAAGCCATGACCTGGTTGTTCGGCGAAGTCGAACGCGGCATCGGCAAGCAGCGCTATAAAGGTCTGGGCGAGATGAACCCGGGGCAGCTGTGGGAAACCACCATGGACCCAACCGTCCGTCGTCTGCTCAAGGTACAGATCGAAGACGCCATCGGCGCCGACCAGATCTTCTCTACGCTCATGGGCGAACTGGTGGAGCCGCGTCGCGCCTTCATTGAAAGCAACGCACTCACGGCGCGCAACATCGACGCCTAAGTGGTCGCACAGCAAAACACGGCTCGCTTAACAGCGGGCCGTTTTTGTTTATAGCGCAAATGACAAAAGTTAAAGTATTTTAATTGCACGTTAGCGACACGTTAACAGAACATAAAGACATATCACGATGAGCAAAGCCGCTAAACCACTCAGTATCGAACGGATTTTGCAGAACCAGGGCTTTGGTGCCCGCAAGCTGTGCCGTATGCTCGTGCGCAACGGTTCGGTCATGGTAAATGGCACCGTTTGCGACGATCCTGACGAAGTCTTTGCCACGGAAGGGCTCACGCTTGAAGTCGAAGGTGTAGAGGGGGTCTGGCCGTTTTGTGACAAAGCCTACATCCTGCTCAATAAACCGTTGGGTCACGAATGCTCCCGCGCACCTAAGCATCACCCCAGTGTTCTGGCCTTATTACCCGATCCATTGCGTGCCCGTGATGTTCAACCCGTCGGTCGCCTGGATGTAGAAACGACGGGTTTGTTGCTGCTCACAGATGATGGCCAATGTATTCATGTGCTGACCTCTCCCAAGCATGCAGTGCCAAAAGTCTATCGGGCAACGTTGGCCGAAGCAGCCGATCAGTCTCTCTGCGACAAATTGCTGGCTGGGGTTTTGCTCAAAGATGAGGAAGAAACCATTGCGGCCGATGCTTGCCGGTTGCTCGAGCCGCAGGTTCTGGAAATGACCATTACCCAGGGTAAGTACCATCAGGTTCGTCGAATGATAGCCGCTGCCGGTAATCATGTGAATGCGCTAGAGAGAACCGCCATTGGCAATCTGGTTTTGCCAGAAGATCTTGCGCCGGGTGAATGGCAATGGCTGGATGCTGAGCAGATGTGCAAGGCTGGTTGGTCGCCTAAGTAATCATTGTATCGATGTTCCACGTGAAACATCTCTTTACCCGGGTCGCCCAGCCCAGCACTTTAAGCAGATAATGTTTCACGTGAAACATAAAAGATTTCTCGATCAAGGAGAAAAGATATGGCATCAATGACGCTGACAGAAATGCGGTACATCACTGCGCTGGATAAAACCCGCCACTTTGGCAAAGCGGCGGAACTGTGTCATGTGAGTCAGCCCACCTTATCGGTTGCTATCAAGAAAGCAGAACAACAGATTGGTGCGCCTCTCTTTGAGCGTGGGGCCTCGGAAATCAGAACAACGCCACTCGGTGAGCAGGTCGTGGCGCAGATAAAACGGGTGCTGGATGAAGCGCTTCGCCTGGAAGAAATTGCTACACAAAGCCGAGATCCACTCAAAGGACCATTGCGGGTTGGGGTGATTTACACCATTGCGCCCTATCTTTTGCCAGCGCTGATTCCGGTGCTGCATAAACTGGCGCCCGATATGCCGCTTTTCCTACGGGAAGACTTCACCGCCAATCTAATCCCGATGCTGAAAGAAGGGGAGCTGGATGTCATTGTTCTGGCCTTGCCCGTAGAAGCGCCGGGTGTGGTGAGTCAGCGAGTGTATGAAGAACCGTTCCGGGTCGTTGTGCCCGCTGGGCATGAATGGGCTGGCCGTCAATCAATCAGTAATAACGAGCTCGATGGACAAAACCTGCTGTTGCTGGGAAGCGGTAACTGCTTCCGGGATCAGGTGCTTGAAGCCTGTCCGCGTCTACAGCGGGCAGAAGGCTTGGCCGGTTCATTGGAAGGAAGCTCCCTCGAAACCATCCGCCACATGGTGGCCAGTGGGGCAGGGATCGCCGTCATGCCAAGCTCGGCGGCCGATCCGCTCATGACTAAAGAACCCATGGTTAAAGTGCTGCCCTTCGCGCAAGCGGCTAAAAAACAGGGTGCAGATTTAGCATTAGATACGGCGGGTCGTACGGTTGGGCTAGCCTGGCGCACTACATTCCCGCGCCCTAAAGCCATCGACGCTGTTCGTCAGGCCATACTTTCCTGCCAGTTACCCGGGGTGAGTAAAGCCCACTGATCGAGTGTTCCACGTGAAACACTCCGCAGAATTCTGTCCTTGGCCTGCCATTTTCAGCCCTTGCTCAAGCTTTATAGCAGACAGCTCGTAATGGCTTGTACCAGTGCCGCACGATCCGGGGCAGGTCTTATCTTAGAAGCAGGGCGCTTGGCCGGTGCCCAGATCGGGTCCGGAAAGTGCGTATCGTCTGCCCAGCGCGGAATAATATGCCAGTGAACGTGCGGCACCACATTGCCCAAACTGGCCAGATTAATCTTGGTGGGTTGCATCAAATCCCGCAAAGCAGATTCCACCACACACACGGCTTTCATCAATGCCGAACGATCTTCGATCGGTAGATCCGTCATTTCTGCCGCATGACGGTTCAGAATCACCCGACAAAAACCTGGCCATGACGGATCATTCACTGCAACGATGCGATAGAGCGCATTCCTAAACAGAATATCTTCGCCATCAGTTTTGCAGAGTGGGCAGTTTTTTTCAGTCATGCGGATAGATCCCTTGATTGAGTCGTGAACGACGGCAACGATTCAGCAGTTTAAGCGAAAACAGAAAACTTCAGAGTTTGGGTGTCGATCGGTTCTTGATGCGAAAAACCAAAACCAATAAACCCGTTATAAATCAATGCATTATAAGCGGCAAGGGGTGGAAGAATCGAAATGAGCGATTTTTTTAAGGTCCCCTAGGCTCAGGTATACCCGAGGGTCAATTTTCAGCAATGTCTTCCGGGCTGAAATTAACGATTTCATCGAGTTTTAACACCCAACCTGCTTCACCCGGCGTCAGCACGTAATACAACTGACGTAATCCTCCGGTCGGGTTGCTGTTGGTGTCACCCGGACGATAAATCGGGAATCGACGCGCAAGTCGTGTTTCGACGACCGAGAATTCATCATGCCCCATATAACCGGTATTGGCTTCTTTATCCTCCGAAAGCTCGGGTAGATAAATCGGCGTGAGCGATTTCTTGTGATTGGCCGCATAGCCCACCACGCCACCATAACTACCGGAACCGGCCGACACGGTGTACACCAGTATTTCAGGTGAGCCATCGGCGTTCATATCAGCCACTTCGGCTTCAACCACCGTACCGTTAATTTCCCGGGTGATCGTCTTGTTATCTAGCTTTAGACCTTTGGGCTTAATGGTCAGCGTGTTGATCGAACCCTTGTTGGTTGCATGCACTTTAAAGCTGATGCCTTGCAGTTCCAGCGTTTGCTCAAAATCGGCCGCAGCCGCAAAACTGCTGGCTAACGTCAGGCAGGCGGCCATCAGGAGTGAGTGTATCTTAGGCATGAGGGGTCGGATCTACGAGTTCTAGGGTTTGTTACTGTTGAACGAGCGGGTTTCCCCGATGCTGAACAGCATGAAATCATCCGGAGAAACTTTGGCGGCTTGCCTTGCAAGATCCAAAGCTTCTGGGGGTTGGTCGAGCGACTCGTCGCTCAATCCATCAAATGTACCCCAATGGATACCGATGGCTTTTCTGGCTTTGACCATTTTGAATGTTTCAATGGCCTCATGTGGGTCTATGTGCGCGCGCTTCATGAACCATCTTGGATCGTAAACACCAATAGGGATTGCAGCGAGATCAAAGCCGCCATGTGCCTTGGCGATATCTTCAATATCAGGTGAGTAGGCCAAATCACCGGCAAACCAGAATCGGAACTTAGGCTGTTCAATGAGCCAGCTGCCCCATAGCGTTTTGTTTCGGTCAAAAGGCGAACGGGCAGACCAGTGCTGAACGGCTAGGAATTTGATGGTGAAAGAGGTGCGCGCTGTATCAATGCGCTTGACCTCATCCCAATCCATGGCGATTACGTTTGGATCGCTACCGCCAATTCGGGTGCCCGGAACATTTTCAGCAAACCAGAGATCAACGCCAAGTGGTACATAAAAAACGGGAGAGCCGCCGGATTGCTGGGCAAGTTGCAGTACCGTGTTCAGATCCAGATGATCGTAGTGGTTGTGTGAAATAAAGACGGCATCGATGTGCGGCAAATTGGCAAATGGAATGCCGGGGTCTTGCGCCCGTTTGGGTCCGAGTGGTGGCACAGGCGAGGCATACTCTGCGTAGACAGGATCAAACAGAAAGTTCTTTCCGCCGCTTTGGTAGAGGAGGCTCGAGTGCCCGATCCATGTAACCTGCGCATCACCCTGAGGGTTGTTTAGGCGGCTTAGATTGACGGGGGTTTGAGGCGTGGGCTTTTTGGGGGGCTTAGGCAGGCCATCAGTGATGCGTGTCCATTGCCAGCGAACAAAGTGCTCGCTTTTCGAAAGGTCAGCGTAGCGATTCAGGAAGCGTCCATCGCTATCTCGTAATGCAGCAGCGCAGACGGGCAGCGGTAAAAGCGCACCAATAAAGGCAAGGGTGGTTAAACTACAGAGCCAGTTCATAGCACTAAAAAAGCTTCTGCAATTAGCTCAGGTTGTAATTCTTATCCGGCTTTATAAATTCTGGCAGCGGTTGAATGTTGTTCATTTCCAGCTGGTTAATCTCGATTGTCGTACAGATGGCATCGAGCGCCAGATCATTGGGTGCTGTTCCAAAAGGTTCTTCAATCTCCTCTGCAACGTATTCCAGAGAAAGGAAAGTGTAAGAGATAAAAACGGAGATCAGTGGGGTTAGATACCGCAGATCATCGACCAAGGCGAAAGGCAGAATCGTGCAGAAAAGGTAGACCGTTCTGCGCAGAATGAGGCCATATGCGTAGGGAATGGGTGTGTTCGCAATCCGCTCGCAAGCACCTTGTATATGTGCCATCTCATTCAGGTTTTTATCAATATCAGCCCAGACAATGTCGCTGAGCTGGCCGGCGCGATACTTCTGCCCTAGCCACTCGCCAAGCAAGAGCAGTATGCGATTAGTGCGTAATGGGCTACTAAGCACCTCTGAAAGGTAAGGCTCGGGCAGCAGACGCTCAATATCTGCTTGAGCATTAGTGCCCCGCAATTGATGCTTGAGTGACCAACTAAAGGCCATGAGGAATTGAGCAACGAGCAGACTGTCTGCTTTATCGTTCAGGATGCTTTGTACCTGGCGTGAAATGGAACGCGTGGTTATCAGCAGCATGCCCCATAGGCAGCGGGCTTCATTGAATCGCGCATAGCTGGTGTTAGTCCTGAAACCCAGGAAGATGGCGATGGCAATGCCTACTAAGCTGAATGGCGCGGTCGTTAAGTGAAGGCCAAGGCTGTCGTAGTAGGGCAGCAGAAGAACTGCGCTGACGGAGAGCGCAAAGTTTAACGATAGGCGGGAAAAGATATTCGGAAGAACCGAACCTCTCCAACTGAACAACGAAAGGAACCAGTGCTGATGCGGTCGAACGATCATTCCTGGCCCCTTCGTTTTTTACAGTAACACGCGCTCGATACTGCCAGTGTTGGCGCGGCTCACGTAGTCGGCCATCCAGTTGTCACCCAGCAGATGCTTGGCCAGCTCCACCACAATGTAGTCAGCCTCTTCGCCGGTGTCATCACGGAAGCGCGACAAACCTTGCAAGCAAGACGGGCATGAAGTCAGTACCTTGATCGGGCCGTTGAAGCCATCAGCGCGCAATTCACTGGTGCCCTTCTCCAGCTCTTCCTGTTTACGGAAGCGTACCTGGGTGGAAATATCCGGGCGTGTTACCGCCAGCGTGCCCGACTCGCCACAGCAGCGATCATTCAGCGGCACATTCGTGCCCATCAGCTCGCTGGTGACTTTCAGTGGCGCATAAGTCTTCATCGGCGTGTGGCATGGGTCGTGGTACATGTAGCGCGTACCTTCAACGCCTTCCAGCTTAACGCCCTTTTCCATCAGATATTCGTGGATATCCAGCAGACGGCAGCCCGGGAAAATGCGCTCGAACTGGTACTTCTGCAGCTGATCCATACAGGTGCCGCAGGAAACGATCACCGTTTTGATATCCAGATAGTTCAGCGTATTCGCCACGCGATGGAACAGCACGCGGTTGTCGGTGGTAATGCGCTGCCCCTTATCTTCGTGGCCGCCCGAGGTTTGCGGATAGCCGCAGCACAGGTAGCCCGGTGGCAATACCGTCGTAGCGCCCACTTCGTACAGCATGGCTTGTGTGGCCAGACCCACTTGCGAGAACAAACGCTCCGAACCACAACCCGGGAAGTAGAACACGGCTTCCGACTCGTCCGCACTCAGCTTCGGATTGCGGATCACCGGAATCACCTTGTCGTCTTCAATATCCAGCAAGGCACGTGCCGAACGCTTGGGCAGATTGCCCGGCATGGGCTTGTTGATAAAGTTAATGATCTGCGTGCGTACCGCAGGTTTGTGTACTGTCGCTGGCGGGTGTGCCACCTGATCCTGAATCAGGTGTAACGACTTGCCCAGCTTGTACAGCTTGTTCTGTGCTGCATAACCAAAGCGGATCATCACCTCGCGGATCCCCTTGATGAACATCGGGTCCTTGATGGTGAGGAAGGTCATGGCCGCGGCCGTGCCCAGATTGAACTTCTGCTTGCCCTGCTTGCGCAGCAGGTTACGCATGGCGATAGTGACATCACCAAAGTCAATATCGACCGGGCACGGTTTTTCACAGCGATGGCAAACGGTACAGTGCGCCGCCACATCGTCGAACTCGGCCCAGTGCGCCAGCGATACGCCGCGACGGGTCTGCTCTTCGTACAGGAAGGCTTCGATCAGCAGCGAGGTGCCCAGAATCTTGTTGCGCGGCGAATACAGCAGATTGGCGCGTGGCACGTGGGTCGAGCACACAGGCTTACACTTGCCGCAACGCAGACAGTCTTTCACCATCGCCGAAATTTCGCCGATGCCCGACTGCTCCATCACGATCGATTCGCTACCGATCAGGTTGTAGCTTGGCGTGTATGCCATATCCAGATTGCCACCGCGCATCAGCTTGCCGCGGTTGAAGTGGCCTTCCGGATCAACCTTTTCTTTATAGGCCCAGAACGCGGCCATCTCGTCGTCTTGCAGATAGTCGATCTTGGTAATGCCGATACCGTGTTCGCCGGAGATTACCCCATCCAGCGAGCGCGCCAGAATCATGATGCGATCCACCGCCGCGTTGGCGGTTTGCAGCATCTGGTAGTTGTCTGAGTTCACCGGCAGGTTCGTGTGTACGTTACCGTCACCCGCGTGCATATGCAGCGCCACGAAGACGCGGCCGCGCAGCACTTCCTTATGAATCGCGTTGATACGATCCAGAATCGGGCGGTACACGTTACCGTCAAAAATGCTTTCCAGCGCCGGCTTCAGTTCCTGCTTCCACGACACGCGCACGCTGTAATCCTGCAGGCGGTGGAACAGCACCGGATTAGCGGCCTTGTTTTCCAGCGGGCCAGCCACCACGCCCAGAGAGGCGAACGAGGCTTCGGCTTCGCCCAGCGGTGTATCCAGGTGGTCAAGCAGCCACTGCCAACGGCTGCGGACTTGCGCCACAGCATCCAGCGCCTGTTGAGCGCGGTCGCCGATAAGCACATCTTTGCCCACATTGGCATCGCCCGCGTCTAGCGTCAGGTTGCCGCCCAGATAGTTGCTTAGCGCATCGCACAGTTCCAGCTTGTTGGCGATGGAGAGTTCGATATTGATGCGTTCGATACCATCGCAGTAGTCGCCCATGCGCGGCAGCGGAATCACCACGTCTTCGTTGAGCTTGAAGGCGTTGGTGTGTTTGGAAATCGCCGCAGTGCG
>ERZ1034365.899-NODE-899-length-15831-cov-3.377936_pt1 | contig 15831 bp, 29 predicted proteins | sample MGYA00520615_ERZ1034365 | MGnify/ENA primary metagenome ERZ1034365 (study PRJEB33736, sample SAMEA104284505) | Azolla filiculoides | biome: Urban; feature: Water surface; material: Ditch water | place: Netherlands | collected 2015-10-28 | depth 0-0.1 m ... | reverse complement strand
TCAGATCGTGTTTTCACCCAATCCGTTTATGGGGTACGCAGTATGATTAGGGCTTGATGGTAAATTGGCTGACTCTAGTATGATTTATGATTAGTATCTGGTCCGTTATTTGGTCCCATCTTTGGGGCAATATGTGGTTTGGTGAGTACTCTACTCTACGTAAGTACTTGAAACGTATACACAGTAATACTCACCAAAACACATTTGAAACTACGGTATAGTTTGAGCCAATCAATCTATACCGTTGTTTTTATTACATAAAACACAGATCATTCCTTTCCTTGGTCCAGTTTTGGTCACAATTTATCCATTTGGCTCCAAACATCAGTGCTACTAAGCCACTGAGCGTAAGTACCCAACAACATATCCATAGAGTGTCCTAACTGCTTTGCTATGAATGCAGGATTCATTCCTGCCATCAGACACAACGTAGCGTAGGTGTGTCGAGCACAGTAAGGCTTCCTGTGCCGTATACCCAGTTTCTTCAATAACCTCACCCAGAGCTTATACAGGTGGTTTGTGGAGGGTAAGAAGCTACTTTCATAGGCACTAGGAAAGACATAAGGGTGTTCTCCCTTAGATCTACCAAAGCTAACCAAGTACCCCTCTGCTTGGCTCAAAGCATTTAATGCCTTGGAGTTCAGCAGAACATGCCTAGTAGTATTAGTCTTGGTTCTATTAACTATCTCTTGGTTTGCTACTACAGCACAGACATAGATACGCTTCTTATCCACATCTACATTGTCCCAAGTAAGTGCTGCAATCTCTCCTAGTCGCATTCCTGTATAGAAAGCGAACTCAAAGAATGCACCGAATATGTGTAGCGTCCAATCTTCAGTAGCGTATAAAGCAGCGATGATCTTCTCTGCTTCATCCTGTGTAAAGGGATCAACTTTTTTCTTCGTCTTCTTGGGTAACTCCAATCCTGTCATGGGATTCTTTGTCATGAATCCAAGATAGTACTGAGCTTACTCATACAGGCTGATTTGACACTAGGAGAAGACCACTCAATCTGGCCCAACAAGGTACGCATATACGCTGGGGTAAGTGCCTGTAGTGGTTTAGTAGCCAAGTAAGGCATCCACCAGATGTTGAGTGCTGACTTGTAATTTAGTCTGGTTCCAGTAGTTATTTCTCTACTGTCTAACCAGACCTGAGCATAAGCACCAAAGGTACTCAGTGTAATTTCACTGGCTCTATTGGAGTCAGGAAACAACTCCATATACTTAGCTTGATCCAATAAACCAAGCTTATTAAGACTAACTACTTGATCACGTATACGGCTTGCTTGCGCAATCCCCGTTTGGTTTGATGGATACGAGAGGGTTTCTGAACATCTGTTGCCATTCCAAGTGAACCTGATACGGATAGAGCCATTTCTGATCTCAACTCCAGTTGGCATTTCCATTGGCTTTCTCGCCATTCTTCGTACCTCCGAATGCTGTAGTAGATAGTTCTACCAATGATGTTCCAGACACCTTCCGGTATCTGGTCCCTGTAGCGCTTGGCTTGAAGTGCACGATAGGTTGTACCCAAGTACTCAGCCATTTGCTTCTCAGTTACTTTGTCAGAGGTAGCCATAACGCTGACCTTCTCGCTCTAAATGAAATTCCTCTAGCAACCTGTCTTTATCATCTGGTTTGAGTTTCTTCTCAAGCCAAGGGGCTTTATAGCCAGTACGATCAAGGATTTCAAAATCAAACTCTTCATATTCTGGTGGATCACAGTCACCCATCCCCCCACCATAAACACGCATGGGACGATAAGGACTCCAATCAATAACTCTACAGATACAAGGAATCCCTGATACATAGGTTTCAAATTGCATGATTATCTCCTCATGAAAATACCTGACTCTGTGCATCTTCTAGTTCTTGTTCTAAAGAACATACCTGACATTCAAGATCGTTGATTCGCTCAGTGAGTTCTTCAATCTCACTATGCAAATCGTCATTTTGTTTATTTACGTCATCTGCTTCAGCCTGCAAAGCATCAATATCATCAATAGCACTAATCTCAGTACTAAGTGTATTAAGCCTAGAACAGATTTCAATAACAGCAGGATGTTGAATTGCACTAAGAGCATATTCAATCAACTCTGAATCTTTGTAGGCATGGAATACTGTGTACGGCATAGTTTATTCTCCTAAATCAATATTGGTTTTAATGCCATCTTGGTCATAAACCTCAAAGTAATTGGCTGTGCTATTTGGTTCTCCTAGTAAATCCCAAGCAGTTTGTGCGGCATCCTTCGCTGTTTCAGCATATACATCCATTGACCAAACAACAAGGAATCGTTGTTGCATATAACCTCCAAATGAAAAAAGCCTAGATTAACTAGGCTTATATTTTAATGGTGCTACTAGTAGGAATCGAACCTACATATCAGGACTACAAAACCTAACGCTGACCATCAGTAGTAGCTTTGGTACTCGGAACGGGAGTCGAACCCGTAAGGCTAATAGCCGAAAGATTTTAAATCTTTTTCCTTTACCTATTTGGACATCCGAGCATTCCCTATATCGTCACCATAGGTAGTGGTGGTAGCTAACCACTCTGTTATCTCATGGCTAGGCCCACACAGAAAACGCCTTAATACCTTTCAAGCAATGGTATTTTTGGTTTCTTTAACACGAATGCGCTTTTGACCATCTTGCTTCTGTTGTTGCCATAGTTCAGGGTAACGGATATAGGAAAGAGAATAAGCTTCATCCATAGTATCTAGATAGTAAGGTGTACCTTCTTGACTACTAACATTTGACCATTTATCTTCAATCTTGGTTTGTACTACCCACCTACTTTGACTCATAAGACTCCTTGGCTTTAGAACAAATACTACGAATAGTATCTTGATCCGCGTTATTAGGAATAGTGATTGGATTTGACCAGTCAGGCCAGAATATATCTAGTTGAGCTGAGAGTTTTACTTCATCATGTTGAATCTCAGGAAGCTCTTGCCACGCCATTGCTTCAGTAATTACCTTATTTGCAAAGGTAACTACTTCTACATCATCACGAATTAGGTAGTACCCGGCATCATGAATTTGAGCTACAGGTAGGATATCTAAACGATACTTAGAAGCCCTAACCTTATCCATTACTTCATTCATGGCTCGGCTATTAAGCAAGCCATATGATTGACCGCTAATTGCATTACCTACTGTTCTAGCTTCCGCTTCTGCTTCTCTAGGAGTTGATCTTGTACCTAAGAGGGTTTGAGCTAATAAAGGGGTACGAATACGCAAACCAAAAGCACCTTCCGCATAACCACATTTAGCTGCTTCAGCAATTCTGGCTTTTACCCATCGTGTAGATTCCGCATAAAGCCTATGGTAGTTAGCCTCAACCTTCTTGGCTTTCTCTTCTGACCAACCTAGATTCTTAACCATCGTCATCCATGTGCCTTGAAAAGTTAAAGCGAATGTCGGTGATTTTGAATCTTGGCGGCATGTGGGGTATCGTTTATTTATTGAATTGATAATTGCTGCTTCAGCTTCAATAGGGTAAACCTCTTCAATACTTACTATACTTTCTCCCATAAGAACCCCCCACAGGATTTACTACGTCCAGCAATAACATTAGATATGTTTCCTTGTCCTAGTCCTAATGCTTTTGCGGCATCAATCATAGAATCCCATTTTTTAACTAAGACCCCATTGGTATCCTTTTGTAGTACAGCTTGGGAACTTACCTTACCTCGCTCTTTAGAAGCTAAATGGGTATTTAACATTTGCCTCTCAAGGAACTTTTCATGTTTTCCTATATTGATGGAGCATTCTTCTATCCACTCAAGTAACCTTTTACTAACATTAAAGGTTTTCATAAGTATTTTTAAAGGTATTCCATCAATATACTGGTCTAATGCAGATACCACTTGTTCCTTAGACAAAATTGGTGGAATTACAAATAATCCCGTAGCAACTGCATGTTGCATATTTTGAGCAGGAGATACCCACTCTAGGTTATATATGTGATTATTTTGTTTATTACCATCAATATGATTTACCTGAGTATATCTAGCAGGGTTAGGGTTAGGGATAAAGTGACTAGCTACAAGACGGTGTACTCTAATGTACTTGTAAACTCTTTTTGTAGTTAAAGGGCAATAACTATCAAATAATTTAGCCATTGAATACCCAGAGGTGCACTTACCCGTTTTAATGTTTCGCTTAGAAACTAAACTAAAAACCTCTCCTGAATCTGATATTAAATATTTATCCTCAAAGTTTTTTATAGGAACCTGCATTGATTAAATCCTTAATAAGTGGGTTATGTTCACTATAGTACTTTATTTCTCCGGAGCTTAGTGAAACTTTGAATATTCTTCCATTATCTCTAATTTCCTTTAATTCATTAGTTATATCAGGCATCTGATCAGGAAAATAAACCGCACTTCTAAGGCTGTGACCATCGAATCCATCTGTATATACCTTCAATTTAGCCGGGTCTTTAGTCAAGAGAGCATTAATACGGTCTTCCAAGGAAGAGAAGTCAGCCCCTGCCATCAGCCAACCTTTAGGTGCACTAAAGCACTTCTTAATAAGCTTTCCATAGGCAGAGTTAGAAGGCAGGTTCTGTAGGTTAGGCTTCGATGAACTGAGCCTCCCGGATACCGTACCTCCCAGATTAAACCCTCCATGTAGATACACTTTCCCATCTGCTTTAGGGATAGCCTTCTCAAAAGCAGGAATGAAGGAAGTGAGAATCTTATCGACCTTACTCAAACCAATAAGCGCAGTAAGAATGCCTTTATATGCTGGATTATCTGTCCTATAAATTAGCTTTTCGAGTGTGTCTCCACCCGTAGCAGGTTGCTTGGTATCGGTGTAATCCAATACAGGAAGGCACATCTGTTCATACAGTAGCTTCTGCAACTGAGGACCACTGTTCGGGTTAAAAACCACATCCTTATATTTTTCAATAGGGTGCTGCTTAGTCTTCAACTTGGCATTGGCCTTATCCATGGCAGATCGTTGGACCAGTAGATCAAAGACCTGAATGATCGGACTACTACGTATCGTATGAAGATAGGCCTGTTGTTGTTCTTCCAGTTCCTTTTTGGCTTGCTGGATCTTCTCAGCGTTCATAGACATACCTGTGAGTTCCATCTGAATAATGACTTTCAGACTGGGTAGCATCAAGGAGTAATACAACTCTTCCTGTTGATCCTGAACCATGATGGGATAGTACTTATCCTTTACATAGTTGGTCGAAAGACAGTCGACAAGATTGTATTGAAGCAAATCCTTCAAATGAATCTTACGGATATCCTTGATCTCATCTACAGCCCAGTTACCTGCAAAAGAATGAGCCAGTGGTTTCAAACCAAGAACATTACCTGCCGTACTATTGGTAGCAAGATAGGCAATAATTTTCGAGTCTTGAAAGCTACGAGTCATTACTTCCAAGCCAGTAAGCAAACCTTCTGTATCTAAGTCATGTTTCATCCAGAGGGTATAGATAAGACACTTACAGTCAAAAGTTGCATTGTGCCAAATAAGCTCTCCTTGATAGGTTTCAAAGAAGTGTCTGAGTAGTAACCGCACTTTAGTATTTGGGATAAAGATCCCATGTAATCCGCCCTCAGTATCCTTAGCTGGAACATGGTAGTCACAAGCAAAAGCAACACCATTATGTTGATCCAAACCAAAAGCAATCGTACCTATCCCAGCCTCGTTAAAGCGCAAGCTGAACGTCTCGATATCACAACTGAGCCTTGGGTAAGCATGTAGCTTCTCCAATGCAGCAGCGATTGATTCTGTGGTTTCTGGGTAGTGCGCTGAGTGGATAATGTCTGCACCAAGAACCTCGGTACAGCCCCCTACATCAGCAGCCAGTTTAGACAGGCTCATATCTAGCTTGGCTTGCAGATCTGGGTTGTAGATAAGCTGTTGGTAGTTCAAACCTAGAACAACCTTCATACCCTCAAAGCCAGTGATCTTGCAAGGGAGTACATATCCAAAATGAGGCTCTGCTTTAGCTTGTTTGGTGAGTACCTTGAAGTAAGCAGCATCCGTTACATATAGATAGCTAACGCCTAATGAAGCCAGTGCAGGCAATAGCTTATCTAAATACCCCTTGATGATTTTCACAGGTGCCTTACCCGTATCATCATACTCAAGGGTAAAGCCAATACAGCTAGATTTTGGGATACCTAGCTGTACCAAGGGATCAATATAGTTACTCAGAATCTCTTGTTGTTTAAAAGCAGAAGCTTTAACCAGTACTGCAATGTTATATGTACTGGCTTCTTCAAACAGTAAATGCCGCATGATTCTCCTAGCTGAGTAGGTTGATAACCAGTCTTTGTTTCATCAACTTTATTGGTGTTTTGTTTTTATTCTGTAGAGCTAATACTGCATCTTCTGAGAGATGTTTATTTCTACAAGGACAGGAAGCAATGATCTTTTCTAGTGGTTGATGAATTGCTTCAGGGAATATCCTCAGATAATCTTGTAGATCATCTGAAGCATTTAATACTTGGGTAATGAAGCCAATAACATAAGGCAACTCAATGGTATTAAGTTGTCTTTGTTCCTTTAGATATTCATCCATCAAGGGATATAACTGTTTAGATAATGAGGTTAATACCCTTGGTGGTTTAGTGTTATCACTTGAGTAATAAATACCCTTGTAGGTAAATGAGTTATGAGAGGCAAAGAGAATCGTACAGTTCTTTTGAATAATGGAATTAAGTTGATTTTTTAATCGACGATTTACAGGATCATAGATAAAGGAATACAGCTTATCTTTTATATACTGTTTAGTTCTTGGATCGTGTTGTAGTTTCTCTTCTGACATTCATATCTCCTTAGCAAATATCACCAGTGAGATACACCTCATGGCGAGCACGACTAATTGCAACGTATAACATCCGAGCAATTTGCTCACCTGAATTACATTTACTAATATCATCAAGATCTACAAATACCCGATCATAAGTACTACCTTGTGATTTGTTAACTGTTTGTGAGTAAGCAGCTCGCAGATCAATCCATTGATCCTCGGCTTTAGCTACGATATTAAATAGACCATTAGCTCTGGCTTCCTTAATTAGATTCTTTTTGGCTTGTAGCGACTTAGGGAAGAAGAACCGTTGACCATAATCTATGGTCATGTAGTTACCAATAACCCCATGCTCATCTGTATCGGGACTAATCTCGGTAATACAAACCAACTGATCAGTCTTGATTGCTTTGCGATTGGCAGAAACGTATTTATTACAGATAGCGTAGTCACCTACCTGAAAGTTAGGATCACCTTTAACGCTATCTGCTACTCCATGGTTGTAATAGATCACCGTCTTGTTCGTCCAAGCCAATATTTTTGAATCTTGATACTTCCATTCAGGTCGTACAAACTCATCAATCACAGCTTGATTAAAGGTATCTCTGTCCATGTACTGAATATGCTTACCATCTGGCTTGAATGAGAAGAACTCACCTGAATTAACTGTCTCACGGAACTTGGTAGATAGATCAATAATAGGATGGCCTTCTGCTTGACGAACTACTTCTGTTAGCTTGGCTCCTGTAAAGTTGGCATCGAATACAGGTGTCCCTTTAGATTTAACCGGAGTCAGTTGAGCAGGATCTCCCATAAAGACAATCTTACAATCCTTGGTTAATTTAAAAATCAAACCAAGTAGCTCTTTATCAATATAACTGGCTTCGTCAATAAAGATTAGAGAATTAGTCTTGGGGTCCATTTTGCTTGGGATGAGGGTAGTTACATTGGTTTTGTAATCAGTGTTTACACGCAAGCCAAGATAGGAATGGATAGTACTTACTGCCGAACCCGTCAGATAATTCAAACTCTCTGCCGCCTTATTAGTGGTAGCAGTTAGTTCAACAGTTAATTCCTTTTGCTTTGGGTCAATTAATTTAATTGATTTATAAATACCTGGGAGTTTATCTAGGAGCACTTTAACAAGTGAACTCTTGCCAGTGCCACTATACCCAGACAGTACAAATACAGTTTCAATTGGATCGCTAAGGAATTTAATGAATGCATCCATTGCATTCTGTTGATCTTTTGTTAGGGTAATAATGGTCATGGTTCTCCTTATGCTGCCTTTAGCTTATATTCCTTAACTTCTTCCAAAGAGACATTAAGCAAAGCTGCAACCTTATGGTTAATATAGTCTTCACCTGACATAATTGATGTTTTCAGGTGATCCCTATTAAAACTAGTAATAATAGCTGGCTTGCTATATTCCTCATTAATAGCTTCTGCTTTTTCAAGACAAGCCAAGAATGCAATACCCTCTTTAAATGGGAGAATAATTTTATGGTTGTAGTAAATATCAATCACCAAGTAATTTTCTTTTGGTTTGATTGATACTACTTTCTTCATTGCTGCTTCATATTCTTTTTGATCCATGATTTACACCTCGTAATGGATTACCTTGCCGCCAGTGGATTTGAATGTTGGATTATTATGAATCAACCAAAGGGTATCTACTTCAGACTTTTCACCGTAGAAATTGAAATCCCCATCTGTAAACACCAATAATAGTTTTGGTTTATTCTCTTTGCTCCAGTTAAGTACTTGACCAATTCGTGTACCGCCTATTCCTTGGAACTTAACTTCTTTTAACTCTTTAATACTGCTTACTTGTGAAACCTCAGTAATCCCCGTATTAAATTGAATTAGAGTTATTTTCTCTGGTTTCATCATTCGTAAGATTGAATGTGTTTCCGAGATAAATATTTTAAATTCTCCATCACTAACTGAACCCGAGATATCAACTGCAATAGCAATATCCATCAGTGTTTCTGATTTAAGGCTAGGGAGATAATATTCAGGGAAGAATCTACGATTAAACTTCTTGAATGAGTAATCTGATTTAGTCAAATTCTGGATGTATTTCTGAAGAATACGATTCCAAGGTAGCTTTGGTTTTAATAGACTATTCAGAAATAGTTGAATATCTGTTGGGATATTCTCATCACACCCATTCATCTTAGCTTGGATAGATGCACGTACCAGAATCTCCTCAACCTGCTTCTGAAGCTCATCAGGAGCTTCTGTAGGCTCTTGAAGATCCATGTCTATCTCTTGATTCTTTTGGTCAGGCAAGAGCTTGTACACCTCTTCTGTACACATGCCTGAATACTGAGGATCAGCAAGACCCATCTTAGGCATCTTGTACCCTTGTGCTTTGAGTATCAGATTAATCACATGATCTGCTGCTACATTCCATTTCTTTGGTTCACGGTCTTTAAGTCGCGCCATGTGAAGAAATGCAACATGCTGTGATTCATGGAGTAATAGGAATATCCGTTCTTCTGGAGAAAGATCCATAAAGAAGTCTGGGTTGATCTTGATATAGGTGCCATTAGTACAAGCTGTATTAATGGTGTTATCCCACTCTAATTTGAGACTGAATAGCACAGTGGTAAAGAACACACTGTCTGCTCTACTCATCAAAGCAATCTTTGCTTTATCTAAAGCCATCTGAAGCATTAGGTTTCCTTTCTATAAAATAAAAAAGGAAGCCTAAGCTTCCTATATCACCGGGCGCAGAATGCGCCTGATTAATATCGTGGTACTTGTTTGGGTTCTGGATACATCACACTGCTCCAGATCTTCCAGTATTGTTCATTGATCCGCATAGGCAGAGTAATGAATGTCACCAATGCAATACGTGCCTGTGCAATACGCCAAGGCATTAGTTTATTTGGGATCATAATTGTTTCCTTAATTGGTTTGAGTGGTTTCAATCTTAATGTATTCAGAGAGGCGTGATACAAGATTTTGATAATATTCAACCATTTTGGCTGCGTGTTCTGCATTGGCTTGATAAGCCAATAGATCTCGTTTTGCATCTTCCAACTCACGACTAGCAATAGATAATGCTGAAGGTACTTTAAAGACTTGTTTGAAAAACATTTATATTCCCTTGGATAAAAATAAAGCCACTAATAAGTGGCTTATTTATTAATTATTTAATGGGGTGGACTATTTAAGCACCTCATCAATCTTGGCGATGGCTTTATCAATTTCATCCTGTGCCGGTTCAGTACAGCCATCCATCCACTCAATTGTATCCTTAGCCTCCCGCAGCGCATCCTCAAGTTGCTTGGTTCGATCTGGCTTGGGGGTGGTGTAGAGTGGCTTACCCATGATGGCGCTATACCCCTTTGGTAGAGGGTGCCACATAAAGATTGGTGGCATCTCTTCGTAGTGCGGCATTAAATACCCAACAGGCTCAGACTGTTTGATTGCTTGCAACTCAGCATCAAGCCGCTTGTTATCCTCGCGCATCTCGTCGCATTCAAAGTTCCACTTGTCGCAGAGTTCGGATAGTCTGTCATTCTCGTTTCCTAACCGCTCAAGCAAGTTAATCACTCGCTCCGCAGTATCATGTTCATCAATCTGATTTAGCAGATCGGTTATAGTCATAGTCATAGCGGATTACCTTTCATTGCTTTAATTGCTTCCGCGCAGTCCATTGCCTCAAAGCGTGTATCACGGCTTCCAACTTCGTAGCACAACTTGACAGCCTTCTCCAACACCTTATCGGTGTAGTCTTGCAGGGCTTGGTTTGGGGGGATTAACAGTGCAGCCTTGATCTCGTCGTACATCGCGATAGTCCCTGCTGGGTCATCATCAAGCCAGTTCCATTCCTGAGCCTCATTAGCAGCCCACAATATCCGCTCAATCTGCGCAGCTTGCTCTTCAATTTTCTTTTTATACGGCGCTACAATCTCATCAATAGGTTTTAACTCTGAGGACATTAATTTCTTTACTTGTTCGCAACCAGACACAACACTCATTTAGTCACCTCTATTTCTTCTTCTGCGCCACTTAATCCAATTTGATGCAGCATGGTAATTGCAGAGATTGTAATGATTCTAGTAAGTTCGGAAATCTGCGCAGCTTGCGTTTGAAATCCAACATTAATTGGCATCCCTGATCGCTCATCAGTTACCCCAATATCGACGCCTAATATTTTCATTCCTCGCTCCTTGCTGCCACCATTGGCGGTTTAGGTATAGGTATCCAGTGGGTGGGTTCTGAAAATCTGGAACCATCCCGTGTTATCCAGATTTCACCGTTCCATAAAATTTCTCTAGTTGTTGATTCGCTACGTTTTCCGAATACTTTTGCCAAAATGGTTGTTCCATCCTTGGGCGCAGTCTCAATTGGTTGCCAGCCTTCCGGTATCGGTGCAGGGTAAGTAAAATCGCCGTTGATTACAGAAAGGCCGAAAGTCGTGTGTTCGTAGATATTTGCAGTAACCCGACGCACCAATCCAATTTCAGCCAGATGCTTCATTCTTTCCTTTGGAACGTCATAGCCTTCTCCGTCAGAAACGCATTCATGGAACCGGTGCAGGTCTTTCATTTCGTCGCCAAGAATTGCAAATGGTAAAGCAACCGGCTCTTGCTCCCGCAGCTTTGCCTCATAGGCTGCGATGACTGCTCTGGCGTCTGTCAGATAGTATCCTCCTGGATCGTATGTGTAGCCCAGTGCTTCCAATACTTCGTCGTCAGTTAGCATTTTGTTTCTCCTCAACAATAGGGGCATCAATCCATAAACCCCATTGGCATCTAGCAGTATCGAATGAGTCTGGATCGTAGTATTGAAGAACCTTCTGCTCTCCGCGAATTAGCCAGCGAATTTTCATTTCCTCATGAAAGGCGCGTAATTGTGTGGAAATCAGTCTTAACTTGATGCCCGACAGCCAACGACAAGATGTGTTCTTTCCAAAACCAGCGCATGTCCATCGTTGATCCCTTCACGGTATTCTCAGATGTAAGCCAGTCAGGTGCATTGGTTTCATCAAACACTTCAGGGGTATTGCCAAAGTATTGATGCTCCATTGAAAAGATCATTTAATCTCCTTTGCCATCTCGCGGATTGTAGCGGCGCAGACAGTGGCAGCCTTCTCCAGCACCTTATCTGTGTAGTCTTGCAGGGCTTGTGCAGGTGAGATCGTGAGGACTTTCTTAGCTTCAGCGACGGCAAGTATTGCGGGGGATCCTAGGGGGGTGTACTCGACGGCCTGTACTAAACGCACCAATGATGAGTGAAGAATCTCAATCTGCGCGGCTTGCTCAAGAATAGCCTTCTCAGCCTCTACTGCTTGCTGAGTCATCTCGACAATTAAAGGATTGTCAATCGTACCTAGATCACGGATTGTTTCTAGCAGAGAGTCAATACGCCCTGCTTGTGTTTCGCAATACCCTTCCAGGGCACGGGTATAGGCTACATGGCTTGAGTATTCATACTCTTGTGGTTTCATTTATCTTGCTCCTTCATTGCTGCGTCAATAGCTTCACGAATGCTTTCTTTTCGCATGTACGTTTTATAAGGCTTGCGACTCCAGTACCACTTGCCCGTCAAGTAATGCACAGTGCGGTTCATTTCTGACGACAAGTAATCAAGACGGGTAGCATCCTTCTCAGATGCTTCCAGCCGCTCTTTCATAGCTTCAAACCCAGCGATACCACTTTCAACAGTTTGCCGGTGGATGTCTTCAAGGATTTCTAGGTGCTCCCGCATCTCTGCAATCTCAGCAGCAAGCAAATCTTTGTCTCGTTTATGAGCTTCGATTTCAATGGTCATATCTTGGCAGTGCATAACCAACTGAGCTGCGCTCATTGACATTAGACGCTCAGTGCGTTGTTTTGTTGATTCAGTCATTTTTCACTACCTCCTTACGCAGCACATCAACGCTCTCAGCAATTCGCTCACCTAGGTAATCTGGAAGCCTAGTCTGAGCAATGTTGCCCCAAGACTCCATCGCTGATAGCAGCATCAGCAGGTCAATGATTTGTTCTTTGGTCATTTCAATAACCACTCCAAAATAAGTTCGTAGTTCCAACCTACGATAAAGCACCACCAGGAAATCCACCCTGTTACAAATGCTGGGATATTCATTTACCCCGCCATTCCAGCGCTTGATCTGCGTACTCATAGATTCTTATTGGAGTGACCCCTGCCGCAGCAAACGCACATGCCAGCCTATCCCTGAGCGTCGATTCTTTCTTGCTCATTCCCCGGTCGATAATCTCGACCGTTTCTTCAAGTTCTGCTACCCGTTGTTTGAGTAGGTGTAGTTCTGCTTGTTCGCTCATTTCCATACCTCCACAGTTGCCTCTGGGTACATAACGCAAGCCTCAATGTATGAACTCACAAACGGAAGAAAGTCCTTGTACATTCCCCAGCCATTAGATGCGTTATGCTTTTCCATCCATTTACGTTCAAGAATTAAGCGGGAATACCCTTGCAGTAGCGGGCCTAGCAAATCACTGGCTTCAGTAATCCCAATTTCTTCAGGACACCATAGGTGTTTGTAAATACCAGCAGCTTCAGCCATCTTATTCAGGTTGTGCGTGATGTTGTTTGTATAAACAACGTTATTATCAATCTTCAGATATACATCTAAGCTCATTTCAATTCCTCATACTTTCCACAGGTGCTCTTGAAGCTCATCAATGAAATAGGCAACCCCAATTGCTTGAAATAAATCAAATCAAACTCATTAATCCTTTGCGAGCATTGCATCGTTGTGCATTTACTAGAATCCGAACAATAGGTTCTGTCTCTATAACAAATCATTTCATTCCCCAAATAAATCACCCACAACCACCCTGCTACTAGTCCAAGACCAAACAATAAAGTTAAGTGCGTAGCGGATACGTTATTTAAAGCCAGTGACGCTTGGCTGTCGGTGGGTTGGCTATCGTTATCCCAAAGCAGGGAAATGTGTGAATGGTGCTTTAGGTGGATATTCTCCGCCATTTACTTTACAAGCTAGTGTTTTCAACGTCTCAAGGCAGATACGTTGTTTGGTCATTGCCAAGCCAACACGCTTAAGCAAACGCTCAATATCATACTCAAGCTCTGCGTATTCAAGCTCTAGTGCAATCATGGCAGTACCGATAGCAGATAGGCTAGGTGGACGTTCATCAATCATTTCCATCCCCATATGATTGTCGCTTTACCCCTACCTTCCTTAGCTCTGGTTCCAAGACGGACAATCATGTTGTCCTTCTCCAGTTGATAGAGGGTACTCAGACAGCCCATGTGACTTAGGCCTTGTTTAGCTGCAATCTCTCCTGTGGTGAGTGCTTGCCCTTCCATGATCAAACGATACCGTCTTTGGCACTTGGCTTTAATAATTGGCCCTGACTTAGGTGGCACTGGTTTCTTCTTTACTGGCTTACTTTCAAAAGGAGCCAATAACATACCTGTAAAACTTAACATTACTTTCTCCATAAATAGGTGGGGGCTACAGGAATGTTTTCCCGACAGCCTGTTCCATGAAAGTGGTTACGCCCCCATTGATCTTTAAAGTTTTACTTTTTTTAAGTACGTTGTAGATGGTTTGTTTTGTGTCCGGTGGTGTGCTTAAGGGATACTTTACGGTTTGATGTGCTCCACTGTGTCGCAATTGTTATATCTCCCAATTGTTTTATATGACCTGTGCTCAGGAACATTAGTATGCCTAAAGAAACATATTTGACCTACATAGTCTCCCGGATGCAAACGGATTGTGTGAAATCTACTAAGGTTACAAAACTCTAGTGTAAGCACACTATTATTGAACCCACTATCCGCCCAACCAGCATGTAGGTGCTCCAAGAAAATACGAGCCATACTACTTTTTAATTTGTATTCACAGCTTATATCCTCGGGAAGATAAAACTTCTCCACAGTGGATGCAAGAATTGACTCCCCTGGCATGAGGTCATAGTGATTATTTGCGATATTGATTTTTCGCATAGCCAGAGGATTTCGGTCTTTAAGTGAAATGATTCGATTGGAATCTTCCTCAATCAGAACCTCATCACCCAGACGTACATCAATAGATGCAGCATTAATGGCTTTAGGATCAACCGGACCAATGACCCCTTGTTCAACCAGTTCACACAGTTCTACATAACTCAGCAAGCTCATTTTATTTCCTTAAATGGTGATCTGTTTATTCAGATGTTTCTTGGTTTTAGGCCAACCTGCTTTAACAAAATCACTGAAGACATCGGCAGCAACAGGAAGATTAATCTTAGTAGCTTTCGTATCATCAGCAGGTAGATAGTTATCAAACTCAGGCAACAACTCAGCCAGTTGTTTACGGGTGGTACACCCATAAGCAGCAGTACGCAGTTTGGTACTAAGTTCACCACGCAACTTACAGTTCATTTTGTAATCAGCCTCTAACTTATCCACAGTTTCCTGTGCATTTTGTGAGAGTACTGGGGCAAAACTGCGGTACTCAGACATACTAGGAACAGTTACCGAAACACCTGCATAATTTTTATAGGTGGTTTTAACAAATGCCTGAGTCTTTGGGTCTTTGTAAATCTTGTAAACAGCAGTAGGCAATTTACTCAATACATCATCCATAACTACTTTACGAATTTCTTCTGAATGATTTACGGAAGGTACATCATCCATGACTGCACGAATGAAGGCATCACGTAGATTATTAGTTAAACGCATTTTAATTCCTTAAAAGAAAACATCAGTTGTATTAGCAATCCATCCTTGGACTGACTTACTAGCCATTAGGGTTTTAGTTCTACGTACCATCTCTTTAATACAAACTACTTGGAACTCAATAGGGGTACGTACTACATACTCCATCAATAGATCCACATTCGTTGCATTAGCATTATGTGCAATAGAACCAGTGAGTGCATAAAGAATACTAGCTTCAGTAGGTACTTTAATAATCTTAGGTGCAGCTACGATTTGTTCAATAGTAGGTAGGTTCTGATAAACCTTACAGAAACCAATGAACTCTCTTGCTACCCCTTCAGAGATAGTTCCTGCTAGCATAGGTAGTAACTCAGGACTACCAATCTCAGTATCTTT
>ERZ1034365.897-NODE-897-length-15836-cov-2.687417_pt1 | contig 15836 bp, 14 predicted proteins | sample MGYA00520615_ERZ1034365 | MGnify/ENA primary metagenome ERZ1034365 (study PRJEB33736, sample SAMEA104284505) | Azolla filiculoides | biome: Urban; feature: Water surface; material: Ditch water | place: Netherlands | collected 2015-10-28 | depth 0-0.1 m ... | reverse complement strand
GCCAGAGTCGATTAAAACTCGTTCTTGATAGACGTCAAACCCAGCGCATCCCAGTCGAGCATGCCGCCGCGGTAGTAGTAAATCTTGTCGGCCGGAAAACCTTCGCGGGTCATGGCACGAATGGCGATGGGGCTTTGTGGGCAGGTGGGGCCATTGCAAAAAGCAAATACTTTTTTGGCTTTGCTGCAGTCCATGCCTTTGTCTGTTTTCACGCAACCAAACTAAGACATTCGTTCCACCACTTCGGTATAGGGAACGCCCAATGAGCCAGGGATCGTGCCTTTGACACGGTCGTTGGCGTCGCGCATGTCGACCACCAACGAATCACGATCGCCCAAGGCTTGGATGATTTCGGTTTCGCCAATGGGGTGCACGCCCGCCACTGGAACCAAAGGTTGGATCGTGCCGCCGTTTTTGCCGCAAGGTGTCATGATGCGGCTGATTTCGATAGGGCCTTTGGCAGTTTGCACCACCACGGTTTTTTGGCCTTCAAAAATAGTCAGCGCCGTGCCCGGTGCAATGGTGGCTGCTTGGCCGAATGCGAAGCCGCTAGACAAAGCGCACAACAGATAAATGAGTTGTTTTTTCAAAATAGTCTCCAGTGACAGTCAGAAATAATCGAGCAACCGAATATAAGGCTTTTGCGATGTATTCGGTCGTCAGCCTGTTGTCATTTGTTGGCGGGACCTTAGGCCGAGTTGGCAGTGGCCCGTCGCGCCAAGAGCAGTTTGTCGTGCAGGCGCTTTGGATGAGTGCTTGCTAAACCACTGATATCTGAATTCAATGTGATGCAGCAGCCATTGCCAAGCGCATGGTTTGGGTGTGTTTGCGTTGCATCATCCCAAATGAGAATGATTCTCGATAGAATGATTGATTGTTAATTGCTACTGAACCATGAATCTCGATCAAGCCCCTTTGTCTGCCGTCTTGCGTGTGGCACGGGTGCATGTGCCTGCAGGGCGTGAAGACCAGGCGCGGCAGTTAGAGGAGATCGGGTTTTTGCCCGGCGAGCCCGTGTGTGTGATGTCGCGGGGCTTGTGGGGCGGTGATCCGCTGGCGGTGCGGGTGGGTTTGTCCACTTTTGCGCTGCGCCGCGACGAGGCCGCTTGCATTGAACTGGAGCCCAGCGATGCGTGAGCAGCGCCTGCACCTTGTGCCACGCGGCACGTTGATCGCGCTGGTGGGTAATCCCAATTGCGGCAAAACGGCCTTGTTCAATCGCCTGACCGGTAGCCGCCAGAAGGTGGCCAACTACGCCGGTGCCACGGTCGAAAAGAAAGAAGGCCGTCTGGCCATGCCCGATGGCACCGCACTGCGTGTGCTGGATTTGCCTGGCGTTTACAGCCTCTACCCCCGCTCCGATGATGAACGCGTTGCCTGCGATGTGCTCATGGGACAGTCGCCAGGTGAAAAGCGCCCTGATGCGCTGGTCTGTGTGGTGGATGCGACCAATTTGCGCCGTGGCCTGCGTTTGGTGCTGGCCGTCAAACGCCTGGGCCTGCCCTGTCTGGTGGTGCTCAACATGGCTGACTTGGCCGCAGCGCGGGGTCTGAAGATTGACCCCGCTGCCTTGTCGCAGGCGCTGGACCTGCCGGTGGTGACCAGCGTGGCGGTGCAGCCGGGTGGCGATACAGCCGTTCGCGATTGGCTGGCCAAGCAGCCGTGGTTGCAGTGGAGCCCAAAGCCGCATGCCTGGGATGCATCGAGCGCGCTGCATGCCAGCAGCGAGGCTGACCATGTGCAGGTACAGGCCATCTTGCACCGTTTGCAGCTTGATGCGCTGGTGCCCGATGTGCTGAGTGACCGCATCGACCGCGTGGTGCTTCACCCGTGGGCAGGGCCTGTGATTTTGTTGGCGGTGCTGTTTCTGGTTTTTCAGGCGGTGTTTGCCTGGGCGACCTGGCCCATGGATCAGATCAAGGCCGGCACCGACATGCTTTCGGCTGGGGCCTTGCGGACCTTGCCCGATGCTTGGTGGCGCGACTTGTTGGTGCAGGGCCTTTTGGCAGGCATGGGCGGGGTGCTGGTGTTCTTGCCGCAGATCTTGATTTTGTTTTTCTTCATCTTGCTGCTGGAAGAGTCGGGCTATTTGCCGCGTGCGGCGTTTTTGCTGGACCGCATCATGGGCGGGGTGGGGCTGTCGGGGCGCTCCTTCATCCCACTGTTGTCGAGCTTTGCCTGCGCGGTGCCGGGCATCATGGCCACGCGCACCATTGCCAACCGGCGCGACCGGCTGGTGACGATCCTGATTGCGCCTTTGATGACCTGCTCGGCCCGCTTGCCGGTCTATGCGCTGCTGATCGGCGCCTTCATCCCCGCGCGCGAAGTCTGGGGCCTGCAGTTGCAGGGCCTGGTGCTGCTCGGCCTCTACCTGCTCGGCATGGTTTCCGCGGTGGCGGTGGCCTGGGCGCTCAAGCTGCTCGGTCGCTCGGGCGAGCCGGCCCAGCTGATGATGGAGCTGCCCGACTACCACTGGCCGCGTCCCAAGGACCTGCTGATCGGGCTCTGGCAGCGCGCGCAGATCTTCCTGCGCAATGTCGGCGGCGTGATCCTGGCGCTGACGATCCTGCTCTGGTTCCTGTCGACTTTCCCGCAGGCGCCGGCCGGCTATGCGGGCAGCGCGATCGAATACAGCCTGGCCGGCCGCCTGGGCCAGCTGCTGGCGCTGCTGTTCGAGCCGATCGGCTTCAACTGGCAGATCGCGGTGGCGCTGGTGCCCGGCATGGCCGCGCGCGAGGTCGTGGTCGGCGCGCTCGGCACCGTCTATGCGCTGTCGCAAAGCGGCGATGCGGTCGGCAGCGCGCTGGCGCCGCTGATCGCGGCCGACTGGTCGCTGGCCACCGGCCTGTCGCTGCTGGTCTGGTTCGTCTACGCGCCGCAGTGCGTCGCCACGCTCGCGGTGGTGCGCCGCGAGACCGGCGGCTGGGCCATGCCGGCGACCATGGTCGCGTTGCTGTTTTCGCTGGCTTACGCCGCATCCTGGCTGACCTACCGGCTGGCCCTGCACTGGAACTGAAATGAACCCCACCCTGGACCTGATCATCACCTTGGCACTGGTGGCCGTCGCCGGCCTGTTCCTGCTGCGGCGCCACTGGCGCCAGCGCAAGCAGCCGGCTGCGGACAGCGCCAAGGCCTGCTCGAGCTGCGGGACCTGTGGCCGCTGCGGCTAGGCCAGCGCCGGCTCGAGCTGCTGGAGCAGCGCCAGGCGTTCGCGCAATCCCACCGTGCCGCCATTGATCAGCCGGGTGATGCGGGTGAAGTCCTCCAGGTCGTCGTCGTCAGTCCTGTCGTCGGCCAGCGCATTGAGCCCGCGGCTGTCCCAGAACCAGGCTGCGCTCATCGCGGCATGCTCGGGCTGCAGCAACAGGTCGGGGTTTTCGACCAGGTCCAGATCCAGCGCCTGGCCGACCGCGGCGTAATTGCTGCGTCCCGTGATCTGCAGGATGCCCCGGCCGCGATAGCGATAACCGTCACCGCTGCTGGCATCGCCATTGCCCAGGCGCCTGGCATAGACGAAGTTGGCCAGTCGCTCGGGATTGTCGACATAGGGGCCGGCGGCTGCTTCGCTCGGAAAACGCTTGGGCCAGACCTGCATCAGCCGCTTGGCGCTCCTGTAGCGCAGGTTCTCGCTCAGACGGCTGAACTGGGCCGACTCGTGCCCGGTCTGGGCCAGAAAGCTGGCCATGCGCGCCGGCGTGTCGATGCCGTACCGCTTCATGGCCGGTGCCAGCGCCTGGGCCCAGAGTTCTGGATCGGGGCATTGCGGAAAGATGTTACGCAGTGTCTGGGCTGTCAGCATCGGCGGCTCCTTGCATTGAAACTCGAGTCATGGCGTCATGGCTTGGTCGGGCTCAGCCAGACTTCGATCTGGCCTTCCCGCGCCGTGCCATAGCCGCTGAGCTGCCTCAGCTGCACGCTCTGCGGATGTGCAGGATCGATCTGGCTGCCGATCCATTGCGCGAGCGCCTGATCCTGGTCGTGAAAATAGAGCACGGTGTCACGCTTGAAGGCCACCGGAGCCTTGACCTGCTTGGCGGCTGCGGTGCGCAGCACGTTCTCTATTCCGGGGGTTGCGTTGCGGCTGATGCCGGCCTGGCGCAGTCGCTCGATCAATGCGCTGGCCTCGGGTCGGCTGGCTTCGTCGTAGATCTGGACATAGACCAGGGCCTTGTCAGCCAGCTTGATGTCAAGGCTCGGCGGTGCCGCCGGCAAGCTGCTGCTCGCGCTTGACGCGATTTGCGCTGGGTCAGGGTTTGACTTGCCTGCACCCGCCGAACTCGACACGATGTCCAGCATCTCGATCAGGAGCTTGCTGGTCGGCGGATTGTTGTCCGTGACCAGTTGCCGGATCAGCTCGACATGGGTCGGCACCGTCGGACATTGAGGCATCGCCTTCTTGCAACCTTGCAGGCCGAAGACCTCCTGCTCCAGCCTGTCGATGCGTGCCAGTGCCAGCTTGGTGATCTCTGCGGCCTTGCTTTCCTGCTTTTGTCGGCTTTCCTCAGCCTGCTTGGTTGCTTGCTGCTGATAGTTCGAATAGAACTCGAACCCGGTCCAGAGCGCAATGGCCAGCGGGGCATAAAACTTCAGCGGACCGGCCGCGCTGGCGGCGGCCTCCGGTGCCTCTTCGGCAGCCTTGTGCCATGGCGCACCGATGATCTCCTGCTCCGAAACCGCGTCACGGTCCTGCCAGCCCGGCAAGGCTGCGAGCGCGCTGGCCAGCTGTTCGCCCTGCAGGCGCCCGAGCTTGCGCGTCGACTCCCACTGCGACTCGTCAAAGAACTGGTCCAGGGTCGTCTGTTGCGGGAAAGTGGCCGAGACCTGCGCGTAATTCGCCAGGTCGAGCGGCAGCCGGGCTGGCAGTCTGGGCTTGACGATCACGAGCCAGCTTGACACCTGGTCGTCGGGGTAGGTGACCTTGGCCAGCAGCAGGCCCGGCCCGCTGCGGTCATCGATCTGGCTCGGCTCGGCGAACAGGGCACGCAGTTCGGGCCGTCCTTGCCAGACCCGGTCGAGGTCCTGGGCGCCGAGCGCCGTCAACTCCGCACCGAAGTCCAGCCTGACCTTGAGCGCGAGGTTCGCGAGATCCTCGAAGCCGTATTCCGGGTCCGCGCCGCAATCCGTGATCACGATGCGCTTGAGGCGGCGGCGGATCAGCTCGTAGGCGGCGCAGTTCTCGAAGTGCCCGCCGTCCGACAGGTACCAGTAGTGGCTCTGGTCGGGGTTGAACTGGCCCGTGACCTCGCCCCAGAGTGCCTTGAGCAGACTCGGGTCGCTGCGCGGATGCTGGTTGTCGCCCGCGCGCCACCAGTAGCCCAGCCTGACGCCCAGCAGCCCGAGCAGGGCCGAGAATCCCAACCCGGTCCGCGCGCCGGCCCCGGTCGAGAAGGCCGCGCCCGAGGCGGCGATCCAGGTGCCCAGGCGGGTCGGTTCACAGTGGCTCCAGCCGGCCTGGTGCCAGACGCTGCGCCCGAGGTTGAAGCCTGCCGGTCCCACGGCGAGGTTCCAGCCCTTGCGGTCGGGCTGGAAGTCGCTGTCAGCGATGAACTGGGTCTGGTTGACCGTCACGTTGACCAGGTGCAGCGGCCCGCCATTCTCGTGCGGCCGGTAGTCTGCCCACAGCGTGTCGTCGCCTTCAACCACCTCGTCGACCCGCTTCAGGCCAGGGCTTGTCGCAGGGCAGGCCGACCAGGGCACGCCGCGCTTCGGGTTGCCGGCACCCAGGTAGGCGCGTGTCAGCCGCGCGGCGTAGAACTGGTGCAGTGACGACAGGTTCAGTACATCCAGGTGTTTGTTCGCCGCCCAGCTCAGCAAGCCGAGCAGCAGCAAGGTCAACCCCAATGTCTCCGGGGGCGATGGCCAGCCTGCCAGCGCAGCCGGCTGGCTTTTCACGATTTCAATGCAGGCCACAGCAGCCAAGGCCCAGCAGAAGGCGACCAGGGTCAGCAGCATGATGCCGACGGCATTGATCGCCGGTCTGATCCAGCGCGGACCCCCGCCGTGGCGACCGCGTCCGGCCTGAGTGCTCATGGCCTGTGCGAAGACGCGCAAGCCGGCCAGCAAGGCGCCCGTCAATCCGCCGCCCAGCAACAGGTTTCCCTTGAGTTCCGGCACCGTCAACAGAAAGCGGAATGCCCGCAGGGCGGCTTCGTCCAGCAGCGCAAACAAGCCAAGGGCCAACAGCAGCTGCAGCGATTGCGCCAGCGACCGGCTCAGCTGATTGCGCAGGGCCGCGCGCTGCAGGCTGCCTGCGTTGCTGCCCCCAGTCGTCGCTTGGGCCGCCTTGCGCTTCGTCAGCACGAGCTTGGCCCAGATCGAGTACCACAAGGCGAAGCCAGCCGTCAGGCTGCAGATCCACAGCAGGGCTGTCAGGATTCCGGCCGCTGACCTCGGGTCATCGCTGGCCCCCGTGTAAAGGGTGAATGCCGAGAGTGCCAGCACCAGCATGGCGATTGACCGCTGCTGCCAGCCTGCCGACACGCTGTGCCGGTGCATCCAGTAGGCCCAGGCACAGCCCAGGCTGGCGCTCAGGCTTGCAGCGACAAACAGCCAGGCCGGACTGTAGGAGCCTTGCGCCAGCGCCGTGACGTTCTCTGCCAGGAAGGGAGCGACTCCCAGCCACTGCTGCAGTTTGCTGCGCAGCAGGCCCCAGAACATGAAGAGCAACAGCAGCAGCAAGCCGAGCAGCACATGCACGGTCAGCAGATTGCGCAGGTAGATGCCGAAGGCGAACAGCCGGTCCTTCATGCCCTGTGGCGCCAGATAGCGGCCATGGTCGCGCAACCAGCGTATCAGTGGCGCCTCGTCGCTGGCCAGCACCCGCTCGACATCCCTGGCGGTCTGGGCTGCATTGTGCGCGGGGTTCTCCTGTGCCGAGCGCTGATAGAGCCGCCCCAGACAGGCCCCGATGTAGCCGCCGCCGGATACGGTCGAGAGGAAGTCGAAGTTCCTGAGTTGCCCGGCTGCGGCCAATGACTGCAGTAGACCGAGGTTGAAGGTGGCGCTGCGGATGCCGCCGCCCGACAGGGCCAGTCCCTGGCTGTCCTGGATCGTGCTCAGGTCGTCCGGGCTGGCGGCGGGATCGCCAGGGGTCTGGCGTCGCTCGCGCACCAAGCTGGCCTCTTCCTTGGCCTGTTCGAGCGGGTAATAGTCAAAGCGATATTCCGACATCTCGCATTTCCTGATGAGGCCAAGAGGAGACGCAGGACGTCCATGTGCCTGCTCATCTCGTCCTGATGCTTGATTCGATCAGATCAAAATTGGCCTGTAAACAGCTATATGGAAAAATATATGATCAGAAAATCATTTGATTTGGTTTGATGGCCGTCAGGATCGCGTAGGGAAGTGCGCACGACAATAGCGTGACAGGCAAGCCCGTAGTCGGGCTGGCCGCTGCTGCTATATTTGCCCTCCGATGTCGACATCCCTGAGCCCCGAACGCTACTGGCGCTTGAACCGCTGGCTGATTGCTGCCGGCCTGTTGCTGGGCTTTGTCGTGACCTTCGGCTTGGGCTGGTTCGCGCGCGAGCTCGACTTCATCTTCCTGGGCTGGGGCTTCAACTTCTGGCTCGCCGCCCAGGGCGCGCTGCTGGTCTATCTGCTGATCGTGACCGGCTACGCCTGGATCATGAACCGGCTCGACGACCGCCAGCTCGATGTCCCCGGGCGGCCTCCGGCATGAACCCGGCTGGCGCTGGTCAGCCAAGCTACGGCCGCCAGCTCAACCGCATCTATCGCGCCTATGTGGCCTGCTTCGTCGTCTTCATCCTTGTCCTGTCCTGGTTGGAGAGCCTGGGCCTGTCGCGCGAGGCCATCGGCCTGATCTTCCTGCTCTCGACGGTGGCGCTCTATGCCGGCATCGGCATCGTCAGCCGCACCACCGATCCGGTCGAATACTATGTCGCTGGACGCCGCGTGCCTGCGATCTACAACGGCATGGCCACGGCGGCCGACTGGATGTCGGCGGCCTCCTTCATCGGCCTGGCCGGCACGCTCTACCTGCAGGGCTACAACGGGCTGGCTTTCGTGCTGGGCTGGACCGGCGGCTACTGCCTGGTCAGCCTGCTGCTGGCGCCCTATCTGCGCCGCTTTGGCGGCTTCACGATTCCCGACTTCCTGGGCGAGCGCTACGGCGGCCACTGGCCGCGCATGATGGGCGTGCTCGCTTCGGTCCTGTGTTCCTTCACCTATGTGGTGGCGCAGCTGTACGGGGTCGGCCTGATCGCCTCGCGCCTGACCGGCCTGGCCTTCGAGCTCGGCGTCTTCCTCGGCCTGGGCGGCATGCTGATCTGCTCCTTCCTGGGCGGCATGCGCGCCGTGACCTGGACCCAGGTCGCGCAGTACCTGGTGATGCTGGTGGCTTTCCTGCTGCCGGTGGCCTGGCTCTCGGTCAAGCAGACCGGCTCGCCGCTGCCGCAGCTGGTCTATGGCCAGCAGCTCGAGCGCGTCAGCGAGCGCGAACGCGAACTGGCGCGCGACCCGCGCGAGCTCGAGGTCATGAGCCTGTATCGCCACCGTGCCGACCTGCTGCGCTCCAAGCTCGAGAACCCGTCCCTGGCCCTGGCCCAGGACCGTGCGCTGGCCCAGCTCTGGCTCGACGATCTGCGCCAGCTGCCGGCGGCCCCCGAGGACATCGCTGCCGCCGAACGCGCGCTCTATCAGCTGCCGCGCGACGAGGCCGGGGCGCGCCGGCTCTGGAGCCGCGAGCTCGAGGAGGCCGAGTCCAAGATGCTGCCGCTGGGCGGCATGCCGCCGCATGCGCGTCCCTATGCCGGCGATCCGGCCGGTAGCGCCGCCCAGCGGCTGGAGTTCCAGTCCTCGCGCCTGAACTTCCTGGCGCTGGTGTTCTGCCTGATGGTCGGCACGGCCAGCCTGCCGCATGTGCTGGCGCGCTACTACACCGTGCCCAGCGTCAAGGCCGCGCGCAACTCGGTGGCCTGGACGCTGTTCTTCATCGCGCTGGTCTATTTCACCGCTCCCGCGCTGGCGGTGCTGGTCAAGCACGAGATCCTGTACCAGCTGGTCGGCACCCGGATCGATCAGCTGCCGGCCTGGGTCTCGGCCTGGAGCCGGGTCGATGCCGGCCTGATCCACTTCAAGGACATCAATGCCGACGGCCGGCTGCAGTTCAACGAACTCAGCCTCGGCAGCGACGTGATCATGCTGGCCTCGGCCGAGATCGCGGGCCTGCCGTTCGTGATCTCGGGACTGGTCGCGGCCGGCGCACTGGCCGCAGCGCTGTCGACCGCCGACGGGCTGCTGCTGACCATGGCCAATGCGCTGAGCCACGACCTCTACTTCAAGATGGTGGACCCGAGCGCCTCGACCGCGCGCCGCGTCACGCTGACCAAGGTCGTGCTGCTGATGATGGCGCTGATCGCGGCCTATATCGCCGCGCTCAAGCCGGCTGACATCCTGTTCCTGGTCTCGGCCGCCTTTTCCCTCGCGGCCTCGGCCTTCTTCCCGGCGCTGGTGCTCGGCATCTTCTGGAAGCGTGCGACCGGGCCGGCCGCCGCCGCCGGCATGCTGGCCGGCCTGGGCCTGACGATCTACTACGTGGCGACCACCCAGCCCTGGCTGCGCTCGCTGTTCGGGCTGAGCGGGCCGGTCAGGCTCTGGTGGGGCATTGAGCCGATCTCGGCCGGTGTCTTCGGCGTGCCGCTGGGCTTTGCCGTCATCCTGCTGGTGAGCTGGCTGACCCCGCCGCCGCCGCCCGAGGCGCAGGCCCTGGTCGATCGGCTGCGCAGCCCGGGCTAGACCCAGGCCTTTGCGACCTGGCCGGTTTCGGCTTATAATCGCAGGCTTGCCTTGCCGTACCCCTGTTGACGCTGGGGGCGGCTGTTTCAACCAAAAGGAGAGACCATGCGTCACTACGAAATCGTTCTGCTGATCCATCCGGATCAAAGCGAACAAGTTCCGGCCATGCTGGAGCGCTACAAGGGCATGATCACCACCGGTGGCGGTCAGATCCATCGCGTGGAAGACTGGGGTCGCCGTCAGCTGGCTTACCAGATCAACAAGCTGTCCAAGGCACATTACCTGTGCGTGAACATCGAAGCCGATCAGGCTGTGATGTCCGAGCTGGAGCACGCCTTCAAGTTCAACGACGCCGTCCTGCGTCACCTGACGATCCAGAAGAAGAAGGCCGAGACCGGCCCGTCTTCGATGATGAAGGCTGTCGAGCGCGAAGAAGCTCGCAAGTCCCAGCAGCAGGAAAACGCCGCCTAATTTGCTGCGCGCACAGGATGAAGTGAACCGCCTCGTACTGGCTGCCGTCATCGCGCAGGTCTACCCCCTGCGTCATACGCCAGTCGGACTGCCCGCCTTGGACATGGTGCTCGAACACCAGTCACAGGCCGAGCAACTGGGGCAAGCCCGCCAAGTCAGGCTGGAGCTGAGGGCCACCGCCTTCGGTCACCAGGCCGAGTCACTGGCCCGGCAGACGCTGGGCAAGGGTTTCGAGTTCTCCGGGTTCCTCGTCAATTCGCGCAACGGCAAAGGCGTCGTTCTCCAGATCCAGGATTTCACACCTCTCAGTTAAGGAAGCACCATCATGGCTGCACCCAAGCGTTTCAACAAAGACAAGCGCCCCAAGCGCAACACCCAATCGCTGCTGTTCAAGCGCAAGAAGTTCTGCCGCTTCACCGTGGCAGGCGTCGAGGAAGTCGACTACAAGGACGTCGATGTCCTGCGTGACTTCATCTCCGAGAACGGCAAGATCATCCCGGCTCGCCTGACTGGCACCCGCGCGATCTACCAGCGTCAGGTCACCACCGCCATCAAGCGTTCGCGCTTCCTGGCCATGCTGCCCTACAGCGACCAGCACCGCGTCTGATAGGAGCGAATACCATGCAAATCATTCTGCTCGACAAAGTTGTCAACCTGGGTGACCTGGGCGATATCGTCAAGGTCAAGGACGGCTACGCCCGTAACTTCCTGATCCCGTCCGGCCGCGCCCGTCGCGCCACCAAGACCGCGATCGCCGAATTCGAAGCTCGCCGCGCCGAACTCGAAAAGGCAGCCGCTGCCAAGCTGGCCGAGGCGCAAGCCGTCGGCGATAAGCTGGCTGGCTTCACCGTCAAGCTGTCCCAGAAGGCCGGCGTCGACGGTCGCCTGTTCGGCTCCGTGACCAACCACGACATCGCAGACGCCCTGAACAAGGAAGGCTTCGCTGTCGCCAAGGCTCAAGTCCGCATGCCCAACGGCCTGCTGAAGAACGTCGGCGAGTACACCGTCTCCGTTGGCCTGCACACCGATGTGGTCGTTGACGTGAACGTTGCGGTGCTGGGCGAAACTGCCTGATACCTGCCTTCGCGCAACAAGAGCAGCCGGCCGATGCCGGCTGTTTTTGTTTCTGCCTTCGTCTGCGTCATGCGCAGGACTTAAGATCCAGGCTCGAAAGGACCCCCCGTGTCAGACGTTTTTCCGCCCGACGATGCATTCCTGTCTCCACCTTCCGAGGACCGCCAGGTCGCCCAGCTGCGCGTGCCGCCGCACTCGATCGAGGCCGAGTCCAGTGTGCTCGGCGGCTTGCTGCTCGACAACAGCGCCTGGGATCGCGTCGGCGATCTGCTGCAGAACTCTGACTACTACCGCTTCGAGCACCAGCTGATCCACGGTGCGATCGCCAAGCTGATCAACGCCAACAAGCCGGCCGACGTGATCACGGTGTTCGAGCAGCTCGAGAGCGAGGGCCAGTCCGACAAGATCGGCGGCCTGGGCTACCTGAACCAGCTGGCCCAGTATGTGCCGAGCGCGGCCAACATCCGGCGCTACGCCGAGATCGTGCGCGAGCGCTCGATCTTGCGCAAGCTGATCAAGGTCAGCGACGACATCGCGACCCGGGCCTTCAACCCCAAGGGTTCCAAGGTCGCCGAGATCCTCGACGAGGCTGAACAGAAGGTGTTCAACATCGGCGAGGAGGGCACCCGCATGAAGCAGGGCTTCCAGTCGATGGACACGCTGGTGGTCGACCTGCTCGACCGCGTCAACGAGATGGCCGACAACCCGAACGATGTCACCGGGGTCCCGACCGGTTTCGTCGACCTCGACCGCATGACTTCTGGCCTGCAGGCCGGCGACATGGTGGTGCTGGCGGCCAGGCCTTCGATGGGCAAGGCGCAGCCGCTCGATGCCCGAGTGCGTACGCTGACGGGCTGGAAGACCATGGGCGAACTCGAGGTCGGCATGGCACTGGCCTCGGTCGACGGTCGGCCTTCGATCGTGACCGGCATTTTCCCGCAGGGCCGCAAGGCGGTCTGGCGTGTGACGCTGTCGGACGGGCGCTCGGCCGAATGCTGCGACGAGCATCTCTGGCGCATCAGTTGCCGGCACTGGGACACGCCGCGCGTGCTCTCGACCGCTGAAATTCGTATCCTGCTGGGTCGAAAGCGTTACCAGAACCGGATCTGGATCGAGCAGCACGACGGCCAGTTCGGCCACCAGGAAGCCCTGCCGGTCGATCCCTGGGTGCTGGGGGCGCTGCTGGGTGACGGCAACCTGACGGGCAGCGGCACGGTGCGGTTTTCCACTGCCTCGGCCGAAATGCTGAGCAGCCTGGCAGCCCGCATCGGTGCCGGAATGGAACTGACCCATGCCGGCCGCTATGACTATTCGCTGGTGCGCGAGGACCGGGGTCATCCGACCGGGATCAAGGGGTCGCAGCCCAATCCGCTGCGCACGGCGCTCGACAGCTTGCGCCTGTCGGGCCTGTCGAGTGACGAGAAATTCATCCCGCGTCTCTACCTCGAGGCCGGTCGCGAAGCACGCCTGGACCTGCTGCGCGGCCTGCTCGACACCGATGGCTGGGTCGAGCGCTGGGGCAGCGTGCGCTTTTCCACTGCGAGCCGCCAGCTGGCTCAAGATCTGGCCGAGCTGGTGCGTTCGCTGGGTGGCTGGTGCTCGATCAAGGAAAAGCAGCCCCATTTCCGCAACCTGGCCGGCATGCGGGTCGCCGGCTTGCCGGCCTATGTCTGCCATATCGCGCACCCGCAACCCCGCTCGCTGTTCCTGCTGTCCGACAAGCTCGCGCGCCTGCCCGAGTCGCGGCAACGCCGCAAGCTGCTGACGATCGAGTCGATCACGCCCAGCCGCGAGGCCGATTGCCAGTGCATCTCGGTCAGCCACCCGGACCGGCTCTACATCACCGACGGCGATGTCGTGACCCACAACACCGCTTTTGCGGTCAACATCGCTGAACATGTGGCCTTGAACGAAGGCCTGCCGGTGGCGATCTTCTCGATGGAAATGGGTGCCGCCCAGCTCGCGGTGCGTATCGTGGGCTCGATCGGCCGCATCAACCAGGGTCATCTGCGCACCGGCAAGCTGACCGACGACGAATGGCCGCGCCTGACCGAAGCGATCGAGCGTCTGCGCACGGTGTCGCTGCACATCGACGAGACGCCGGGCTTGAAGCCGAGTGAATTGCGTGCCAACGCGCGCCGGCTGGCGCGCCAGTGCGGCAAGCTCGGCCTGATCGTGGTCGACTATTTGCAGCTGATGAGCGGCAGCAGCTCGGACAACGACAACCGCGCCACCGAGCTCGGCGAGATCTCGCGCGGCCTCAAGATGCTGGCCAAGGAACTGCAATGCCCGGTGATCGCGCTGTCGCAGCTCAACCGCTCGGTCGAGCAGCGCGCCGACAAGCGGCCCATGATGTCCGACCTGCGCGAATCGGGTGCGATCGAGCAGGATGCCGACATCATCATGTTCATCTACCGCGATGAGTACTACACCAAGGAAGCCTGCAAGGAGCCCGGCGTGGCCGAGATCATCATCGCCAAGCAGCGTAACGGCCCGACCGGCACCGTCAAGCTCGCCTTCATGAACATGCTGACCCGCTTCGAGAGCCTGGCGAGCTATTCGGACGATTTCTGAGCCGACTGCTCGGCGTCGATCTGGCTCCAGTGCCCCGAATCCCGGCACAGGCTGGCCGGCGCGCCGTCGAGCCAGACCTGCTGCTGATCCAGCCGTGCAGCAGTCGCCGGGTCGATGTCGAAAGCGATCTCCAGTGCGCGCGCCAGCCCGGCCTGCTCGATCGGCAGCTCCCAGCTCAGGAACAGCTGGCTGCAGTCCGCTCCGGCCGGAAAATCGTCCGGATCGAAGCGGGCTTTTTGGCGCCCGATCACGGCATGTGGCTGCGCGGTGTCGAAAATCACCACCTGGCCTCTTTGCAGCGGGATGCGCTGACCCGTGGCAGGGAAATGCAGGTCCTGCCCCAGGTCCTCGCTCAGGAACAGGTTGCAAAAGGCCGCCGCGCCATACTGAGTTGCGTCATGGTGGTAGCGCGCGCCGCGGCAGGCCATCAAGGCCAGCTCGGAGTTCTCCAGCAGCCCTGGCAGGCCGATCGAGTCCATCCAGTGGCTGATCGCCTGCACGCACAGCCGGTAGTCCGGCCAGCGCGTGCGTGACCTGGCCAGCGACAGCGGCTCGACATCTCCCGCCTCCAGGCCCAGGCGCAAGGTCTCGCGCTGCCAATCGGCGACCAGCCGGGCTGGGAGCGCCGGCAGCTCCAGCAGTCCGGTCAGCACGATGTCGCTGACGGTCCGGCTCCGCAGCGCATCACCATCATCCGTCGAGAAATAGGCAACAAGTAGGTCGGACACTCGATCTTCGCTCATGAAAAAGCCCGCACGAGGCGGGCGCTGGTTGAGAGGCGTGATGCGCTTAGAGCACGTCGCTGGCGTAGTCGGCCAGGCGCGAGCGTTCGCCGCGTGCCAGCGTGATGTGGCCGCCATGCGGCCAGCCCTTGAAGCGGTCGACCGCGTAGGTCAGGCCCGAGCTGCCTTCGGTCAGGTAGGGCGTGTCGATCTGCGCCAGGTTGCCCATGCAGATGATCTTGGTGCCGGGGCCGGCGCGCGTGATCAGCGTCTTCATCTGCTTCGGGGTCAGGTTCTGCGCCTCGTCGATGATCACGTACTTGTTCATGAAGGTGCGCCCGCGCATGAAGTTCAGGCTCTTGATCTTGATGCGGCTGCGGATCAGCTCGTTGGTCGCCGCGCGGCCCCATTCGCCGGCATTGCCGCCTTCGCCCTTGGCCAGGAACTCGAGGTTGTCGTCGAGCGCGCCCATCCAGGGGCCCATCTTTTCTTCTTCGGTGCCGGGTAGGAAGCCGATGTCTTCACCCACGCTCACGGTGGCGCGGGTGACAATGATTTCGGTGTAGCGCCGCTCATCGAGCACCTGCGTCAAGCCGGAAGCCAGCGCCATCAGTGTCTTGCCGGTGCCGGCCGTGCCTGTCAGGGTGACAAAGTCCACCTCAGGGTCCATCAGCAGGTTCATGGCGAAGTTCTGCTCGCGGTTGCGGGTCGATATGCCCCACACTGCATTTTTCAGGTGGGTGTAGTCTTTCAGGGTTCTGAACACGGCCGTCTTGCCGCGGATTTCTGTGACTTTGGCATACAGGCTGGGTTCGCCTGGCGCTTCAAAATAAACAAACTGGTTGATCAGCAGTTGCGGCACCACCGGACCTGTGACGCGGTAAAAGGTATGGGCGCCCTGTTGCCAGCTTTCCACCGTATTGCCATGGGTGTTCCAGAAGTCTGCCGGCAAGGCATAGGCGCCGCTGTACAGCAAGTCACCATCTTCGAGCGTTTTGTCGTTTTGGTAATCCTCGGCACTCAAACCCAGCGCGCGGGCTTTGACACGCATGTTGATGTCTTTGGAGACCAGTACGACATCCCTTGGCGCATGCTGTTTGCGCAAAGCCTCAACGACCCCCAGAATTTGATTGTCAGCCTTGCCTTGCGGCAGGCTTGTGGGAAGCTCATAGCTGAGTAACTGGGTTTGAAAAAACAAGCGTCCACGCGCTTCGGTGTGACCGGTGGAATTCAAAGGCA
>ERZ1034365.893-NODE-893-length-15920-cov-2.911065_pt1 | contig 15920 bp, 10 predicted proteins | sample MGYA00520615_ERZ1034365 | MGnify/ENA primary metagenome ERZ1034365 (study PRJEB33736, sample SAMEA104284505) | Azolla filiculoides | biome: Urban; feature: Water surface; material: Ditch water | place: Netherlands | collected 2015-10-28 | depth 0-0.1 m ... | reverse complement strand
ATGCAACATGATTTATTTCATGTGTATACCGTTGATCAGCATATTTTGATGGTCTTACGTAATGTTCGACGATTTTCTATCGTTGAGCACACTCATGAATTTCCGTTTTGCAGTGAGATTGCTGCCAACTTCGATAAGCCATGGCTTTTAGTCTTAGCCGCTCTATTCCATGACATTGCTAAAGGACGTGGTGGCGATCACTCTGATCTAGGGAAACGTGATGCAAGAGCTTTCGCGAAAAGTCACGGCCTAGATAAGAATGAAACAGAATTACTTGTTTGGTTAGTTGCTGAGCATTTAACTATGAGTCAAGTCGCACAAAAGCAAGATATTGGCGACCCTGATGTCATTAAAGCTTTTGCAAAAAAAGTTAAAACTGAAAACCGCCTCAAAGCACTTTATTTGCTAACCGTTGCTGATGTCCGCGGAACAAGCCCTAAGGTTTGGAATGCATGGAAAGGCAAACTATTAGAAGATCTCTATAAACTGACTTTACGTGTTATTGGCGGTGGCAAACACGATGTCTCCTCAGAGTTAGAGCAACATCAAGAAGAAGCTAAGAAGATTCTTCGTTTATATGGTTTGCAGTCAGATGCTCATGAAAACTTATGGAAGCAATTAGATATTTCATTCTTCTTAAGACATGAGCCTAGAGATATCGCTTGGTTGACTAAACATCTCTATGGACGAGTCAATCATGAGGAACCTATTGTTCGAGCAAGATTGTCTCCAATTGGTGAAGGATTACAAGTAGCGGTTTACATCAAAGACCAAACTGATTTATTTGCCAAAATATGCTCCTATTTTGACCAGCAAGGTTTTTCAATTTTAGATGCGCGCATTCATACAACCCAACATGGTTATGCCCTAGATACCTTCCAAATATCAGGCACCAACCTATTGCGTGAAGGCGGTCATTACCGCGACATCATTCAATTGGTAGAACACGGTCTTACAGCGTGTTTAAAGACCAATACACCGTTACCCACTCCAAATAAAGGTCGTTTATCTAGGCAATCTCGCAGCTTCCCTATTCAGCCGCGTGTGAGCTTGCGCGCCGATGATAGAGGTCAGTATTTTGTCTTATCGATTTCCGCCAGCGACAGAGCAGGATTGCTGTACACCATTGCAAAAATTCTTGCAGAACAACAGGTATCTTTACATACGGCCAGAGTCAATACTCTAGGCGAACGGATTGAAGACGTATTCTTATTAACAGCCAATCATTTGGCAAGAGATCCGAAGCTTCAAATCCAATTGGAAACTGAATTACTTGAGGCTTTAGCTATTTAAAAGCTGTAGCATGGCAGCTTCATCAATCACAGCAACACCTAATTGGTGGGCCTTTTCCAACTTTGATCCGGCCTCATCCCCAGCAACAACATATGATGTCTTAGCGGAAACTGAACCTGCAACCTTAGCGCCAGCATTTTCTAAAAGAAGTTTTGCCTGATCTCGGGACATTGTTGGCAAAGTGCCTGTCAGCACAAAAGTTTTACCCACTAAAGCTGGATTGATAGTGGATTGCTCAACTTCCAGCTCTAATCCTGCAGCCAACAGCTGTTCAATCACTTCACGATTATGGGCTTCCTGTAAAAATCCCAATAAAGATTTGGCAACGACAGGTCCAACATCATTGACTTGCAATAAATCTTCTTCATTAGCATCCATTAATTGATGGATGCCCCCAAAGTGTTTAGCCAAGTCTTTGGCCGTGCTTTCACCAACGTGTCTGATGCCTAGGGCAAATATGAATCTTGCTAAAGTATTTTTTCTGGATTGATGAATGGCCTGCAATAGATTTTCAGCAGATTTTTCGCCCATCCTTTCAAGATTAGCGAGTGCCATTAAGCCAAGTTGATAGAGGTCAGCTGGTGTTCTAACAATTTGAAGGTCAACCAGTTGATCAACAATTTTCTCTCCCAAGCCATCAATATCCATGGCTCGTCGTTGTGCAAAGTGCAATAAAGCTTGCTTACGCTGAGCGGGACAAAATAGACCGCCAGAACACCTAGCAATCGCTTCGTCTTCAAGCTTCTCAATATGCGACTCACAAACTGGGCATCTTGTTGGCATCACAAAAGCGAGCGCCGAATCGGGACGCTTCTCTTTGATAGCAGAAACGACTTCAGGAATCACGTCGCCAGCACGTCGAACAACAACAGTGTCACCAACATGAATATCTTTTCTGCGAACCTCGTCTTCGTTATGCAAAGTGGCATTTGTGACAGTAACACCACCAACAACAACGGGTGACAGTCTGGCGACAGGTGTGATGGCGCCAGTTCGACCAACTTGAACATCAATTCCAAGAACTGTTGTTAGCGCCTCTTGAGCAGGAAATTTATGCGCCACCGCAAATCGAGGTGCTCTTGACACAAATCCCAAGTCCTCTTGTTGTTCGCGGGAATTAACTTTATAGACAACCCCATCAATATCGTAGGGCAACTGATCTCTTAAATCGCCAATCTTGGTATAGAAGGAACTTAAGCCTTCAAAGCCCTTGAGAACATCACGGTGCTCACAAACTGGCAGTCCCCACTCTAGATATTGATCAAGTAGTTTTGAATGTGTGGATGGTATGAAAACTGCAGGCTCGCACTGACCAACCCCATAGGCATAAAAAGATAAGGTTCTTTGTGCTGTAATTTTGGGATCAAGTTGCCTCAAGCTGCCTGCTGCTGCATTACGGGGGTTTGCAAAAGTCTTATCGCCTTTTGCAATCGCCTGTTGATTCAAGGAATCAAAATCGCGGTGAGACATAAATACCTCGCCACGAATTTCAATCGTGTCAGGATGAATAGCTCCCTTTAGTCGTAAAGGTATAGCCTTAATTGTCCTGATATTGGCCGTAACATCCTCGCCACTATAACCATCACCTCGCGTAGCAGCTTGCGTAAGAAGACCCTTCTCATAACGCAAAGAAATAGCCAGACCATCAAATTTAAGTTCAGCAGCGTATTCAACTTGATCTAACTCCAAACCCTCTCGGCAACGTCTATCAAAGGCTTCGGCCTCACTGTCTTCTAGAGCGTTATTGAGAGACAACATGGGAACTGCATGTTTTACCTCAGTGAATAAGTCACTGGCATTGCCGCTGACTCGCTGAGATGGAGAATCTGGTGTAACCCAATCCGGATGAGCTTGTTCTAATGAAATTAATTCACGGTAAAGCTTGTCGTATTCAATATCTGGAAGCTTGGGATCATCTAAGACATAGTAAGCATGATCCAGACTAGCTAGCTCATCTTTCAGCCATGCGTATCGGGCCGAATCAGTCATGCCGGACCTTTAAGAAAAGAGACGGCTAGCAGTTGAGCTGCCGGCAGCAATGCCATGCTGGAACATGGATTGATAGATTTGATCCAACTGCGCCTGAATAGCTGAAACAGCCTCATCAACCAAAGGTCGACCTGCATCATCAACTAAATGTCCATTTAAGGATTCGGCCAACAAATGAGCATCATTCAACATGGTTTTAAATGGGCTCATCTCTTGAGGAACTTTTGGCAAATCCAACAGTAATGTTATTGCTGAAATACTTTGCTTATTTAAATCATCGCGCAAAAAATTAGACTGATCTGCAATTAATTTATAAGTGGTCAGACCAGAGATGATTCGATGATATTCACGACCATCACGAGATAGTTGAAATCCAGCTTTCGATACGGAATTTTTAATTTCATTTAAATTCCATAGCCCAGCCTTTGGCTGCACCGTAATACCTAGTTGAATATCACTTTGCGCAGAGAATGAATCAATTGCTTTGGCTTCTTCCAAAATATCATTAATAGGCGGCAGATCAATTTCAGCATCCAAAGCATTCGCTAAAGCTTGTGCACGAGATGCGAAATCTGATAAATCAACGACTCCAATTGGGCCTGTTCTGTTAGCCAACTGAACAGCAACCTGTAACTCGAGGTAACTGCTTGAAGCTTGAATATTTTCCCAGAGAGCATCTGTACCAGCAGATTGAGATACCAAACCCTCACACATCCATAAATGCTGAGAATTCATCGGCCAAGAGCTCAAGCCAGTCAATATTTCTTCACCAGTAATAGGCTCTGAAAATCTCATAGCGATCACGCAATCAATCAGTGAGTCTATTTTTTCACTGCCTAAATCACTATTAACTTTCGTAGCTGATGGCAACCCAAGAGTCGGCTCAGCCCGCGTATCAGATGAATGAGCAGAATCAATGGCTGCATTCATATCCTCTGCATCCGTGAAAGCAACTTCGTCAACTTCTGCTTTGCGAATACGTAAGGCGTTATAAATCATCAAAATGATTAATAGGCCAAAGCCAATAAGTCCAAGCGATAACTGAAGTTCTGACAACCCTATCGATGCAGCGAATTCAGCAAAGCCGATCATTAAGCGGCCTCCACCAAGTTTGCCGCAGCTTCCAAGTCAACAGCAACAATCCTTGAAACACCCTGCTCTTGCATAGTCACACCAATTAATTGATGAGCAATTTCCATGGTGATCTTGTTATGAGAAATAAATACAAACTGTGTATTTTTAGACATACGCGCCACCATATCAGCATAACGACCTGTATTAGCATCATCCAACGGTGCATCAACCTCGTCGAGCAAACAGAACGGTGCTGGATTCAACTGGAACAATGAGAAGACCAAGGCAATCGCCGTGAGGGCCTTTTCACCACCTGATAACAAATGAATTGTTGAGTTTTTCTTTCCAGGTGGCTGAGCCATCACTTGAACGCCTGAATCAAGAATCTCTTCACCAGTCATCACCAATTTCGCATTACCGCCACCAAATAAATCAGGGAATAGTTTTGCGAAATGTTCGTTAACTTGATCGAATGTACCTTGCAATAATTCTCTTGTTTCGCCATCAATCTGATGAATCGCATCAGTTAAAGTGTTAATAGCTTCATTCAAGTCAGCTGATTGAGCATCCAAGAATGTCTTGCGTTCTTGAGCGCTAGCCAATTCTTCAAGTGCCGCCATATTCACAGGACCAAGGCCTTGAATCTCTTGATTGAGTTTATTCACCTCTGATTGCAAGCCGCTAACTTTTAAGTCTGGCGTTAAGCGAGCTTTCAACTCTTCAATATTTGCTTCTGCATCCATCAACATAGTTGCAAACTGCTCAACGTTGAGTCGAGCAGCCTGCTCTTTCAATTGAAGCTCCATTGCTTTATCGCGCAATGGCTGCAAACTACGTTCAATGGTTAAACGAGATTCATCTCCCTCACGCAAGCGGTGAGAAATAGCGTCCATTTCAGTTCTGGCATTAGCCAAGGCAGCTTCTTTAGCACTTCTTTGAATCAATAGTCCTTGTAAAGACTCTTGAGCCACTTCATCAGACAAAGTATGTAGCTCTTCTTGAGAGTTACCTAAACTGACTTGAATATCAGAAACTTGCTGCTGAGCTGATTGCTGATCACGTGTTAAGTCAGTGATGCGCTGAGCTAACGTTCTAGTTGTATAAGAGGCTTCACTGGCTTCGCGCTCTGATAATCTCAAAGCTTCTCTAGCTTGCTCTAGAACGTGTTGAGCTGCTTGATAGGTGTCTTGCGCAGACGCTAAGCTATCGCCATGAGCGCCCTTTTCTTCTTGAGCTTGGTCCAATTGACCTTGACCCTCATCTCTCGCAGACTGGAGTTCATTCGCTTGCTGAGTTAATTCTTGTAACTCTTGATTAATTTGTTCAGCACGAGTTCTGTATTTTTCATCCGCCTGGGCTAACTGTAATCGCTCAACCTCTAAGTTATGAGCCTCACGAACAGCTTGCTCAGCTGTCTGTCTTGCTTCTTGAGCAATTTGTTGAGCTTGTTGGTAAGCGTATTGAGTATGCGAAGCATTACTTTGAGCTTCGTCCAAAATTAACTGCTGGGCCTTTAGTTGAAGATCTAAGTTTTCAATTTCTTGACCGCGAGCAAGTAAACCAGCCTGCTCTGAGTCCTCGGCATAAAGCTGCAAACTCACGCGACTAACAATATGTCCTTCTTTAACGACTAGAACACCACCTTGCGGTAATTGTTCTCTGCGGCGCATAGCATCATCAAGATTGTCAGCTATGTAAACATGGCCCAACCATTCTTGAACTACAGTTCGAATAGCGTTATCTTTGATTTGCACGCGACTCATCAAACTAGTCAAACCATTCGCATTGGAGTCAGAGTGACTCACCGCATGACTTGAGTAGAACGCTAAACGAGATGGCGGCGCATCCTGAGCCAAACGAATAGCCTCACTAAGGTCTGTTGCTTGTAAGGCCGTAACACGTTCTCGTAAAACTGCTTCAAGACCTGTTTCCCAACCTTTTTCAACATTAATGTCTTGCCATAAGCGTTGCTTTTTATTCAAGCCTTTTTGTTCTAACCATGGACCAACTTTGGCCTGAGATTGAACTTTTTCTTGTAAGGCCTGGAGAGCACTTAATCTTGCTTGCGTCTGACTTAAAGCTGCAGAAGATTCTTGCAATGTTTGCTGTGCAGTATGACGAGCAGCATCAGTTTCAGGAACTTTTGCTTGCGCTTCCTCTGAAATCTGTTGAGCTTCATCAGCTTTGCGCTGAGCCATTGTTTGACGATCTGTGGCAAGACTCAATGCCTCGGCATCTGGCTGAACCAAAGATCCTAAATCAGCTTTCAAACGTTCTTGTCTTTGATGCAATTGATCTAGCTGACGACCAGCAGCTAAAACTCTCTCTGCCAAACTAGCTAGGCGTTGATCAGTCGAAGAAACTGCTTGTCTTGCTACATCAAGAGCTTTTTGAGCCTCTAAATAAGTCACTTCATGCGCAGGAATTTTTTCCTGAACGGCATGCAGCGCTTCGAGATAACGCTCTTCGTTTTCTCTTGCAGCTTCAAGGTCAATATTCGTTTGCCTTAAAGAGTCCGCTGCTGATAATTCTTGTGATGACCAACGTGATAACTGAGCTTGTAGGTCAGATATTTGTTGCTGAAGACGTGTGCGAGAGTCCTGAACATAACGAATCTCATTTTCTAACTTACCAACTTCTGCGTTAACTTCATAGAGCTCACCTTGAGCACTTGAGACTAAATCTTGTGAAGCGTAATGTGAAGAGCGTAGCTCCTCCAATTCAGCTTCAGCATGTCTTAATTTAGCCGTTTGTTCTTCTAATTGAACTTGTGCATCACGAATAGCATTGGCGTGACGCTCTTGCTCTTTGCCTGCTTCAGTTTGACGAACTAACCACAATAACTGTTGCTGCTCTGTCATTTGAGCATTCAGCTGCTTATATTTCTCAGCAACTTCAGCCTGACCTTCTAGTTTTGTTAGATTCTGCGTGAGCTCACGAAGAATATCTTCAACACGAGTCAAGTTTTCACGGGTATCTTCAAGTCTAGATTCAGTCTCTTTACGACGCTCTTTGTACTTTGAAACACCAGCAGCCTCTTCCAAGAAAATACGTAACTCTTCTGGTTTAGCTTCAATAATTCTAGAGATCATGCCTTGGCCAATGATGGCGTATGCACGAGGTCCCAAACCTGTTCCCATGAACATGTCATGAATATCTTTACGACGCACAGACTGGTTATTGATGTAATAACTAGAGGCGCCATCACGCGTTAAAACACGCTTCACTGAAAGTTCAGCAAAAGTACTCCACTGACCAGCAGCACGGCCATCAGTGTTATCAAAAATAAGCTCAACGCTTGAACGACCAGCAGGCTTGCGCTGACCAGAACCGTTAAAAATAACGTCTTGCATGGACTCGCCACGCAATTCACTGGCTCTTGATTCACCTAAAACCCAGCGAACAGCGTCAATAATGTTGGACTTGCCACAGCCGTTAGGGCCTACAACGCCGATTAATTGGCCCGGAAGCTCGAAATGAGTAGGGTCTACAAAGGATTTAAAGCCCGAAAGTTTGATTGATTTGAGTCGCACGGCTAACTTCTTTTAATGGAATCTAGTGATGATACCAAGGGCAGAGTCTTATGGAGCACTTCTCTGTCCTCACCGATATAATCTAAGCTTAATAGTTGTTATTTTTAAAGGAAAAAAGATTTATGGCAACACTACAGAACATTATTGATCAGGCTTGGGAAGACCGTGCCAATTTATCTCCTTCAGCTGCTCCAGCTGAGGTTAGAGAGGCTGTGGCTTCAGTTTTAGCTGGTCTTAACGATGGCTCAATTAGAGTTGCTGAACGTGAATCAGTTGGAAAATGGCATGTAAATCAATGGGTTAAGAAGGCTGTATTGATTTCTTTCCGTCTTGAAGACAATCAGGTGATGAGCGCTGACGGTAAAGGTGGTTTCCCACAGTTTTACGACAAAGTACCTACCAAATTTGCTGATTACACAGCTGCAGACTTTGCTAAGGGTGGTTTCCGCGTGGTTCCCCCTGCTACAGCTCGCCGTGGCTCATTTATTGGTAAAAACGTGGTTTTAATGCCTTCTTACGTCAATATTGGCGCTTATGTGGATGAAGGCTCAATGGTTGATACATGGGCAACTGTTGGCTCATGCGCTCAAATTGGTAAAAACGTTCACTTATCTGGTGGTGTAGGTATTGGCGGCGTACTTGAGCCAGTTCAAGCTGGTCCAGTGATCATTGAAGATAATTGCTTTATTGGTGCACGCTCTGAAGTGGTTGAAGGCGTGATCATCGAAGAAAACGCTGTTTTATCGATGGGTGTTTACATCGGTCAAAGTACAAAAATTTATGATCGTGAAACTGGTGAAGTGCATTACGGTCGAGTACCTGCAGGTTCAGTAGTTGTTCCGGGTTCATTGCCATCAGCATGTGGCAAGTACAGCCTGTACGCTGCTGTTATTGTTAAAAAGGTAGATGCTCAAACTAGAGCTAAAACAGCTATTAACGATTTATTACGTGACTAAGCCAACTCATTAAAGATTATCTGTGACTACAAATTCAACCTTAGCCTTAACTGAACAGCTGATTTCTCAGAATTCCGTAACGCCTGCTGATGGTGGTTGCCAAGACCTCATTGCTGCACGCCTCAAAGCAATCGGTTTTGAATGCGAAACCATGATGAGTGGTCCAGATAATTTTCGAGTTACTAATTTATGGGCAGTCAAAAGAGGTAGCCTAGGCAAAGAAGGTTCTTTATTGAGTTTTGCTGGCCATACAGACGTTGTACCAACCGGGCCTCTGGATCAATGGACTTCTAATCCATTTCAACCAACACAACAAGATGGGTTTTTATATGGGCGCGGTTCAGCTGATATGAAAACATCTTTAGCTGCATTCGTGGTGGCCACGGAAGAGTTCGTCAGCAAGAATCCTCAACATCAAGGTTCGATCGCATTTTTGTTAACTAGCGATGAAGAAGGCCCTGCTCATGATGGCACAGTGATTGTCTGTAATGAACTCAAAAAGCGTGGTGAAAAACTGGATTACTGCATCGTTGGAGAACCGACATCTGTTGATCGATTAGGCGATACGATCAAAAATGGACGACGTGGTTCTTTTTCAGGAAAGTTAAAGGTCATTGGTCTTCAAGGTCATATTGCCTATCCTCATCTAGCTAAAAACCCAATACACCTCATAGCTCCCGCCCTTGCTGAACTTGCGGCGGTAGTTTGGGACAATGGCAACGCATACTTCCCACCTACTGCGTGGCAAGTTTCTAACATTCATGCAGGAACAGGTGCGACCAACATAATTCCTGGTGAGGTAGTTGTCGATTTTAATTTCCGTTTCTCAACTGAAAATACTGCTGACAAACTGAAAGAGAAACTTGAGGCGATCCTCAAGAAACATCAATTGAACTACTCGATCGAATGGAATCTCAGTGGCGAACCATTTTTAACGCAACCGGGTGACTTATCTCAAGCTATGCAAGAGTCAATTCAGGCGGAAACAAATGTCACAGCTGAGCTATCAACAACAGGCGGTACAAGCGATGCTCGCTTTATAGCGAAGATCTGTCCACAAGTTGTTGAATTTGGTCCTCGCAACGCCACTATTCATCAAATCAATGAACGAGTTGAGCTAGCCGACATTGAACCACTTAAAAATATTTACAAAGGTGTTTTAGAAAAGTTAATTGCTTAAGCATTTAACCAATTCAACACATTTATGAATACTGAAATAACTTTAGAAGTTTTTTGGCAACAACTGACTGAGAAATTAGATGCGGCAGGCTTGAGTTATGGTCATGGTGCGATTGATGCTCAAAGTGAAGCTTTATGGATGATTGCAAGCGCCTTAGGCTTTCCTCCTGAAGATGCCAGTGAGTCTTTAGACACCCCTATTTCTTCAGAGATACAAACACAAGCTCACCAATGGGCTGATACCCGCATCAAAACCCGTCAGCCACTGGCTTATATATTAGGTGAAGCATGGTTAATGGGGGTACCTTTTTATTCTGACGAAAGAAGCATCGTGCCTCGTTCATTTATCGCAGAATTAATTGTTGATGGTCACTTAGAAACGTGGCTTCCTCCCAATGCCAAAGTTTTAGATTTGTGCACAGGTAACGGTTCTCTAGCAATTTTAATGGCGCTTTCATGTCCTGATGTTGAAGTCAGTGCAGCAGATATCAGTATGCAAGCGCTGTCATTAGCCGCAAAGAATTTAGATCGTCATAACCTTAGTGAACAGGTAGAGGTTTTTCAAGGGGACTTATTTGAAGCAATCCCCACCAAAAATGATGAAGATAAATTTGATTTAATTATTTGCAATCCACCTTATGTGAATGATCAGTCAATGGCCAATCTTCCACCTGAATACCATGCAGAACCAGAGATCTCTCTTGCAGGTGGGCAAGATGGCATGGACCTTGTTCGAAAAATCATTCATGGCGCCAAAGATTATCTGAAGCCTGAAGGTGCACTTGTTTTAGAAATTGGCAACGAAGCCAAAAACTTCTCAACTGCATTCCCAGAAATTCCAGTGACTTGGTTGGATGTTTCAGCAGGCGATGATCAGGTACTCCTGATACAAGCCGAAGATCTTTAATTCAACTTCTTAATCTAAGTTTCTAGCAGCCTGAATGGCTTGGTCGATACGATCGACTGCAATGATTTCCATGCCAGGAATTTTGCTTTTAGGGGCATTAGCCTTAGGCACGATCGCCTGGGTAAAGCCCAGCTTAGCTGCTTCTTTTAAGCGCTCTTGCCCTCTTGGACAAGGCCTAATTTCTCCAGCCAAACCCACTTCACCGAACACAATCAAGGTTTTAGGTAGAGCTTTATTCTTCATCGATGATTGAATCGCCAGCAATATAGCTAAGTCAGCTGCTGGCTCACTAATTTTCACACCACCAACCGCATTTAAAAAGACATCCTGATCAAAACATGCAATGCCAGCATGTCTGTGCAATACAGCAAGCAACATGGCCAAACGATGTTGCTCAAGACCCAATGCCAAACGACGAGGATTAGGAACGTGAGCTGTATCTACAAGTGCTTGGATTTCAACCAATAATGGTCGACTACCCTCTTGAGTCACTAGTACACATGATCCAGGAACGGTTTGATCATGCTGAGATAGAAATAAAGCCGAAGGATTAGCAACACCTTTGAGGCCTTTATCAGTCATGGCAAAAACACCTAATTCGTTGACTGCTCCAAAACGATTTTTAAATGCTCGAACTAATCTAAATGATGAGTGTGTATCGCCTTCGAAATACAAGACGGTATCAACAATATGCTCAAGTACACGTGGGCCAGCCAAGTTACCTTCTTTAGTAACATGCCCCACCATGATCATGCAAACACCGGTGGCTTTAGCCAATCGGGTTAATTGGGCTGCACACTCTTTTACTTGTGCAACAGAACCAGGCGCTGAACTAAGTGCCTCTGAATAGATAGTTTGAATAGAATCAACAACAACCACAGTAGGTCTGGTTGATTCAATCGTAGCTAATAATTTCTCAAGTTGTATCTCTGCTAAAACCTCTAGATCTGGTGCTTGGATCCCCAGTCGTTTCGCACGTAAAGCAATTTGTGACCCTGATTCTTCTCCACTAACGTAAAGAACAGAATCGCCTCTGGCACTCATAACAGCTAGCGCTTGCAAAAGTAATGTGGATTTACCAATACCTGGATCACCGCCAATCAGTGCAACTCCACCAGTCACGAGACCACCACCCAGGACACGATCAAATTCATCAATACCAGTGCTTAATCGTGGCAAGTCTTCAGCTTCAATGATGGCTAGACGTTGTTTGGGAGCGGCTTTAGCAAGACTTTGAAAGCGACTGTTGGAGGCTTTTTCCTCTACGGATTCTTCCATAGAGTTCCAGGCTTCACAATTAGGGCACTGGCCTTGCCACTTTGCAGACATACCGCCGCAAGACTGACAAACATAAACAGACTTCACTTTAGCCATTAGAAAGGTGTAGCTTTCTTATTTTCTTTAGCGCGGTTTTCAGAATCTGCTCGTCTTTTCTCGAGATCAGCTTGACGCTTAGCTTCATCTTGTTGCTTTTGCTCAAAAGCTTTAAGGTTATCAGCACGCTTCTCTGCCTTAGCAGCATCCTCTCGCTCAGAGATTCTTTGAGCATCACGCTCATCTTTTAAGATAGCTTTGAGAGCCCTTTCACGATCATGCATGGGAACTTCTTGAGCACGAATCTCTTTAATTTCTTGACGGTGGAGAAGTCGGGCTTTTTCTAAGCAACGACTGGTAAAAAACTTGTCATAACATTCATGCTGACTTTTTTCTAAGCGGTATTTAGCCCAATCTCGCTTGAGATTCAGCTGTTCTTGTCGAGCAGCAATGTCATCCAATTCAGACTGTTCACTCGGACCAGCCCAAGCTGAGGAAGCAATTGAAAAGAAGAGCGTCAATAGAAGACTTTTTGAAATCATAGGCTCTAGGATAAGCTATTCATCAAACAGGGGGTAAATCCCCTGTTATTTATTAAATTTCAATTTTGGCACCCAACTCTACAACCCTATTGGTAGGGATCTGAAAGAAGTCAGAAGGTTTGGCGGCATTCTGGAACATCCAGGCAAATAAACGCTCTCTCCATAAAGCCATACCAGGCAATTTAGAAGGTACAACTGTGTCTCTTGCTAAGAAGAAAGATGTTTCCATCAAATCAAATTTAATCTGATACTGAGCCTCGATTAAGGCAAGTACTTTATTGATATCTGGTGTCTCTTTAAATCCATGCACCGCACGAACCAAGTAAATTTGGCCACCCATGTCTTTCATGGTGAGGCGTTCGTTGTCATTCACATATGGCACATCCCAAGTACTTAACTTCAAAAAGAACACTCTTTCATGAAGAACTCGGTTGTGCTTTAGGTTGTGCAACATGGCAACGGGTACATAGTCCACGTGTGCTGTTAAGAAAATACCGGTACCTTCAACACGATGCGGTGGGTGAGACAAGAGGCCTTGAACAAATGGCTCTAATGGAATTGAATCCTTAACAATACGTTCTCTTAATAATTTACGGCCTTTGTACCAAGTCATGAGACAAAGGAAACAAACCAAACCAAGCATTAATGGATACCAACCGCCGTCTTTAATCTTAATCAAGTTAGCAGTCCAAAATGACAAATCTAAAACCAAGAATGAAAGTATTAAACAAACAATCACGATTGGATTGAGATGCCACTCTCGTCTCATCACGATACTTAACAAGATGGTGGTGATCAGCATGGTTGTTGTCACTGAGATGCCATAAGCAGCTGCCAAGTTGCCTGACTCTCTAAACTCGATCACAGTAAAAATAACCATCACTAACAATGACCAGTTCACCACTGGAATATAAATCTGACCTCTTTCATCATCAGAAGTATGGCGAATACCCATTCTAGGTAAGAAGCCCAAAAGAATCGCTTGATTAGCCAATGAGTATGCGCCTGAGATAACAGCCTGAGATGCAATCACAGTTGCAGCAGTCGCCAAAGCAACCATCGGCCATAAAGCCCACTCTGGGACCATTAAATAAAACGGGTTTTTAATAGCCTCTGGGTTAGCTAAAAGCAAAGCACCTTGACCAAAGTAATTAATTAGCAAGCTTGGTAAAACAAAAAATAACCAGGCAAATCTCACTGGCTTTTTACCAAAATGACCCATGTCTAAATAGAGTGCTTCAACACCTGTTACAACCAACACAACTGAGCCCATCACAATATAGGCCATCAAAGTGTGTTCAGAAATGAAGTTGATAGCGTAGATTGGATTAACCGCTGCAAAAATTTCTGGGTTATCTAAAACGTTATAAATACCCAAAGCAGCAAGTGAAATAAACCAAACTAAAGTAATGGGACCGAAGAATTTGCCAACTGCAGCTGTACCAAATTTTTGAATAACAAATAAGGCAATCAAAATAGTCAAAGTAATAGGAATAACAAATCGCTTTAACTCTGGCGTGGCGATTTCTAGACCCTCAACGGCCGATAAAACCGAAATAGCTGGCGTGATGACAGATTCACCGTAAAGCATGCATGCGCCAAACATACCTAGCATCATGACTGTTAAATAAGATGTGCTGCCATTCTTAAGTGAACGCAAAGCCAAAGCCATAAGAGAAAGAACACCACCCTCACCTTTGTTATCTGCGCGCATCACAAACAATACATATTTAAAGGTAACCACTAAGAGAATCGCCCAAAACATCATGGAAATGATGCCAAAAACAGCAGCTTCACTAAATGGGATACCGTGTTCAGGACTAAAGCATTCTTTTAAAGCGTAAAGTGGGCTTGTACCAATGTCACCAAAAACCACGCCAATCGCTGCGAGGACCAAGGCAGCCATACTGCCTTTCTTATGGTGATCATGACCATGAAGTTCAACTGGCTTTAACAACGATGATTGCGAATATATTGGGTCGCTAATAGTCACCGGGTACTCCCTTTAAAAACATGATTTTGATTATATGCTCAGCTTATTGCAATGCAATATAAAGATAGGGCTTTAATCAAATAAACAACAAGCTCTATATTTTCGCTAGGAACAAAGCACTTTATCAACTATTTCAGAAAACCAAATCACTGAAATGAAATGCCCAATTGCTTAAATACCACCTGTAATCACGCTATTTGATGAATTAAGGCTCAGATAGCAGACTCCGAGATCCCTAATAGTAAGTCGGGATGGCAGCAATTTGGGATTCACCTTGCTATTTAGGGTTTTACCTGATATAGTTTCATTCTTCAGACGCGGGGTGGAGCAGTCTGGCAGCTCGTCGGGCTCATAACCCGAAGGTCATAGGTTCAAATCCTATCCCCGCAACCAAATACTCGATTAAAAGCCCTTCCTTGAAGGGCTTTTTTGTTTTATTAAGTCTGAATTTATGCAACCTTTTTTGTAGAGTGTTTGTGCAAACTGCCTGCTAGACTCTGAGCCTGCCCCTCAAGCATTTCCCTCGCAATCATTTTTAACTCCCCATCTGCAAATCGTTTGAGGGCCTCTCTCATTAACGGCTGATACCCCATACCGTGCTTTAAGCCTAATAGCTTATAAGTTTGGATTAGCTCCTTACTCAAACGGATAGAGATCATTTGTAAATCAAGAGCATCGTCAATTTGATCAGCAACTTTCTTTGACACAACTCTGACAAAATTTTCATCTCGGCCAAGCTCTCCACTCTCCCACGACTCAGCAGTATTCTTCGGAGCCTGGGTCTGATTTTTTGTAGCCCTAGATTTTCTTTGACTCATATTATTCCTCGGTTACGCATATTTATCGTAGCAACTTAATCTTGATACTCTGGCTTATTACCAAGTTTTTCATTACCCAACTTTCTCAATCAATATTGTATATACAAATAATAAACAATTAAGATGAAGAAATGAGTAATAACCTTTATTTAAAAGGTTTAATCTAGATGATATAGCATTTATATTGTATATACAAATTATTGCATAAATGGCAATAAAATAATTATTACCGCAACAACGTAATTTTGAGCAACCCAAGTAAAGATTGGCCTTTCTTATTCGCTGAATATATTTGGCATACTTGAGCTTTCGCACAAGGATT
>ERZ1034365.892-NODE-892-length-15928-cov-2.892057_pt1 | contig 15928 bp, 27 predicted proteins | sample MGYA00520615_ERZ1034365 | MGnify/ENA primary metagenome ERZ1034365 (study PRJEB33736, sample SAMEA104284505) | Azolla filiculoides | biome: Urban; feature: Water surface; material: Ditch water | place: Netherlands | collected 2015-10-28 | depth 0-0.1 m ... | reverse complement strand
CGGCAAAACATTGCCTGACTCATGGAATAAAACATTTACTTTGGATGAGGTATATGACATATTGGCTAAGGATGTCGCACGATTTGAACGAGGGGTTAACAAATACATCACTGTTCCACTTAGACAAAATGAATTTGACGCTCTTGTATCTTTTTCTTTTAATCTCGGTCTTGGTGTATTGCAGCGGTCAACCCTCAGGCAAGCGATTAATCGTGGGGATAAAGAAGCGGCTATTGTTAGTCTTCTCAAGTATAACAAGGCTGGTGGTAAGGTGTTAAAAGGGTTAGATAATCGACGTAAAGATGAAGCAGCATTATTTAGGAGAGAATAGTATGCCATTAGCAAAAGGTAAAAGTAAAAAAACAATATCTAAAAATATATCTACATTAATGCACGAGGGTAAACCACAGAAGCAATCCATTGCTATTGCTTTAAGTCAGGCTGGTAAATCAAAGAAAAAAGGTAAGAAATAATGCCAATTAAAAAAGGACAAGAGACTTTTGAAGGGTATAATAAACCTAAACGCACACCTAACCATCCCACTAAATCTCATGCTGTTCTAGCAAAAGATGGTGATAAAGAGAAGTTAATTCGTTTTGGGCAACAAGGAGTGAGAGGTGCTGGTGCCAATCCATCTACTCCTGCTGAGAAAGCTAGGCAAAAATCCTTTAAGGCTCGTCATGCAGATAACATTGCTAAAGGTAAAATGTCTGCTGCATATTGGGCTGATAAAGTCAAGTGGTAAGAAATAGGTTGACAAATTGTATCTATTGTGATATAATTGTATTATAATTAAAAGGAATATAAATTGACATATTTAGAAGCAGTCAACAGGGTTTTAAGACGACTTCGTGAAAACGAGGTTACTACTGTCAATGAAACTCCTTACTCCAAACTTATTGGTGATTTAGTTAATGTTGTAAAAGTAGAGATTGAAGATAGTTGGAATTGGTCTGCTCTCCGCACAACACTTACTGCTACTACTACTAATAACTTATTTAACTATGTATTAGTTGGTTCAGGCACTCGTATTCGTGTTCTTGATGTATTTAATGATACAGATAATATAATCATTGAACAAAGAGGCACTAAATGGTTTGATAAGATTTTCTTAACTTATGACCAGCCTAAAGGTTCACCAATTTACTATAACTTTAATGGTGTAGATAATAATGGGGATAGTCAGGTTGACTTTTTCCCAATACCTGATGGTGTTTATGATATCCGCATTAACTGTGTTGTTCCTCAAGCAGAGTTAGCAACAGATACAACTCGTATTTTAATACCTGCTAATCTCCTTGTTGAAGGTGTAATTGCTCGTGCTATTAGTGAGCGTGGAGATGATGGTGGTTATGTTGAACAAGAGCAACGCTATCGTGCTATGGCTTCTGATTTAATTGCTGTTGAATCTAGCCAACGTCTTGATGAAATGATTTGGGTGGCTCAATAATGGCAGGTGCATTAAAGGCTCTTAGTAATGCAGCACTAGGTTTTCTTGGGTTAAACACTCAAGAGAGTGGTGTTACATTAGAGAGTGGATATGCTACTAAAGCTGTTAACTGTATTATTGATAAGTTTGGTCGTTTAGGTAGCCGTAGAGGTTGGACATCTATTACTTCAAATAATGGTTCTTTAAGTGACACTGCTTATCTAGAATCTTTATTTGAGTTTATTAATACTGACTTAACTCCTACTATTCTTTCTTGTGGTGGTGGTAAGATGTATAGTGGTACTACTACACTTACAGAACTTCCAATTAAACAAGCAGATCAAACAACTGACCTTACAATTACTTTTACTGGTAATAGGTGGCAATTCTCACAACTAGCAGAAGGTAAGGGTTATGGGGCTTCCATGTATGGATTTGCCGCACAAACAGGTAATCCACTCCTTGTCTATCGTAAGAAAAACCATACAGATGCTTTTATTTGGCAACAAGTAGGTGACTATGGCACTAAGCCTACAGGTGTAACTACTTTTGACCCTGATTGTACACACACTGCTTTTGGTCGAAATTGGGTGGCAGGAGTTACAAATGCTAAAGCTACTGTTTACTATAGTCAATTATTAGATGGTACTCAATTTACAGGTACAGGTTCGGGTATTATTGAACTTGAGGCTGTTGTAGGAAATAATGATGAGATAGTAGGGATTTCTTCTCATAATAATTATCTTATTGTATTTTTTCGTAATAATATTTTAATTTATAATTCACCTGATGACCCAACTAATATTTCTCTTGCGGATGTAATTACAGGTGTTGGGTGTATTGCTCGTGATACTATACAACAAACAGGTACAGATTTAATATTCTTAAGTAATAGTGGATTGCGTAGTTTTAATCGAGTAGTTCAAGATAAGAGTATGCCTATGCGTGACTTGTCTATAAATATTCGTGATGACTTAGTTACATATATTGCAGGTGAAACTCTAACAGAGATTAAAAGTGTTTACTTTGAAAGAGATGCTTTTTATCTATTAGTTTTGCCTAACCTAAAACAATCATTTTATTTTGACTTACGTCAAACTTTAGAGAATGGTGCTGCTCGTGTAACAACTTGGCAAGGTTTTATTCCTAAAGCTCTTTGTAAGACAAGGGATAGAAATTTATATCTAGGTATGGCTGGTGGTATAGGTAAATACTTTGGGTATTCTGATAATGGGGCTTCATATCGTTTAGAATATTACACATCTAATATTGATGCAGGTGAACCATTTAGCCTTAAGTTCTTAAAGAAAGCAAGTGTAGTTGTAATTGCTTCAGGTAGTCAAGATATTATTTTTAAATATGGTTTTGATTATAAAAATGTATATTCTAGTAGAACTTATACAAAAGACTTTCTTGGTGGAGCATCTGAGTATAATATTGCTGAGTACAACATAGGTGAATTTACATCAGGTGTTGCTATTAATGAAATCACTATGCACTTAGGTGGGTCAGGTAAAATATTACAATTTGGTGTGGAAGTTCCAATTGAAGGTGCTCCAGTTAGCTTACAACAACTAACAATCTATTTGAAAACAGGGAAGATGGTCTAATGGCAAACTATGTAAAAGCAACAAATTTCGCTACAAAGGATGCGTTACTTACAGGTGATGCTAATAAAATTATTAAAGGGGCTGAGATTGACGATGAGTATAATGCTATTGCTACTGCTGTAAATAGCAAAGCAGACTCTACATCTCCTACATTAACAGGTAGTCCTCAAACACCTACTGCTACTGCTGGTAATAGTTCTGGTCAAATAGCTTCTACTGCTTTTGTAACTACAGCCTTAAATCTTATTACAGATAGTATGGGAGATATGGCTAATCAAGATGCCGATGCTGTTGCTATTACTGGTGGTACTATTGTAGGTATTACAGACTTATCTCCTGCAGATGGTGGAACTGGTGCATCTACTCTAACTAAAAATGCGGTTATTATTGGTAATGGAACAAGTGCTGTTACTTCTGTCTTACCTAGCACTAATGGTAATTTACTTACTTCTACTGCAGGTGATACTATTACTGCTGGTTCTTTTGTTGTAGGAACTCAATATACAATCTTAACTGCAGGTACTACTAGTTTTACTTCTATAGGTGCAGCAAATAACACGGTGGGAACAGTGTTTACTGCTACAGGTGTAGGGAGTGGAACAGGTACAGCAACTACAAATACTTGGGCAAGTGCTGCGGGTCCTGTTGCTGCTATAGGTGAAGGACAGACTTGGCAAAATGTAGCTTCAAGTAGAGTATCAGGAACAACATATACAAATACAACAGGAAGAACTATTGCAGTTTCAATATGCCTTTCTTCTAATAACTTTCAAACACTTACAGTTGATGGAGTTGTTGTTGTTAGTGTAAAGCCTTATACTAATAGTGAAGTAGAAGGTCAAATGTTTGCTCTTGTACCTAATGGAGCAACTTACTCTGCTTCACATTTTAGAACATGGGTTGAGTTACGCTAATTTAAAATAAAGGTAAATAAAATGGGATTTAAAATAGGTAAATTAATATCAGGCGGAGCAAAACTTCTTAGTGGGGATTTGTCAGGCATTGGAGATGTTGCTGGAGCATTTGGCGGTGGAGGTGGTGGTGGAGGTGGTAATAATGCTGGTACTTCTGCTGGTTTTACTCCATATAGTATCACATCAGGAATAGCTACTTCTAAAGTTGACCCAACAGCTAAAACTGCCACTTATACGCTTACTCCTCAAATGCAAGCGTTTCGTGACCAGTATTATGCTGGAGCAACGGCTGCATTGCCTAGTTCTGTCTCAAATGCTTATGGTCAACAAGTATCGGACTATGGTAGAGGATTGTTTAGTCAAGCTGCAAATATGGATACAGGAGCTATGACTTCTGATTATTTTAATAAAAATTTACGGTTATTAGAGCCAGCTCGTAAACAAGAATCAAGTCGTTTAAACGATTTAATGTTTAGTCGTGGAACTATTGGTCAAGGTGTTGGTATGGGTGGTGGTTATGTAAATCCTCAACAGTTTGCATTACAACAAGCTCGTGAACAACAAAATGCTGCATTAGCCTTAAGTGCTGAAGACCGTGCTCGTGCTATTCAAGGTGAACAATTCCAACGTGCAGGTGCTTTGTATGGCTTAGGTCAATCTTACTTAACAGACCCATATAATACAGCTAACCAAATTATGAATTATGGTATTGGTATTGAAAATCTTGGTTCTAACACTATGGCTCAAGGTTTAAATACTGGTATTAATGTTGGTCAAATTAGTAATCAAGCTGCTCAAGTAAATTCTGCTGTTAACCAACAAAATTATTTAAGAAACCTAGCTAATGAAAATGCAAATAATGCTGCATGGACAAGTGCTGGAAATGCTATAGGTAATGTTGATTGGGGTGGTTTGTTTAGCCGTAATTCTATGCCAGCATCTCAAGGTGATTTTAACTCTTACTATAATATGAACGCATAAAGGTTAATATATGGCTGAAATCGTACAAGGTTTATTTGGGGTTTCCCCTACGCTGTTTAAACAACAGCAAGATGCACAATTTCGTGCTCAAGCATTAGCTGAAGCGCAACTTGACCCTGAGCAACAAAGATATTTCCAAAAAGCAACAATGGGTAGGAATGTTGGTAGGGCTATAGGTGGATTGTTAGGCGCAGAAGACCCAATGCTTGCTAGACAAACAGCAGAGAATAATCTCTTGCAACAAGTGCAATCCTCAATGTCACCTGAAGATATGCAAGACCCATATAAATTAAGTGCTGCTGTATATCAAGCGGCTATGGCAGCTAATTTACCTGAGTTAGCTAATAATGCTTATCAGAATTTACAAGTGGCTCAAAACCAAGCACTTGCTCAAGGGAAAGATGTTGCTCAAATAGGTAAATTTAATGCTGAAGCAACTAAGGCTTATAGAGAAGCTATGCCTAAAATTGTTCAATTATCTAATAGTTTACAATTAGCTAAAGATTCTAATAATAAAACATTAGCAGATAATATTCAATTAGCTATTGATAAAGAAGTAGAGAAAAATAAAACTTCTATTGAAAATCGCATGGTAGAGTTGGCTGATAAAAAAGCATTAGGAACTATTACTAATTCTGAAATACAAGAGTTAGACTATTTGGATAATTTTAAAACTAAATTAGCTAAGTCAGGTGCTCCATCTGTTCAAGTAAATACAGATAAATCTCTTGCTGGAAAAGTTGGTGATATTTTCTCTGCGGAACTTCCTGCTGCAAATGCTTCTGTTGATGCTATTGTTGCTGTAGGCGATATTCGTAAAGCTATTAGTTCAAATAAAGTTATTGTCGGTCCGGGGGCTACTGTAAGGAAAACATTGGCACAAGTTGCTCAAGTGTATGCTGGTGGTACTAATGATAAACAACTTGCTAATACTCGTGCTGCAATTCAAGGTCTAGCAGACTTAGCTTTAACAGCTCGTGCCCGTCTTAAAGGAACTGGTGCTATATCTAACTACGAACAACAAACGGTAGAAAAAGCGACAACAGGTAGTATTGATGATTTAACTATTCCTGAAATACAAGTATTGGCAGATGTAGTTGAGCGTAATGCAAAATCCACTTACAATGACTACACTCGTAAATTAACAAGTATTAAAGACCCTGATTTAGTAAATATCTATTCTCCAAAAGCAATGCCTACAACAGATGGGTCAGTAATTGATTCTCTTGTAAATAAATATAAATCTAAAAATAGGTAGAGATAATGGCAACTATTCAAGAAATAGAAGATGCTTTAAATAATGTAGATAAAGCTTTACAAGCGTCACCTAACGACCCTGTTTTATTAAAAGAGGCTAATCAGTTAGCGGATGCTATTGCAGAGATGTCAGGTCCACGAAATGCAGTAGAATCTGCTCAACAATTCAAAGAGCCATATACCATTAGTCCTGAAGCAATTGCATTAGGCACTTTGGCTGGTACGGTATTTGGGGGTGGTGAGGCTGTCTTAGGTAAGGGTGCTTTAACTGCTGCTAATGCTGCTTGGAAAGCAATCAAAGGTGGGACATCAGGTGGCGCATCTACTACTGCTGGGGAATTTGTAAGGGAAGCTACCAACAACTCACCTGAAGGTCAAATGTGGGCTTTTGGGACAGAACTTGCTACAGGTGCGGTGCCAACTCTTACAGGCGACTTAATCACTAGAACCCCTTTGTCAGGTCTTATTGCTTTAGGCTCAACTGTAACAGGGGGTGGTGGTTATAGTAAGGCTAGGGCAGCAAAAACAGCAGCATCAGGTCGTAGTGAATCAGATATAGCAGCTCGTAATAAGATATTTGGTGCTGAAAATAGAAAAGCAGGTGTTGCTACAGATATATTTACTGCTCAGCAAGAAAAACTTGATGCTGATATAGTATCTAGTATAGGTGTTCAAATAGCTCAAGCTGAAAAACCAGTAGGAGCATTAAGAAAATATTTTTATACTACTTTTGATAATAATAGTTTTAAAGATAGTCCTGAAGCAAAAGATATGCTAATTAGATTAAAACAAGGACCATCGCAAGGGTTTTCTAAAAAAGAAGATTTTGGAACAATTGTTAATTTAGTCAATGGTCAAAACTCTAAAGACCCTTTAATTGCAAAAGGTTGGAATAGTAAATTCTTAAATACTATCCAACAAGCTGAGCCTGAATGGAATGGTGTTAAAATTAGTGATGATGCTTCTGCATTATTAAAAGAAGCTGTTGATAAATTTACACAACGAGTTTCAGGAACACCTTTGTATTCCACTCTAAAGGAAATGGAAACTAATGGTTATGTAGCAACTGCAAGGGATAGTATTCCTGTAATTATAAACAAAGGATTTACTGGAGAGATAACAGATAGGGCAATTGAGAATATTGGAAAATCTCCAGCAGGTAAAAGAGATTTTAGAATTGCTTTAGCAAGTTATTTAAAAAGTTTACCTGAAGAAGAAGCATTGGATACATTTAATACATTATATCCTAAGATTGCTAAAACAAAAGCAATAGACATAGGTGAGTTAGCAGCATTAAAAGCTCAAGTTTCTAGGTTCTATAATAAAACTAAATTAGGTAAAGCAAAAGATATAACTGCCACTGCACTAAAATCATCAATTATTCGTGGTGTGATACCAGCAGAGCTATCAAGTAGGTTTTTACAGGATGAAAACAAAGCTTTAGAACCATTTAATATGTAAAATAGGGCTAAAACGCACATAAAGGGGTCTAGAAGCGATTATCATATAAAACTGATACCGTTACATAGACCCCTAGTTTTAAACAAGCCGTACAGCTCGTAAAAAAGCTTATTTATTCATTACATACATCGTTACTTCAAAACCAAAGCGCATTTCTGTTGCTGAAGGTGATTTCCACATAATATTCTCCTAAATAAATAGTATAAACTTATACTATACTACTATTATATCATAAGACAGGTTTTCTGTAATCAGTAAAATCATTAATTGTCAAACATTAGCCTAACAATAAATAAATCTATTACAAATATCCAACCACTCTCCTCACCAACAAGTCGCTTGTCCACCAATTCCACACCGACCATCATACCTGTAATAAATTCTACTGATACAAACATATTAAACCCCCTTCAGTTTTGCTAGGTATGCCATATCAACATGAGTTTCTTTTCCATTCGGGAGTTTTGCTATAACCGTATCGGGGTAATATCCCCTCTTGACAACTTCCACTTCACAATCTAGCTGAACATGCCATTGCTTTTGGTCAACTTTCACTTTTGCTTTCTTTACCATAATTCCTCCTGTGGGTCGGCTAACTCTAATTCTATTTTTTTGGCATATTTCGCTATCTTATCCTCAAAGGCATAAACTAAATCCTCTGCGGTAATTTCCAGTAGGTCAAATATCTCCAACTCATCTAACTGCTCAAGCATTACCTCTTGCAATTCTTTAATCGTCAGCACTCTCAAACTCCTTCAGTAGTTCAATAAAATGTATGGCTTTATCTAAATCCTGAATTCCCCCCTTGTCCCTCCACCTACAAAGGTATTTTATGGCTGTGGCTTCTAGGTATGGTATCCCATTCTTGTAGCAAAATTCGGCTGGTTGTATCTTGAACTTCTTGTAGTGGTCGCCACCTACCTGCTTATCAACTGCTTGCATATCTTTTCCTTAAATATCGTAAACTAATAGGGCACTCATCAAACATACCATCCTTAACATCAAACAACATATACAAACCCCTGAAGTGGCGATTGGTTTGGTGATTTAAGTAAAATTCCTCGTGCTCGTAACAACTACCAGTAATAAGAGCCATAACCTCTGACCCATCAGCCCTTAATCCGTATGCGATGTCTCTGCCTTGCTGATGCCCTGCGATGCAGCTCTGATGATGCTTAGCAAGCAAAGCACGGGCAGTCCCACAAGGGCGACCCATAACACCAGCAACAAAGTAGTGACAGAAAGCAATACCTTCAATAATGATAGGTTGCAAAAATGGTACAGTTTCCCAGCCAGCTTCTTCATATCCTAAATCCTCCAAAGAAATTAACCCATCAAGTTTAGGGTCGTTGTCAATTGCCCTATTTATGCGATTCTCGTGATTACCATACAGCATAACCATTCGGGGATTCCAACGGGGTTTATGGTTATCTATTCTCCGTTGTTGCTCCTCTCGGATAGGTGTCAGGAGTTTATCCATCGCCTCACGCACTATTTTTACATCTGCCTTATACCGTTGCCCCTCCATACTCTTGCTACCTGCTTTATCATGGCTCGACAAAGAGGGCATATCTGCGAAATCGCCCAACATCACCACAATGTCAGGAAGCATATCAACAGCATATTTACCGATGCGTTCTAGGTATCCTAAATCATCGTTTGGTCTGACTTGGGTGTCAGGTATCACCATTATCCGTTTACTCATAATGTAAGCCCTCATTGCCGTTCTGACCTATATTATCAATCCTACTCTCGTCCCAAGCGTCTTTAGGGCAAGATGTCCAAGCACATTCTGATACCTTGCTTAATTCCTTACCGCATATCTGACACAAAGATGAATCACTATCCACAGCCCACTCCTGTCCATTCTTCCACACTTCACCTAACTCATTGTATGTGTTTTTTGCAATGTTATAAGTGGAGAATACCTCTTGCCAAGCCTTAGTGCCCTCTTTACGATAAAACACCTCTAAATCTTTAAGTTTAATATTTCTGTAAGGGTGGTGTTCGGGGAGGTCGTTTAAACTTATCTTCATTTTTTACCTTTCTTTTTTGGTGCAAGCGATTCGTCACGGAAATCACAAACCCTGCACTTAGTAAGTGTGTCAATAAGATATTTACAATCGGGAAGGCAACTAGGCTTAATGAGTTTCATACCATCATCAAACTTTTTCTTACTACCTTTACCACTAATTATAGCATCGCCAGTAACATCATTTTTTGTTGCCATTGCGCTCTATCCTTTCTTCAGCAGTTTTTACATCATGGCAAGGGGAACATAACACCTGCAAATTCCCACCATCACAAAACAACCGATTTATAAATGTATTCCAATCAACAAACCCAGTAAACGGACAAACAACGGGTTCTACATGGTCAACCTGCACTTCTTTAGCTGGGAATTCACCTTTGCACATATTACAAGTGAAGTGTTCAGCCATTCTATTTGTTTTGGCATTTATCTTTTTACCAACAGATGCCGCTTTTAGAGTTTCGTACTTGGGGGGATATTTTCTAAACCCACCTCGTAGAGTTGAAGTGATAAAGGTTCGTAATCGACCTTCTGTCCAGCTAGACAAGATTTTTACCTGAATAAATGTTATATACTCTTTGAATTGCCTCACAATCATCTTTATCCATACCCTGAAATATTGCATACCAATCATTCTGCAAGGTTTTTATCAAGATGTTCTCGCAGTCTTCTTCAGATAAGTCAATTACCTGCTTACTAACAACATTAACTTCAAACTTCATTTATTAACCTCTCATATCGTGAAATATAGCTATCATCCAAAGACCTAAGAATATACAGGCATTGTGCGTTCATCAAGAACTCCTCCTCGCTGGCATATTGTGAAAGGCATACATCCAACATAGCCCTCTCATTATCAATTCCAGCAAGGAGTTTACGAGCCTTGGCTTCCCCTAATCCCTTTACACCCTTCACATTATCAGATGTATCTCCCTTCAAGCATTGCTCGTAGAACAAGCGATTGCCCTCTAATGCTGTCTGTGTTATGAATGTATCAGGTTTGCTCCACCGCTTTGCTTCAGGACCACCCTGTATTTCCCATTGAAAGTGCCTACCTTCTATTTGTAGCAGGTCTTTATCCAACGAGCAGATAATGGTGTCAGCAGTTTGGTGGATTGCAAGAGCATCGTCAGCCTCAAGATTATCAGGGGCAAGTTCCGCCCATAAATTTTTCATTGCATACTCACGGCACTCTTGTAACCACTTTGGTTTTGGTTGTGTGCGATTAGCCTTATACTCAGGATAAACCTCTTTGCGGAAGTTTGTTGCCCCAGTTAGAAAGGCTCTATATTCGGTTGTTTGCACTTTGGTAAGGATTGTGTCTAGGAGTTCCTCTACACGATGGGTGGCAATAGACAGGTCTTCGTTCTCTGAACTAGCAGCGCATCTATAAACCACCAAGTCCATATCAATCAATGCTACCATATATGTATCCTATAATATAGATAAAGCAACCAACACCAAACAACATACCAAGAAAAAAAGCAGTGCTATAACAAAGAATATACTCAATCACACAGCACCATCTAAATCTGTGTCTGCATCCTCGTCAGCACCATACTCTAGGAGTTTAGTGATTGTCAGGCGAGAGATGGTAGCACTAACACCTTTCTTACCCTTGAATTCCCATGCAAAAGGTTTTACGGTTGCAACAGCTAGTGAACCATTACCAATTTTGATATTGCTCGGAACTTCCGAACCGTCTTCGTAATAGGCTGGGATTGGGTATGTCGATTTACAAGTAATATACACACCACGCTCGTCTTCTGCTTTGGTTGATTCACGGGCTTCAATTCCTTCCTTAGCTAATTCTTCTACTGCTTTTGTTGATAGGTTTGACAGGTCAATCTGATATTTGCCTGACATTTCATTTACATGGTTTAAGTTTGCCCACATAACGGTTGCTTTTAATTTTGTCATATTAGTTCCAATGCCTATAAGTGTTAATAATAATGTGAAAACAGGTAATAACTTCTAGTATTCTAATCCAATTATAAGGTTTCTGCTGGCTCAAATACATACTCCTCAAATTGCTTAGCAATGGCAATGATGTCGCTTACCGATGCTTTAGGGGATAGGGCAACAGCATTAGCAATGGATGATTGTCTAACGATGTATCGTTGTTTAATCGCCCGTTCCTCTGCTGTCTCGTAGTTACTACCAATTACCTTTGTCGTTGGTGTAGCCTGTTTAAACGACCCTACTGGACCAATTGCAGACCAGTTATCATACTTACCATTCTTGGTGATGGTTACATCAAATTTATCTCCCACAGAGGCATCGTCTAACACAGCAAACACCTTGGGGTTAGCAAAGGGAACTATGTTCTGTGTGCGAGTTACACCTTCGGAGATGTAATTTACCGCTAGAGTGCGAGTAGGTTTACCAAACTTATCCTCTTTGTCCGTCTTTGCTATATCTAATATCTCAATTTCCATTATACAACCTCCATATCTGCCCAATTCAAACCCTTTTGACATTCAGCCGCCATTGGGACATTAAATTTCACACCAAACATCTTTTCAAAATTAGCTGGTAGGTCGTGAAACACGCTGTGAAACATATTTACTAATTCCTTAGTATCGCACACTTTGTCGTCAAAGTCAAGGATTATCGAATCGTGCACTGTGTTTACTAACAAACATTTATCACCATATCCTAGCTTTTTCAATCGGTTATGAGCACTAACCCTTGCTAGAGCCATGAGGTCAGCACCCGTCCCCTGAACAGCATAATTCTTAATCTGCGTATCCTTATACTGCCCACCGAACTTCTGAAAGTAATATTCCCTGCCAGTAGGTGCAACGAGTTTATTGGTCTCAACCACCTCACGGATAATCTTGGTGTGCCATGCCCCTATGCCTCGATACTTGTCGTAGTAGGCATCCACCACATCCTTCCAATACGCCTTACTCTTGCTTATAGATGTAAAGTCGGGGTCATTAGCAAACGAGAACTCATTGCCCCCATACAATATCCTAAAGTTTAAAATCTTGGCTATCAAACGAGAGGGTAGCCCAAACTTCTCTTGGTTATCGGTATGTAAATCCACACCATTTATAATTTCATTTATTAAAACTTCATCTTGGCTAAGGTAAGCCGCCACCCTAATCTCAAGTGCGGACGCATCCGCCTGTAATAGCATTATCCTAGCTCTCTGATAATTGCCATTAAGTTTGGATACTTCAGTTTTGACAAGAAGAATTCCGCACCATACATACGAATGAACTCGTTTATCTCAATCATTGTGAATTCCACATACATTTCTTCCTCTTGTTCCATTCCTGATTCGTTCTCTCTGTCCATATTATTCCTTGGTCTGTTATATAAGTTAATCGGTGGTAAGTGAAACTCGTCCCATTCTATCACAATGGTATTCCTAATTGTTTTGCATTTTCTTTCATCTTGGATAAAATTAGCAAGTAGGTGAGTTCATCAAGTTCTGCTTGTGTCATAGTTAATCCCATAATGCCCTGTAATATTTACCAAACAACGCTGTGCCGTTGTCTATTCTTTCATTGTAAACCTTTAAACCATCCCAATCAATACCTGTGTCAAAGAACTCATCTTCATTTAATCCAGTGGCGATTTCATTAAATGCCCATATCATTTCATCTAATATCACATTCCACTCCGCTTCTGTCAAGTCATAAGGCACTCCATGCTTTGTAGCCTTTAGTTGCTTTAGCATTGGCACGACTATTAGAGCAAGGGTGGTGTCCATTCCCCAAGTATCATATTTATCAATTTTGATATATTCGACACGAGGGTGAATTGTGTCTAAAAAATCCCTGACTTTCGACATGACTGGATACAAGAGAGTGTTTAAACGCCTTACCCACTTCTCGTCATATTCGATGTCCCTCCAAAAGCACAGCTTCTCTGCTATTTTAAATGGGCTTATCCAATGGTATCTATAATTAGATATGTATATTTTCATAGCTATTTCCTTTGTCTGTAATATTTCTTAAATTATGCAACACAAGGTTTAAAAAACAAGTTAAATGTAAACTAATAGTTTAGTTTTCACGACTTTATTGAACCGCTTTGCAAGATAGTTGCGACTAAATTGAAGTGCCAAGGTAAGTTGCCTTAACACCACCTGCAAACTGAACCTCTACTGCACAGTCTTGCCCCTTAGTGCCATTAGCTAGTTTAAACACCCCGTAGCCTATCGAGCAAAGGCAGATAATAATTAAGGTGGCTATTACAACGGTGGCTCTATCAACACTCGCATCTTTCCTACAATTACAGTTATTATTACATGGCATCTTTATTCTCCTGTTCTACAACCCTATAAAATTTAACATATTGCCAATCTAGCTGGCTTGCCTTAACAACATAATTCCCCTGTGAGCTGTAAGTTTCCACTTCAATCAAGCTATCAGGTGGCTCGTAACATTCAGGTGAGCCGTCGTGTTTCCTCCAACCGTTCCGTTCATACAGCATATAACTCCTTAAATAATCTCTCAATATTTATTAAATAAAGGCTAGATGTCCCGTTATCACCACCACTAACTGTTCTTGGCTGTGTTTTACCAATATAGGTTCTAAGTGTATCCGTTGGTAGAACGATTGTAGCCAATAACTCATCACCCCTTGCTAGGTTATGAAACCAGTAGTCGGCTTCAGTTGTCATTATCCCACTTGGCTTATTTCTAGAAGAATGTTCTATTGCAATATTCCCTGACTTAGCCCAAAAATCCCGTTCTGTTTTAACTTCTACCTTGCTATGTTTAAACATATCCAATAACTTCTGTTCAAAGATATTACCATAAGCTAAATCTATATCAAAGCGTTTATCCTTATTGAGCATAGCGGCTCCCGAATACACCCTTCATATCGCCACTAATGTTTTGCAAGTTTGGCTTGGTTGATGACAAGCGTCCAGTTCGAGCAACGCATTGGTTTAAGTTCCCGTGCAACATATTCACACCCCAGTTCATCTTTTCCCGTAAGGCTGGCAACCCTTGGTAATAGGTTGATACTATCTTTTCCAGTTTAGCGAGTTCCAAGATGGTGTCCACAATTTTCTTGGCTTCACCCTTTGGTTTCAAGGATTTTAACACATCTGCCCCAGTAGCCCAATACCCTACTTTCTTAAGTTCGCTACCTGCTAACGGCTTAACAAGTCTAGGCATATAAAACGAGTAATCTTTCCAACCTAACTTCTCTTGCCCTTTCCTATCACCCGTCTTATAAATGCCCACTACCTCTTTACGAGGGATAACGATTGTCCCACCATACAACAAGGCGGATAGGTGGTCGCCACTCTCGGTGTTAAACTCAGGTATTGAATGGCTTGCATACAGCGATGCCCGTAAGTCGTTTATCTCTAGGTTCAATGCCGTAGCTTGGCGCAGACAAGCGTCCTCGTCAAACAGCAGTCCATTATACTCAATCTCTTGCAATACCACTAAATCTTGGTTGTGGAGTGAGACAAGTCGTTTAAACGCTGTCCCCTTAGCCTCGACAAGTTCCTTCTGTATCTCATAAATCGCAAGTGTTGTCGGGAGGTCATGCTCTTGCAAATACGAAACAATCTCATGTTTTGGTATGTCTTTTGTATCAATTCCATTCTCCCAGTAACGAGCCTTGATGTCAGGTTTCAAGGGTAGGTTATATTTAATCGCCATGCTGTTCATGCTTGGGTAACTCTCGGTTTGTCCTGACAACATGAAATCTACAAGCTGGCAATCCCAAATGCGTTTGTGGTTAAACCTAATGCCGTATCGTGTTAACCAATGTAGGTCAAACTTGGCATTTACAAAGAGTAGCATATCGCAATCGTTTATCTCTAGCTGTATTTGTTTTAACGCATCGCCATATGGCTCGTCGTCATATTCTAATTTATAAACATTCTCTCCAACACCAACAAAACACGCAACATTACGGCTGTCAGCAAAGTTGCCAAAGTTGTAGGTCGTGGTTTCTATATCTAATGGTTTTATGTTCATGTATTCTTCTCCTTTACCCATCTACAACTAAAGCAAATCTTCATCATCCATCGCGCAAACATGTTAGGTTCTTTACCTTTTAGAGGTTGATAAACAATTCCATTATAATTATCGCTTCCAAACAAATAGCATTTCCACTCTGAGTATTCTGGAAAACTAAATAAATTTATGTCGTTCATGTGTTCTTATCCTTTAATGCGCTAAAACCATTTTTGGTCTTTAGCTCTTGTTCAAACGCATCGCCTAATCCAATCAATTCTTGTTCACGCATTGTGTGTGCGTCTTTC
>ERZ1034365.885-NODE-885-length-16014-cov-3.754220_pt1 | contig 16014 bp, 17 predicted proteins | sample MGYA00520615_ERZ1034365 | MGnify/ENA primary metagenome ERZ1034365 (study PRJEB33736, sample SAMEA104284505) | Azolla filiculoides | biome: Urban; feature: Water surface; material: Ditch water | place: Netherlands | collected 2015-10-28 | depth 0-0.1 m ... | reverse complement strand
GGCGCCCTTGATTGCCGAAACCATCCAGCGCATTGCCAAGGGTGAATCCGTCATGAGTTTGTTCTCGGATCAGGAAAACCTTTTCTGATCAGGGCAAAAAGCAGGTCCGCACCACTGCGAAGGTGATGCGGACCTTTTTTAATTGGAGTCACACTGGTCGCGGTGGACTCCCTTCTGGAGTTGATTATGAAATTTGTCGCTTTTGAGCGCGCCAAGCAGGGCACGGGTGCGAGCCGCCGTCTCCGCATCACCGGCCGCACGCCCGGTATCGTGTACGGCAGCACCGCCGAACCCCAACTGATCGAGATCGACCACAACGCACTGTGGCACGCCCTCAAGAAAGAAGCCTTCCACGCGGCAGTGCTGGACATGGAACTCAACGGCCAGGAACACAAGGTGCTGTTGCGCGACGTGCAGATGCACCCGTTCAAGCAGTTGATCCTGCACGTGGACTTCCAACGCGTGGATGCCACCACCAAGTTGCACATGAAGGTGCCCCTCCACTACAGCGGCGACGAGAACTCTCCTGCCGTCAAGACCGACGGTTGCATCGCCAACCACGTCGTGACTGAAATCGAAGTGCTGTGCCTGCCTTCCGACCTGCCCGAATTCATCGCGGTGGACCTGAGTGGCCTGAAGAAGGGCACGTCCCTGCACCTGAACGACATCGTTCTGCCCAAGGGCGTGACCGCTGTCACCCACGGCAAGAACAACCCGGTTCTGGTGTCAGTGGTGGTGATTGCAGCGCCTGTTGAAGCAGCGCCTGTAGCCGCCGCAGCCCCCGCAGCCAAGGGCAAGGGCAAGAAGTAATCAGTCCACGCACGCGAGTGCCCTGAACTGCAACGGCCCACTTCGGTGGGCCGTTCTGCTTTGCAGCACAGATAATTCCGCCCCATGATCAAACTCTTTGTCGGACTCGGCAACCCCGGTCCCGAATACGAAGCCACGCGGCACAACGCGGGCTTCTGGTGGATTGACGCACTGGCCCGCGACCTCAAGGTCAGCCTGGTGCCGGACAAAAGCTACCACGCACGGGTCGCGCGCACGACCTTGCACGGCCAGACCGTGTGGCTGCTGCAACCGCAGACCTTCATGAACCTGTCCGGCAAGTCGGTCGCAGCGCTGGCGCGGTTTTTCAAGATCCAGTCAGACGAAATCCTGGTGGCGCACGACGAACTTGATATCGTGCCCGGCCAGGTCAAGCTCAAATTCGGCGGCAGTCACGCCGGGCATAACGGCTTGCGTGACATCCACGCCCAGCTGGGCACGGGGGATTACTGGCGCCTGCGGCTGGGGGTGGGCCACCCTGGCGTCAAGGCCGAGGTCGTGAACTGGGTGCTCAAGAAGCCTTCGCAGGAACATCGCGAGGCCATCGAAGAATGCATTGAGCGCTCACTCAAGTCCGTGCCGGCGCTGATGGCCGGTGAAATGGAAAAAGCCATGCTGCTGATTCACACCAGCAAGCCGCCACGCCCCAAGCCCCCTCGCCCGGAGCCTGCGCCAACGGCCCCATCAATCACAAAAATATAGCAAACTATGACCATCCAATGCTGGGATGGCCTTCTTTTTAATCTGAAACCAGTGACTCAGGCGCGGGCGGCGGCACTGGCGGCCTGCAGACGCTGGTATTTCTGCCAAAGTGTCTCGCGGCTTTCGATGTGGCCGGGATGCACCGGGATGCACGCGACGGGGCAGACCTGCACGCACTGCGGCTCGTCAAAATGGCCCACGCACTCGGTGCACTTCGCGGGATCAATTTCGTAGATCTCCGGACCCAGGTAAATCGCCTCGTTCGGGCATTCAGGCTCACACACGTCGCAATTGATGCATTCGTCGGTGATCATCAACGCCATGACGGGCTCCCGCTGGGCAGGGTGTCCCCGCATTGCGCAGGGCGCGCCGACGGGGCAAGGCAGATTCGGCTTTTCATCCGGCCAATTATCGGCGCTTCACCCGTCCGGTGCGCAACAGCCCCACTGCCTGCAGGCTGATAGCTGGGCGCCGTTGCAGTGATAATGCCGCCCAGCATGCGTCGCCGATCTCCGGCGGGCTGCAAGCAGGAAGCCCTCCGGTTGTGCCCCTCTTCTTCGTCAAGCGCCTTCTGACATTGATCGCCACGCTGCTGGGCGCCTCCGCCGTGATCTTCATGGTGCTGGAAATCCTGCCGGGCAATGCCGCCCAGATGCTCATGGGCCCCGACGCCGACCCGCAGGCCGTGCAGGCACTTGCCCGGCAACTTGGTCTGGACCAGGCGCCGCTGCAGCGCTACGGCGCCTGGCTCGGCGGCCTGCTGACAGGCCAGCTTGGCGACAGTTATGTCTACAGCACGCCGGTGCTGGAACTGGTGCTGGAGCGCCTGGCGCTGACCGTGCCGCTGGCCTTGATGGCGATGGCGCTGACCACCGTGCTCGCGCTGCTCGTGGGCGTCTATGCGGCCTCCCGGCACAACCGTGCCGGCGATGTCGGGCTGATGGCCGTGACCCAGGTCGGCATCGCCATCCCCAACTTCTGGTTCGCCATCCTGCTGATCCTGCTGTTTTCGGTGCACCTGCGCTGGTTCGCGGCCGGTGGTTTTCCCGGCTGGAGTGACGAAAGCGAAGGCGTGGCGGGCGCACTCAAGGCGCTGCTGCTGCCCGCCGTCTCGCTGGCGGTGGTGCAGGCGGCGATCCTGGCGCGCATCACGCGCTCGGCCGTGCTCGACGTGATGCGCGAGGACTTCGTGCGCACCGCCCGTGCCAAGGGGCTGTCGCAGCGTGCCACGCTCTGGCAGCATGTGCTGCGCAACGCGCTGATCCCGGTCGTCACCGTCATGGGCCTGCAGTTCGCCAACCTGCTGGCCGGCACCATCGTGGTGGAAAACGTGTTTTACCTGCCTGGGCTGGGCCGGCTGATTTTCCAGTCGATTGCCAACCGCGACCTGATCGTGGTGCGCAACTGCGTGATGCTGCTGGCGGCCATGGTGGTCGTCGTGAACTTCGTGGTGGACGTGCTGTACGCGGTGATCGACCCGCGCGTGAAGGCCAGCGACATATGACGGCGGCCTTGCCACGCACCAGCCGCCCGGCCACCTTGGCCCAGCGCGCCGCACGCCACCCCAGCTTTGTGATCGGTGCCGTGCTCACGCTGCTGCTGGCGGGTGCAGCGCTGCTGTCGCTGGTCTGGACGCCGTGGTCGCCCTACGAGATGAACCTGGCCGCCAAACTGCAGGGGCCATCCGCCGCGCACTGGCTGGGCACCGACCCGTTCGGGCGCGACGTGGCCTCGCTGCTGCTGGTGGGCGCGCGCAACTCCATCCTGGTCGGCGTGATCGCCGTGGGCATCGGCCTGGGGCTGGGCACCGCGCTGGGCCTGCTGGCGTCGGCACGGCGCGGCTGGGTGGAGGAATTCATCATGCGGATGGCCGACTTCACCTTCGCCTTCCCGGCCATCCTGTCGGCCATCATGCTGACGGCCGTCTTCGGCGCGGGCATCGTCAATTCGATCATCGCCATCGGCATCTTCAATATCCCGACCTTCGCGCGGGTCACGCGGGCCTCGGCCAACGCGATTGGCGCGCGCGACTTCATCCTGGCCGCACGCGCCTGCGGCAAGGGGCCTTGGCGCATCACGCTGGAGCATGTGCTGCCCAACATCCTGCCGGTGCTGATCGTGCAGGCCACCATCCAGTTTGCCGTGGCGATCCTGGCCGAAGCGGCGCTGTCCTACCTTGGGCTGGGCACCCAGCCGCCGCAGCCTTCGTGGGGACGCATGCTCAGCGAGGCGCAGACGCTGCTGTTCCAGACCCCCATGCTGGCGGTCTACCCCGGTGTGGCCATCGCGCTGGCGGTGCTGGGCCTGAACCTGTTGGGAGACGGCCTGCGCGACCTGCTCGACCCCCGCCTGACCCGCAAACGCTGACCCAATGACAACCACCGCCCCGACCCTGCTGGAAGTCAAGAATCTCGGCGTGCGCCTGCACACCCATGCCGGCGTGGCCGACGCGGTGCGCGGCGTGAGCTTCACCCTGCAGCGCGGCGAAACCCTGGGCCTGGTCGGCGAATCCGGCTGCGGCAAGTCGCTGACCGCGATGGCGCTGATGGGCCTGCTGCCGGAGAGCGCCACGACCTCGGGCAGCCTGCGCTTTCAGGGCGAGGAGATGATCGGCCAGAGCGACGCACACTGGTGCCGGCTGCGCGGCGACCGCATCGGCATGGTGTTCCAGGAGCCCATGACCGCGCTGAACCCGGTCCACCCCATCGGCCGGCAGGTGGCCGAACCGCTGCGCCTGCACCGTGGACTGTCGGCCGCCGCCGCCCGCCAGGAGGCCGTCGCCCTGCTTGACCGCGTGGGCATTCCCGACGCTGCCCGGCGCTTTGACGCCTGGCCGCACCAGTTCTCGGGCGGGCAGCGCCAGCGCATCACGATTGCGATGGCGCTGGCCTGCGGGCCCGACCTGCTGATCGCCGACGAGCCCACCACCGCGCTGGACGTGACCGTGGCCGGCCAGATCCTGGAACTCATCCGCGAACTGGTGCGCGAGCGTGGCATGGGGCTGCTCCTGATTTCGCACGACCTGGGCGTGATTGCCCAGAACGTGCAACGCATGCTGGTGATGTACGGCGGCATGGTGGTTGAAAACGGCCCGACGCGCGCGGTGTTCACCCATCCCGGGCACCCCTATACCCAGGGGCTTCTGGCCTCGCGCCCGCAGTTGGGCCTGCCGACCCGCCAGGCTGACGGCACCCGGCACCGCCTGGCCGCCATCCCCGGCAGCGTGCCGGAGCTGCACCGGCTGCCGGCCGGCTGCCCGTTCACCGAACGCTGCAGCGGCGCCCTGCCCGCCTGTGCCGGCACGCTGCCGGCCGTCACAGCGCTGGCGCCGGGCCATCTCGCGCGTTGCCTGCGCCTGGAGGTTTCTGCATGAATACCGCCCCGCCGCTGCTCGTCATCGACCAGCTGGTCAAACACTACCCGCTGCCACGCGAGCGCCTGTTCGGCCCGGCGCGGGCGCTGGAAGCCCTGCGCGGCGTGAGTCTGACGGTGCAGGCCGGGCGCAGCTTTGGCATCGTCGGCGAATCAGGCTCGGGCAAATCGACGCTGGCGCGCTGCGTGATGGCGCTGGAGACGGTAACCAGTGGCCGCATCCTCCTGGACGGCCAGGACCTGCAGGCACTGCAGGGTGCGGCCCTGCGCGCCGCCCGGCGTGACTTCCAGATGGTGTTCCAGGACCCCTACGGCTCGCTGGACCCGCGCCAGACCATCGCCCGCATCGTCGCCGAGCCGCTGGACGCGCTGGCCGCGCCCCACACGCCCACGCGCGCCGAGCAGCGGGAACGCGCCTCGGAAGCCCTGGCGGCCGTCGGCCTGCGCACCACCGACCTCGACAAGTACCCGCACGAGTTCTCCGGCGGCCAGCGCCAGCGCATCGCCATCGCGCGCGCGCTCATCACGCGACCCAAACTGATCGTCGCGGACGAACCCGTGAGCGCACTCGACGTCTCGGTGCAGGCCCAGGTGCTGAACCTGATGATGGACCTGCAGGACCAGTTCGGCGTGACCTACCTGCTGATCAGCCACGACCTGGCGGTGGTGCAGCACCTCTGCGACGACGTGGCCGTAATGCAGCGCGGCGAGATCGTCGAGGCTGGCACGCCCGACGCGCTGTTCACCCGGCCGGCCCACCCCTACACCCAGGCGCTGGTCAACGCAGTGCCGCATGTGGTCTTTTGACACCGCTTTGGGCCAGTTGAAAGCCCGGGACAGCGCCTGGAACAAAATTTTGAATCAAAACAGCCTGAATCCAGCATGAAATGGTCATAGTTTGCTATATCTATTGAACTTCCTTCATGCAACCGGCGGGAACTGAACCTGACGTGCCGCGCCCGATCCGTTGTTAATATGCGTCCACATTGAGACTGGAGACCCCCATGAAACGCCGCGATTTCGCTTTGACCTCCCTGACCGCCGCCTCGCTGGCGGGCCTGCCCCTGGCTTCGCTCGCCCAAAAGCGCAAGGACGCCGTGGTGCTGGCCATGACGCTGGAGCCGCCGGGGCTGGACCCAACGGCGGGTGCTGCCTCGGCGATTGCCGAAATCGTGCAGTACAACGTCTTCGAAACGCTGACCAAGATCAACGCCGATGGCAGCATCACGCCGCTGCTGGCCGAGAGCTGGGACATCTCGCCCGACCTCAAGACCTCCACCTTCAAGCTGCGCCGTGGCGTGAAGTTTCACAACGGCGAGCCGTTCAACGCCGCGGCCGTGAAGTACTCTTTCGAGCGCGCCGCCGCCGAGAAAAGCACCAACAAGGACAAACGCACGTTCGCCACCATGGAGCGCGTGGCGGTGGTGGACGATTACACCGTTGTCATCATCAACAAAGAGCTGAACCCCGACCTGCTGTTCCTGCTGGGGCAGGCCACAGCCATCATCGTCGAGCCCAAGAGCGCCGACACCAACGCCACCAAACCCGTGGGCACCGGCCCCTACAGGCTGGAAAGCTGGAGCAAGGGCGCCTCGGTCACGCTGGCCAAATGGGCCGACTACCGCAACGCCGCCACCGTGAAGATGAAGAAGGCCACCTTCCGCTTCATCTCCGACCCCGCTGCGCAAGTGGCCGCGCTGCTGTCAGGCGACGTGGACGCCTTCCCCCGCGTGGCCGCCGCCCGCAGTCTGGAGCAGTTCAAGCGCGATCCGCGCTTCCAGATCGTCATCAGCGGCTCGCGCGCCAAGACCATCCTGGCGCTCAACAACAAGAAAAAGCCGTTTGACGACGTGCGCGTGCGCCGCGCCATCTCCGCCGCCATCGACCGCCGCGCCGTGATCGACGGCGCCGCTGACGGTTTTGGTGTACCCATCGGCAGCCACTACGTGCCCGGCGCCTTCGGCTACGTGGACACCACGGCGATCAACCCCTACAACCTGGACAAGGCCAAAGCGCTGTTGTCCGAAGCGGGCGTCAAGACGCCGCTCGAAGTCAGCCTGATCCTGCCGCCACCGCCCTACGCCCGCCAGGGCGGCGAGGTGATTGCCGCCCAACTGGCCAAGATCGGCATCGTCGCCAAGCTGCAGAACGTGGAATGGGCACAGTGGCTTAGCGGCGTCTACGGCAACAAGGCCTACGACATGACGCTCATCTCCCACGTCGAGCCGTTTGACCTGGGCAACTTCGCCAAGCTGGGTTATTACTGGAACTACGAGTCGCCCAAGTTCAACGAGATCTACAACAAGATCAACAACGCGCCGCGCGCCGCCGACCGCGCCAAGTACCTGGCCGAGGCCCAGCGCATGCTGGCCAACGAGGCGGTGCACGCCTTCCTGTACCAGCCGCAATGGATCACCGTGGCCCACAAGGGGCTGCGCGGCCTGTGGAAGGACATGCCGGTGTTCGTCAACGACGTCGCCGCGCTGTCCTGGGCCTGAGGGCTGCACGGAATGACGGCGCTGCACGCCTTGTCGTCAGGCGAAATGACGGCCGCCTACGGGCGTGGCGACCTGTCGCCGGTGGAAGTGACCCAGGCGGTGCTGGACCACATCGCCCGATGGGAACCCCGCCTGCAGGCCACCTACCTGCTGCGCCCGGAACGGGCGCTGGCCCAGGCACAGGCCTCCGAGGCACGCTGGCGCCAGGGCCGGCCGCTGGGCCTGCTGGACGGTGTGCCCGTCACGATCAAGGAAAACATCGCCACCCAGGGCGACCCGCTGCCGGCCGGCACGGCCGCAACGACCCTGGTGCCGGCCGCGGACCACGCGCCGCCGGCAGCCCGTCTTTTTGAGGCCGGCGCGGTCATGGTCTGCAAGACCACCATGCCCGACTACGGCATGCTGTCGTCCGGCCTGTCGAGCTTTCACCCGCTGAGCCGCAACCCCTGGGACCTGACCAAAACCCCGGGCGGCTCCAGCGCGGGCGGCGCTGCTGCGGCAGCGGCCGGCTACGGGCCGCTGCACGTGGGCACCGACATCGGCGGCTCGCTGCGGCTGCCGGCCGGCTGGTGCGGTGTGTTCAGCCTCAAGCCCAGCCTGGGCCGCATCCCCATCGACCCGCCCTACACCGGCCGCGCCGCCGGCCCGATCACCCGCACGGTGGCCGACGCCGCCGCGCTGATGGCGGTGCTGAGCCAGCCCGATGCACGCGACAGCATGAGCCTGCCGGCGCAGCCCATCGCCTGGGCCGACTTCGACCAGGGCGCGGACAAGCTGCGCGGCCTCAAGATCGGCCTGCTGCTGGACGCCGGCTGCGGCCTGCCCGTGGAGCCCGAGGTGCGCGACGCCATCCTGGCGGCCGCGCGGCGCTTCGAGGCCGCCGGCGCCATCGTCACCCCGATGGCGCCCTTCATGACGCAGGCCATGCTGGACGGCATGGACCACTTCTGGCGCATGCGCTCGCGTCTTGACCTGGCCGCACTTGCCCCGCAAGCCAAGGCGAAGGTGCTGCCCTACATCCGCGACTGGGCCGACAGCGCCGCCGGTCTGGACGGCGAAGCCGTGTTCCGCGCGGCCGGCCAGTTCCACGCGGTGCGCCTGGCCAGCGTCAAGGCCTGCGCAGCGTTCGACTACGTACTCTCGCCTACCGCGCCGATGCCGGCCTTCGCCGCCGAACTGCCCTCGCCCACCAACGACCCGCTGCGCCCGCTGGAGCATATCGGCTTCACCGTGCCCTTCAACATGTCGGAGCAGCCAGCCGCGTCCGTCCACTGCGGCTTCACGCGCGACGGCCTGCCGATCGGGCTGCAGATTGCTGGCGCCCGCTTTGACGACCTGGGGGTGCTGCAGGTGGCACGGGCGTTTGAGCTGATCCGGGAAGCCCGGCGCCCCTGGCCGGAGCCGCCTGGCGCCCGCTGAGGCTTTTCAGAACGGATTCAAATCAAAAAATGGCCTTTCCCAGCGTGGAATGGTCACTTTCAGCTACTGTTTCAGGATCACCAACCCCACCAGCCAACGCGTTGGTGGGCGCCCCGTCAAGCGGAAGCGGAAGGATCTGCGTCCTGCGGCTTTGCCAGCCGGGTCTGGTCGTACACCGGCTGGGGCGGCAGGTCGGCCAGGTGCGCCGTATCCGCCCAGCTGAGGATCTCCAGCGCGTGCCCGTCGGTGCGCACCCGGCTGATGCCGGCGTTGGGAATGTCGCACTGCCTCGGACCGCCCAGCGGCAGGCCGTGCGCGGCGCGGTAGATCATGTCGAGCACGCCGCCGTGCGTCACCATCACCAGCGTCTGCCCCGGGTGGCGCAAGACCAGCCGGGCTACCGCGCCCATCACGCGGGCCTGAAACTGGCGCTGGCTCTCGCCGCCGGGCGGCGCGTAGTCGGGATCAAACGCCCGCCAGCGGGCCCAGATGTCGGGGTGCTGCGCCTGGATGTCGGGCACGCGCATGCCGTCAATCACGCCAAACGCCTGCTCGCGCAGCGTCGCGTCCGCCAGGCTGTTGAGCTTCATGCGGTCTGCCGTGGGACTGGCGGTTTGCAGGGTGCGGATCAGGTCGCTGCTGTAAAGCTGCTGCACCGGCTCGGACGCCAGCCGTTCGGCCAGACGAGCGGCCTGCGCGTGGCCCGTGGCGTTCAGCGGTACGTCAATCTGACCCTGGAAGCGGAATTCGCGATTCCAGTCGGTTTCACCATGACGCACCAGCACGAGTTCGAGTTCCGGCATGGGCGAATTATCTGGCAAGTGCCAGCGAAATGAGCTGCTGCGAAGATAAAAATTAGTTACATAGTAATAGCAGAATAGCACCGCGCCACGCTGGGATCATCGACTTTCCCCCTGCCTTCAAGGAAAATACGAGCCAGGCAGGCGGCTGACCCCGCACTGTCTGCATGGCGTCCCGTCGCGTCCAGAGCAGCGCCCCGGCTTAAACCCTAAAATCGCTTTGTGAACTCCTTACTCAACGCTGATCTGCACTGCCATTCCGTCGTTTCCGACGGCACCCTCACCCCTGAGGCCCTGGCCGCGCGCGCGCGCGTCAACGGCGTGGATCTATGGGCGCTGACCGACCATGACGAAATCGGCGGCCAGCACCGGGCGCTGGCGGCAGCGCGCGCTGCGGGCATGAAATACCTTACCGGCACCGAAATTTCCGTGACGTTCGCCGGGCAGACGGTCCACATCGTGGGCTTGGGGTTTGACGCTGATAACGCGGCGCTGAAGCAGGGCCTGGCGCGCACGCGCGGCGGACGCGGCGAGCGTGCCAGGGAGATGTCCGACGGACTGGCCAAGGCAGGCATCCACGGTGCCTACGACGGGGCGCTCACGTTTGTGGGCAATCCGGAGCTGATCTCGCGCACCCACTTTGCCCGTTTTCTGGTGGAGTCGGGCGTGTGCAAGGACACCTACGAGGTCTTCCGCAAGTACCTGACCGAGGGCAAGCCCGGCTTCGTGCCACACCGCTGGGCCACCCTGCGCGACGCGGTGACCTGGCTGACCGATGCCGGCGGCATGGCCGTGATTGCCCACCCGGCGCGCTACGACTTCACGCCAAACGAGGAATATGCGCTGTTCACCGAGTTCAAAGCACTGGGCGGGCGGGGCGTGGAAGTGGTCACGGGCAGCCATTCCGCGCAGGAGGCCGTGACCTATGCCGGCATGGCCAAAGAGTTCGGCCTGGCCGCTTCGCGGGGGAGCGACTTCCACAGCCCGGACGAGAGCCACACCGACCTCGGCCACCTGCCCAACCTGAGCGGTGAGCTGACGCCCGTGTGGGAGCTGCTGGCGGACCGGATCCAGTGAGCCGCTCCGCGCGGACGCTGGCGGGCATCGTCTTTGCCATCACGGCCGTGGCGTGTTTTGCCACGCTGGATACCACCACCAAATTTGTGGCGGCCAGTGTGCCGGTGCTGATGGCGCTGTGGTTCCGGTACGCCTTCCAGGCCGTTGCCACGACGCTCGTGGTGCTGCCGCGCATGGGCCTTCGCGTGCTGCGCACGGAGCATCCAAAGTTCCAGTTCCTGCGCGGACTGCTGTTGTTCCTGAGCAGCGTCTTTGCCTTTTTCAGCCTGAAGTACATGCCGGTCGGGGAGTTCACCGCCATCATCATGATCACACCGCTGCTCATCACGCTGCTGGCGATCACCTCGCTGGGCGAAAAGGTCTCGCCCATGCGCTGGGCGCTGGTCAGTGGCGGCTTCGTCGGCACGCTGATCATCATCCGCCCGGGCAGCGAAGCCTTTGACTGGACGATGCTGCTGCCGCTGGGCCTGGTGGCCAGCAACGCCTGGTTCCAGGTGCTGACCAGCAAGCTGGCCCGCACCGAGGCGCCCATGACCATGCACTTCTATACCGGCTGGGTCGGCACCCTGCTGGCCAGCACCCTGCTGCCCTTTTTCTGGACTCCCATCGACTCCTGGGTGTTGTGGGGCGGGATGGTGCTGATGGGCACGGCCGGCTCGGTGGGACATTTCCTGCTGATCCTGGCCTACGCCCGCGCGCCCGCTGCCACACTCACGCCCTACCTGTATGCCCAGATCGGCTTTGCCATGCTCGGTGGCTGGCTGGTGTTCTCGCATGTGCCGGACGGCTGGTCCATCCTGGGCATGGGACTGATTGCCGTGTGTGGCGCCGCCGGCGCCTGGCTCACCGTGCTGGAGAGCCGGGTACGGGTGCAGCCCGCAGCGTCTTAAACTCACCCCATGGCCCAGTACTTCAGCGTTCACCCCGACAATCCGCAAATCCGCCTTCTCAAGCAGGCTGCCGCCTTGCTGGAGCGTGGCGGCATTGTGGCCGTGCCCACCGATTCCAGCTACGCACTGACCTGCCATCTGGACGACAAGGCCGCCGCCGACCAGTTGCGCCGCCTGCGGGGCGTGGACGACAAGCACCACCTCACCCTGCTCTGCCGCGACCTGCGCGAGCTGGCCAACTACGCCATCGTGGACAACAAGCAGTTTCGCCTGCTCAAACAGGCCACGCCCGGTGCATTCACCTTCATCCTGGAAGCCACCAAGGAAGTGCCGCGCCGCCTGAGCCACCCGCAACGCAAGACCATCGGCCTGCGCGTGCCCGACCACAAGGTGCTGCAGGAATTGCTGGCGCTGCACAGCGCCCCGCTGCTGGCCACCACACTGATTCCGCCGGGCGAGAGCGACCCGCTCAATGACGCCGAAGAGATCCGCGAGCGCTTTGCGCATGGTCTGGCCGCCGTGATCGACGCTGGCGCCTGCGCCTCCGAACCCACCACCGTGGTGGACATGACCGGCGGCGACATCGTGGTCGTGCGCCAGGGCCGTGGCGACATCGCGATCCTGGGCCTCTGAAAACACCTGTCTGAGACAATCCCCCTGTGGACTTCAACCAACTTATCCAGACCGTCCTGATCTACGCCTTGCCCGTGCTGTTCGCCATCACGGTGCACGAGGCCGCGCACGGTTATGCAGCACGCCACTTCGGCGACAACACGGCCTGGATGCTCGGACGCATCACGCTCAATCCCCTCAAGCACATCGATCCCGTTGGCACCATCCTGATGCCGCTGATGCTGTATTTCGCCACCAGTGGCGCCTTTCTATTCGGGTATGCCAAGCCGGTGCCGGTGAGTTTTGGCAAGCTGCGCAACCCCAAGCGCGACATGATCTGGGTCGCGCTGGCCGGACCGGGCTCCAACTTCGTGCAGGCGCTGGCCTGGGGCGTGCTGTTTTATCTGCTGGCCGGCGCCGGTGTGTCCGAACCGTTCTTCCTGAAGATGTGCAAAGCCGGCATCCTGGTCAACGTGGTCATGTTCGTCTTCAACCTGTTCCCCTTGCCGCCGTTGGACGGCGGGCGCATTCTGGTCGGTCTGCTGCCCTGGCGGCAGGCGATGCTGGTTTCCCGTGTCGAGCCCTGGGGCTTCTACATCGTGATGGCGCTGGTGATTACCGGCGTGGTCAGCGCCCTGTGGATGCAGCCCCTGATGGCACTGACCTACGGCTTGATCGAACTCCTCCTCACCCCCCTGTCTCTCCTGATTCGCTGAATTCCGAACTTCCTGCATGACTTCCCTGCGCGTCCTCACCGGCATCACCACCACCGGAACCCCCCACCTGGGCAATTACGTCGGCGCCATCCGGCCCGCCGTGGCCGCCAGCCTGAAGCCCGGCACCGAAAGCTTCTACTTCCTGGCCGACTACCACGCGCTGATCAAGTGCGAGGACCCGCTGCGCATTCAGCGCTCCACTCTGGAAATCGCTGCCAGCTGGCTGGCCGCCGGGCTGGACCCCGAGCGGGTGTTCTTCTACCGCCAATCCGACATCCCGGAGATTCCTGAACTGACATGGCTGCTGTCCTGCGTGACCGGCAAGGGCCTGCTCAACCGCGCCCATGCCTACAAGGCAGCAGTGGACAAGAACACCGCCGCCGGCACCGAACCCGACACCGACGTGACGGCCGGCCTGTTCATGTACCCGGTGTTGATGGCCGCCGACATCCTGATGTTCAAGTCGCACAAAATCCCCGTGGGGCGTGACCAGATCCAGCACATCGAAATGGCGCGCGACATGGCGGCGAGCTTCAACCACCTGTACGGCACGCATTTCGTGCTGCCGGAAGCGGCCATTGAAGAGTCGGTCTCGACCCTGCCCGGGCTGGATGGCCGCAAGATGAGCAAAAGCTACGACAACACCATTCCGCTTTTTGCACCTCGCGAGCAGTTGCGGCGGCTCATTGCCGGCATCGTGACCGACTCGCGCGCGCCCGGCGAGCCCAAGGACACCGAAGGCTCCGCCCTGTTCCAGCTTTACCAGGCCTTTGCCAGCACGGAGGAAACCAACGCCCTGCGCCAGGCCTATGCCGGCGGCATCGCCTGGGGCGACGCCAAGCAGATCCTGTTCGAGCGCATCGACCGCGAAGTCGCGCCAATGCGCGAACGCTACGAAGCCCTGCTGGCCGACCCGGCAGGCATGGAAGCCATCCTGCTGGCCGGTGCAGCGAAGGCGCGGCAACTGGCCACGCCCTTCATGGCAGAACTCCGTCGGGCGGTAGGACTACGCGGGCTGGGTCATGCAGCCGGAAGATCCAACGACCAGGAGTCCGGCCTAGCGACTGCAGCGACAAAGCAAGCCCTGCCGTCTTTCAAGCAGTACCGTGAAAAAGACGGCCAGTTTTACTTCAAGCTGCAGGACCCCAAAGGCCGCCTGCTGCTGCAAAGTACAGGCTTTGCCTCACCGCGCGATGCTGGCAAGGCCATCGCCCACCTGCAGCACGAAGGTGAAAACGCACTGGCGGACCTCACGGCACAACTCCTCCCGGTGGATGGCGTCCAGGCTGCCGACGTGGCATCGGCCTTGGTGGCGCTGAAAAATGCGGCGATGGCGTGATGTCCGCCTTGAATCGCGCACCTTGCGCCGTCTTGCCCGCACCATTTGAAGCGGCACAATTGAACTTATCTTTCCGCAGAGCAGGCTATGCTCTTATGTTGAACCAAATTGAAGGGGCTGCCCAATGAGCCTGTATGTGATTGACGACCATCCGCTGATGCGCGAAGCCATGGTCATGTTGCTGCGCCGATTTCGCGCAGGCGCCAATGTCGTGGAACTCTCCCACCTGAGCCAGTTCGCCGCAGCGGTACGAGCCCACGGAGAACCAGAGTTGATCTGCCTGGACCTGAAGCTGCCGGACACCCTCGGCGTCTCGGGCGTCAAGGAAGTCAGAAGCAGGTATCCCAACACGCCACTGGCGGTGATCTCGTCCGAGCCAGCATCAAGCTGTGAGGAACAGTGCATTGATGCCGGCGCAGACATCTACATTGAAAAATCGGCTGGTGCCACCGAGATCACAGCAGCCCTGCGCACACTGTTGACTCCAGACAGTGAGCAGGAAGAAGTCGATGGCACGGGCACCAAGTTGTCCAAACGGCAAAAACAGTTGATCCTCATGCTTGATCAGGGCCTGAGTAACCGGGAAATTGCAGAAAAGCTCGGAATCAGCGAGCACACCGTCAAGGTTCACCTCTGGCGCCTGTTCAAGCGCCTGGGTGTAAACAGCCGAACCCAGACACTGCACTATGCAAGGACCAACGGCCTGTTGATTCACTGAGATCCTCCGCCGAACACAGCGGGACGCCTTCTTTCCGCAGATCACAAGCTGACCGGCGCTGACTGGCTTCAAGAGGGCGGCGCATCCGCCGCGCGGTAGCTGCTGGAGCATGCCGTCGCTCCACTGAAGGCCGCAGAACAGCCCCAAGCCGTGAGCCTGCCCGCTGGGTCGCTGACTGGCCAAGGCAGCGCCGTGCCGGCCTCCGTGGCCACTGGCGAGCTTTCACCGGAACAAGGGGCCGCGCTGCGGGATGCCATAGGTACGCGGTCCCGCGTGGCTGAGATTGATGAACTGGCCGCCAGTTTGGCGGAACTGGAGAAAAAACAGCATGGCAACACTTGAACGACGCATTACAGACCTGGAGCAATCCAGTTCCGCAGGTGGTGGGCCGTTGACCATCATCACTCGCGGCATGGCACCCGGAGAAGTTGAGGAAGAAATTTAGGGGCTTCACGACTGGAAGAACGGCCAGCGACGGGACCGCCAGCCGGGCGAGACAGAGCGCGACCTGATAGAGCGGGCGGGCCCCGTGAGGTAACGCGCAAAGATGCTGGCGGCTGCGCTTTGCTGATTTCCGATAACTGGATTGAAGATCCGTCCGGCTGGCTGAACAGCGCCACGATGCAAGACCGAAGCCCGCCGCGTGCGGGTTTTCTTTCGTCTGGTGCTGGCGCTGCATTCGGACAAGTTGCCAAATGTGGGGCGTCCTATGGGTGCAGCGGCTGCACTGGGTTTTTTCATGGCTGGACGGGTGCCGATTCAAAAAATTGTCTTACATCCGCCCTTACATGGCTCCGACAAAGAAAAAACCCCGCTACCGATTAAATAGCAGGGTTTCTTTGTACCGCTTGGCGGCCCAAATGGGATTGTATAAATAACTTGCTCAGGTCAAGAAGCATCGTTTTTTGGTGGGGTCGGGGATTCGAACCGCCCCGCAGCGGTCGGCTTTCGACCCTTTGCGGTCACTCTGCTTTAGTGCAGCAACGACTTACCAGTAAGTGTTGGCGGTCTCAAATCCAAGTGCAACAGAGAGAGCTTACTGG